>TARA_B110000902_G_scaffold263755_1_pt1 | contig 13882 bp, 10 predicted proteins | sample TARA_B110000902 | Tara Oceans TARA_B110000902 (sample SAMEA4398009) | marine metagenome | biome: Polar Biome; feature: [SRF] surface water layer (ENVO:00010504); material: water (ENVO:00002006), including particulate matter (ENVO:01000060) such as... | depth 5 m | reverse complement strand
TTACAAAAATTAGTTTGTTCTTTCCAAAAAAAATATCAGATAAATGCTGTTTTTTTTAAAAACTAATCCTAATTGTTAATAAAATGGGTGATTTTGGAGTGAATTTGCTGTAAATACGGTGGTAATTCATCAAATAGCCAAGGATGCTGACTTCCAAACACATGATTTGCGCCTTCCAAAACAACCAAATGTCCCTTAGGACACCACTTAAGTAGCGTCAATGCCTCGTCTAAATGAACACTTGTGTCATAATCGCCATGAATGATAAGAAATGGCATCCTTAGTTTTTTAACTGCATCCTGAATCGTAAGTCTGGATTCATTTGCTATAAAGTTTTCGTAGAATTGATAATAGTGAGGCATTTGTTGTTTTGTACGGCCATTCATTACAAAACGGACGCCTTCCGATTTCCAAGTTTTAAGATCGGCTCCTTTTGGAAACCTCGATTTAAAATCTGAAACACCCGCCAAACTCACTAGCTTTTTAACTCGGGAATCTTCGGCGGCTTTAAGAGTTACAATGCCGCCACCTCGACTGTGTCCAACTAAAATAATATTAGAGGTGTTAACATTCGGATGCTTTGCATAGGTTGTTTCTGCCCAATTAAGCACATGGTTCAAATCGTCCAGTTCTTTTGTATAGTTATTTTGCCCAAAGGCTTCGAGGTCAGGGAAATCGATGGGTTGCTTAACAGTCCCGCCATTGTGAGAAAAATTAAATTTTAAGACCGCTGTACCAGATGCGGCAAATGCTTCTGCAAGCAAATTCCAAGCGCCCCAGTCTTTAAAGCCTTTATACCCATGGCAAAAGATAATTAGTGGCGCGTATTCAATAGCGTTATTATAAAATACATCTAATAAGATCGGACGGCAATGCGGTCCTTTAATATCGATATTTTTTTTAGTTATAACCATTAAACTTCTTTTTCGATAAAATCGATATCTTGATTAAAGAGCTCCAAAATTAGCTTTTTGAGCTCCAACTCGTAGTTTTCTAAGGTTTCAATAGAAAGGAGCGTCGTTTTTTGAGCATAAGCCCCTGGCTTATCTTTCTTTGCAAACTTAAGCAATCCTGATTTGAGGTTTTTAAACGAAATGATTCCCGCTTCAACTGCTGTTGTAAAAGGGGCCTGGGTGTTTATCATATAGGCATACGTCAAGATTTGAAAACTTTTACTGTACGCTTTGTAGTCCGATGTCAAATCTTCCCAATTCACGAGTTCCAACTCGGATTGAGAAACTTGAGAGGTCTTATAGTCAATGATTCGTTGGGTGCCATTACAGGTGTCCACCCTGTCAATCGTTCCAATTAATTGAACCGGCGTTTGGAGTTCGGGAATATCAATTGCCACTGCAATCTTTGATTCAATTGCGTCAATTTTAATTTGATCACCATTATTGATACACGCTAATTCGTACGCCAAAAAATTAGAAATATAGCGTTTCGCGATTTCAAAACTAATAAGGTTCAACCCCTTAGTGATATCGCCTTCTTTAAAGAGCTCCTTAAAATAGCGAGTCACGGTGGGTTCGATTTTGGGTTTTAAAGCAGTGATCATTGCCGCATCCAACACACAGCCTACAAAAGGGGTGTAAAAAGCTTCTAACGTATTATGAATAACACTTCCAAAGGTGTTCGCAGCGATCGTTTCTTCCAAAAGGTTTTCTGCCTTGACACCCAAAATTTTCTGGTTATAAAAGTCGATGGGGTTTCGAATATACTGACTCAAAGAAGAGGGTGAAAATCCTTTTTCGGCCACACGTTTGAGTTGGGCTAAAATTTCAGGTGATTTTTTGACGGCCAATAGTTGAGGCGTGATTTGTGGCGTCTCTGGGATCACTATTTTATGATCTAATTCATGATGTGCTTCAGATTCTAGTTGGGTTATAAATCGACTGCGTTCGCCACCACTCAATACATCGGGTTCTGTATTGTATATAATATGGACGTTCTTCGCGCGTTGTAGTAGGCGGTAAAAGTGATAGGTGTAAACCGCGTCCTTTTCTTTGTAAGTTGGCAAGCCGTTTTCGACTTTAACATCAAACGGAATAAATGAATTGTTTGTTTTACCTGCTGGTAAGACGCCTTCATTCACAGAAACAATGATGACGGTCTCAAAATCTAACACCCGCGATTCGAGCATTCCCATGATTTGCAGTCCTTTTAAAGGTTGGCCTTTAAAATCAAGCGTTTCCGAGCTTAATAATTCCTTATAGAGCGTTTGCAACACTTTAATACTTGTAAGATAGCGATATGATTTATTTAGGCGCTGTAAATGATTAAATATTTCAGAAAAACGATATAAATACTCTAAAGGTAAAAGATGGTTGTTTTTAGAAACAGAATAATGGTCTTTAAGCTTAAAGATAAGAGTCAAAACACTTTCGATTGCGTTGTTTGGCTGGTCATTCCAAGTTCCAAACAAAAGCTCTAATATGGCTCCGTAATCGGGGGCGATTGCTATGATTTGATCTTTTGTAAGACTTACTAAGTTTTGAGTTTTGATGGTTGTCATGATCAATTGAGCGGCATCTTGATCTTGAGTTTGAAACAAGGGACGCACAAATTGATGGGATAAGACCCCAATAACGTCTTGATAGTAATAGTGAGACGACGCTTCTCTCTGAAGTTGAAACCATTGATCTATAAATGCCGCAAAAGGAATTTGTTTTAAAGGCAATCCCATCGTGATATTAATATCTTCAATCGTGCTTGGGATCGAATTCAATATTGGAATCAATAAATCCTCATTTCCTAAAACCAAAGCCGTATTGTGAAGCTTATTTTCGGCTTGTAGCTGTTGTAACAAAGCGCCCACATACTTCACCTGACCTATGTTTTTTGGAGTTCCAACGACGGATATGTTTTTAGAGTTGGTATAGTAATTAGAAACCCATTTCATCGGTTGAGATTTGAAATATTTCCACGCTTTTTGATGGTGTCTTATAAAGTAGCCCGCATCGTGTTGGGGCGTTTCTAAAAACGTTTGGTCAATATCCCAATAGATCGTTGCTTTGTTTTGTTGTAATAATTCCTGAATGATGGTGGATTCCGAGGCATTTAAAGCATTAAACCCTAAAAACACATGTGATGTATCGGGGTTATTCTGAACATACACTTCAAGGTTTTGGACCGCCTCTCGGTAAATCAATCCCTGATAGCCTGCTCCTTTTTGAAGGAGGTGCTTTGTAAACTTTTTGTAATAGATGTAAATCTGTTTCCAAAAAAACAGATAGCCTTTGATAAGCGGCGTCGAATTCGCTTCTAAGGACCAGTGATTTAATTCTTGAATCGCTGAGAGATACTCAAAAATCTGATCTTGTGGTATTAAATAGCGGTCAATTTCATTAAAATCTTGAAGTACAATAGGGGCCCACTTTGAAAAACTATCAAAAGAATCTTGTTCTTTTTGAGGGGTTAGTTCTAAATAAACCTCGTAAAATTCGAAAAGAAGTTCGGTCTTACTTAGGAGCCTGAGTTGTGACAACTCTTCAATAAAGGTCTCAACTGCAATAATTTGAGGTAAAAAACCGGTGGATTTGTTTAATTTAGACCACTCCATTTTAAGAAACAACCCTGCCCGTTTATTTGGGAGAATAAGGCTTAGTTTAGAAATATCTTTCGAATGTGTTTCTAAGTCATTTAAAGCGTTATAAATAAAACTTGTCATGTTATAAAAATAAAAAAACGCTTCGCAATAGCGAAGCGTTTTAAGCTTTTTATTAAGTGGTAGTAAAAACTACTCTGCCAATTTAACTTCTACACGTCTGTTCGCAGCTCTTCCTGCAGCAGTCATGTTCGATTCAATTGAGGAAGTTTCACCAAAACCAATCGCTGTTAATCTTTCAGCAGAAACACCATTCGATGTGAAGTAGTTCACAACAGCAGCTGCTCTAGATTCAGATAATCTTTGATTAAATGCTTTACTAGAAATACTATCTGTATGACCTTCAACGATAAAGTTTGCTTTTGGGTATTCGTTAAGAATTCCTGTGATCGCTTGTAACGTTGGGAATGCTGATTTCTGGAAATCTGATTTCCCTAAGCTAAAGTTTATTGTTCTTGCGTAGTTTGTAAGTTGGTTCTGTACATCTTCCGTTGGAAGGACAACCTCAGGACACCCATTGTTTGCAACAGTTCCAGCTTCAGTAGGACAGTTATCGTCTTTGTCTAACACACCGTCACTATCACCATCTTTCCAAGGACATCCATCATTTGCAACTGGACCTGCCTCGTTTGGACATGTATCTTGTGCATTGGCAACACCATCTGAATCTGAATCTGGACAACCAGCTAATGCTTTTAGCCCTGCTACGTTTGGACACGTATCATTATTATCAGATATACCATCGCCATCAGTATCAGGACAGCCTTCAAATTCTGCTAAACCAGCTTCATTTGGACACGTATCTTCTGAATCTTGAATACCATCTGCATCAGAATCTGGACAACCAGCAAATTGTGCTAAACCAGCAACTTCAGGACAGGTATCGTCTTTATCATACACGCCATCGCCATCGGTATCAACACCACCAAACTTCACAGAAAATCCTAAAGCGTGTTGAAAGTGTGATGTTAATTGATCATCGAATGAGTTCTTATAGGTCGATTGAGCCGTAAGACCAAAATTCTCCGTAATCCAATATGCAAGACCAAATGTCCCATTGAATGTCGCTGATCCTGCTAAATCACTAGAAGAATCATTTGACGGATCTGTATTATATTTACCCTCTTCGATCCAAGTATAACCACCACCGATAGCTAAAAAAGGTTCAAGTCTTGAGGTGTTTAAAAGCGTCGATAAGCTGTACTTTACATTTGCGTCTAACCCGTAATACATGAGGTTATCTACTGCAACACTAGGCTCACCTTCTAAAGAACCCCATTTCTCAATTCTGTTCATTGATCCAGAAATACCGATTGAAAAATCGTTACGAAGATACCTTTGTAATGAAAGGGTTGAAAATGCAGGAAGTACATTCCAATGGTCAGAGACATTGAAGAACTCTCCAAAGAAATCTCCTTGTGGAGCGTCTTCTCCTACTGGATACACATCTACGGCATTAACGCCTATTGTAATTTGCCAAGGATTGTTACTGTCCTGAGCATTCACTGAACCAATCACTACGATTAATAAAGTGGATAGAATTAATCTGTTAAGATTTTTCATATTAGTTGAATTTAGTTTTTTAATATATGCAAAAGTATGATGTTAATCTAACAAAACAAATAATATATGTCAAAAAAACGCATTTTATTCAACAAAAAACATCAGGAACAGCTCATCAGGCAATACTTTCAATGAGCTAATTTGTTTAAAACATCTTAAATTAACAAGCCTTAATTCTTAAACTTGAATTGATATACACCAGTATTTTTTTACTGACTTTATATCCCATTTCTTGTACAATTTCGGAGTAGGTCGCTAATTGAGCCTCGTATTTGTCGTAATGATCCCCAGTTTTGTAGTCTATAATAACTGCTGTTAAGTCCTTAAAAAGAACCAATCGGTCTGGGATGATTATGGTTCCAGAGGCAGTCATAATTTCGCGTTCATTATAAACCTCAACATCAGAACAATAGTAAGGCGTTAATAATGGATGGCTCACAATTGCTTCCAAAGTACTCAAAAGTTCATCGCTTTGAATCGATGAAATCACACCCGCATTCACAAACGCCTGTAACGTGCCCTCAATATCAGCTTGGGTATAAATCTTAGACATCAGTAAATGAATTAAATTCCCTTTCTCCAGCGCTTCTTTTTGGGATGTATCCCACAAGTACCCTGCATTCGTCGCCATAGACACATTGAGGTGCTCTTTAGGAGTCGATATAAATTCGCGTTGAATTACTGTTGGGTGTTTTGCTGATTTTGGTGACTCAATTTTTTCAAATACTCCAAATTCATAGTCTAGTTTTGTGCTTTCCCAATTTCCAATTGATTTTAGATAATTAATTAAAAGCCCTGAATATGTTTTAAGGTTTTCATCTCCTTTTTTGGAAACCGAGGCATTGCCTACAATATATAATTGTTCTACGGCTCTCGTAAGTGCAACATATAACAAGTTAATGTTGTCGAGTTCTAATTTTGATTGGTGGTCTCTAAAAATGGATTCTCCTACCGAACCGTACGCTTCAAAGTCTTTATTATAATTTAATAAAAAATGCGAAAACGGTGCGTATGACGATTCCAACGGCATCCATTCTTTTGGCTCCAATTCTTTATAAATGTCTAACTCTGCAAAAGGAAAAATGACCACAGGAAATTCCAATCCCTTCGATTTATGAACAGTCATAATTTGAACGGCGTTAATGCCCTTTGGAGTCACCACACTTAAACTGTCTTTTTTTAGGGTATAATGGTCTATAAACTGTTGAATACTCGGGGTTGGCTTTTGAGTGAATTCAAGTACAAAATCTAAAAAAAACTGAATGTAGGCGTTTGATTTTTTTGACAACTGAAAACTACTAATTATATACTCAACAGATTCATAAATTGAAAGTTGAAGCGCGGTTGTCGGAGAAAACTGAAGCCCTATAGGTTGTAATGATTTAAAAAAAGCGGTCCGGTTTAACGGAATGGAATTAGATCGAAACAAATGAGGATCACCCACCTCATTATGGGCTGAAATATAATTGAGAACCTCCAGTTTTGCATCCGTGTTTGAAGGCTCGTGCAAATAGGTTAATAGACTAATAATGAATTTTACTTCTGGAGATTGCGCGACTAAAAGGGTCTCGCTCGAAACAATATCAATTCCGTTTTGACTTAATAAGTTTGCTACCGCAATCCCTTCTTTACGTTTTCGGACGAGCACACAGATGTCTTTCCATTTAGCGTCTGGAATTGAATCTAAATAGGTGGTAATAATTTTTAGAACTTTTTCTGCATATATAAGTTGTTTGTCAGACCCTTTTTCAAATTCTAAAAAAGAAATGTTGACATAGCCAGTTTTAGCATTAAACTCTAACTGAGGAGGTGATTGGTAGAGCGCTTTGTACGTCTCGTTTGAAAAAGTAACGTCCGATAGATGTCTAAAAAATTTATTATTGAAGTCCACGACTGACTTGCAACTTCTGTAATTTGTTGGAAGATGAGAAAGCGTGGCGTCAAAAGGAAATTCCGTCGCATTGTTATATAAATTAATAAACTGCTCTGCCTTCCCACCTCTCCAGCGATAAATTGCTTGTTTGGCATCGCCAACCAACATGGCGCTCCCATTTTCTTCTGCTAATGTATTGGTTAATAATGGCACTAAATTTTCCCATTGCAGTTCTGAAGTATCTTGAAACTCATCAATAAAAAAATGATTAAACTTTTCGCCTATTCGCTCATAAATAAAAGGAGCTGGCTGATCTTTTATCTGTTGACTTATAATGGTGTTAAATTCGGAGATCATTAGAAGGTTTTCTTCGTCTTTGATTGTTTTTAGTTCTTGATGAATCAGGTTTAGGACAGAAAGCGGCGTGGTATTTTTTCGAATATTTTTTAAATAACGGTAGCGATACACTCCTTGCTTTGTTTTATGAAATGCATCGACAAGTTGAGGGCGAAGTGTATCAATTGCCCCAGCAATATGAGGAAGCGCTTTTTTGGGGTATAATGACGTCGATTCTATGGACTTTTGCCATACCGAATCAAACTTGATATCAAATTTTTTAGAAGCTAGAGCCTTAAAGTGTTTCGGAAGCGACCCTCTAGTAAAGTCTGAAAACTCAACACCACTCGCTGAAATCGATTCTAAAACTTGGATTGATTGTTCTACGATTTCTGTCTCAATCGCGTTAATATCGTTTGTTAACTTTGTTTTTAGGTCTTGAAAGTCCTGCAACGACCGTTGCGAAAGCGCTTGTAAAAATGGTGCATCAGTTTCGCTGATTAGAAGCTTCGCAGTTTTGACTAGGTCTAAAGCAATGTTCCAGCTCTTATCATCATCTGCTTTTTCAATTGCAAAGGCAACCAATACTTTTGTGAGCGCCTTGTTTTTACCGGCTTTTGAGAGCAACCTACTAACTGCTTTTTGGAGTAAATGATCCGTGTCGAGTTCAACTTCAAAATTCATTGGGAGCTTTAAATCAAAAGCAAAGGTTCGAATCAGTTTTTGAGTAAACTTATCAATGGTTGAGATGTCAAAGGCTGCATAATTATGCAGAATTTTACTTAAGAGTTGTTTGGATTTGGTATGAATGATCGTCGGAGAACTCTCCAGCTCGTCCACAACTTGTTCAAATAACGCGTCTGGCTGACTCAAAATTGTTGGCGAAGCAAACATCATCAGTGCTTCTACAATCCGCGTTTTCATTTCATCGACAGCTTTGTTTGTGAAGGTGATTGCTAAAACGTGGCGGTGTGGCAAAAATTCTTTAGAGGTTAAAACTATTTTTAAATAGTCTTTTACCAAAGTAAATGTTTTACCACTCCCTGCCGAAGCATTATAGATATTGAATGTTGATGCGCTCACTAAATAAAATTTATACCAAAATAAACAATCTTAATTATATAAGCTCGTAATTTTTATTTGATTATTGTAAATTTGAGCGAATCATTTAAACACTTAAAATAAATTCTTATGGCTTTTGAATTACCAAAATTAAATTATGCTTATGATGCACTAGAGCCTCATATTGATGCTCGAACAATGGAAATCCACCATTCTAAACATCATAACGGCTATACCAACAATCTAAATGCGGCCATTGCAGGCACCGATTTAGAAAACAACTCCATAGAAGCAATTCTTGGAAACTTAGACATGTCTAATAAAGCAGTACGAAACAACGGAGGTGGGTTTTATAACCACTCATTGTTTTGGAACGTCATGAATCCTGAAGGGAAGGAAGCACTTTCTGGGGAGCTGAAAGACGCAATTGTTGCGGCTTATGGATCTTTTGAAGATTTTAAAACTGCTTTTAGTAAGGCGGCTGCAACTCAGTTTGGGTCCGGATGGGCATGGTTATGTGTGCACAAAGGCGGAAAGGTCGAAGTTTGTTCTACACCAAACCAAGACAACCCATTAATGCCAGGTGTATCTTGTGACGGAACTCCAATCTTAGGATTAGATGTTTGGGAGCATGCTTATTACTTGAATTACCAAAATCGTCGTCCTGATTATATTAATGCATTCTTTGAGGTCATTAATTGGAAAGAAGTTGAGGCTCGTTTTCAAGCTGCAAAATAAGCTTTAGGAAACACTAGAAAATAAAAAAGGTGAACTTGCGTTCACCTTTTTTGCCCCAAATCTACCATGAACTTAACCTACTTATGTTATGGTGAGTCAAATATAGAAGTTTAATACATAGTAGAAGCTTATTTTAGATGAACTGCAGTTTTATTAGATAAAGTGTATTTTCTATCAGTAAGCTCTTTCGTTATTCCCTTCAAAAAAGTTGATAAAGGCCCGATTGACAACGCGATTTCCACCTGGTGTTGGATAATTTCCTGTGAAATACCAGTCCCCTAAATTTTTTGGACAAGCAATGTGTAGGTTTTCTATGGGTTGAAAAATAATTTTGACCTCCGCTTTAATCCCGTCTTCACTTAACAGTTCTGCTATTTTATCAGAGAGCTGTTCGGGGGTGAAGGGTGCATAAATTTCTTTCACGAAATTTTGAACCGCTGTATCTAATAAGTTTTCTTGTGCTTTACATCGCTTGTAGATCTCTTCAACCAAGTGGTACTTGTTTTGATCTTCTAATAATGATAGTGCTGCTCTAAACGCCACCAACCCTTCAAGGTTTGCCATGTCAATTCCATAACAATCTGGATACCGAATTTGCGGAGCTGAAGACACCACAACGATTCGCTTGGGTGACAAACGGTCCATCATTTTTAGGATACTTTTCTTTAAAGTCGTGCCTCGAACGATGCTATCATCAATAATCACAAGGTTGTCCTCTGGCTTAATAACGCCATAAGTCACATCATACACATGTGCAACCAAATCATCGCGGCTGCTATCTTCTGTAATAAAAGTTCGAAGCTTAACGTCTTTGATGGCTATTTTTTCGATACGTGTACGTTCTGAAAGGATTTGAGTCACATTTTCAGCAGACAGTGAGCGCGTTCCTTTTAATATTTTTTCAGTTTTCTTTTTGTTTAAATACTCTTCTACTTCTTCAATCATTCCAAAGAATGAGGTTTCTGCCGTATTAGGAATGTAAGAGAATACCGTATTTTTTATATCATAATCGACTTGCTTCAACACTTCGGGAACGATCAGCTTTCCAAGCAATTTTCGTTCTTGATAGATTTCAGCGTCACTCCCTCTCGAAAAATAAATTCGCTCAAACGAACATGCTTGGCGTTCTAAAGGCTTTAAAATTTGATCGATAGACGTTTCCCCAGATTTTTTGGTGATAATCGCCGTTCCTGGTGGTAATTCATGAACCTGATCAAAGTCAACATTAAAAACCGTTTGAATCACAGGGCGCTCTGAAGCCACTACAACCACCTCATCGTCCATATAATAATACGCCGGGCGAATCCCCGAAGGGTCTCTTAAAACAAAAGAATCGCCATGACCTAGAAGTCCAGCCATTGCATACCCACCGTCCCAATTTTTGGCCGCTTTGGTTAATATTTTCTTGAGATTGAGTCGTTCTGCAATCAATGGCGAACACTCCATTTTGTTATACCCTTCTTTTTTAAGCTTTTTGTATAATTTTGAAACCGCATCATCTAGAAAATGTCCTATTTTCTCCATGATGGTAATTGTATCCGTGTACTCTTTAGGGTGCTGTCCAATTTCAACAAGATTTTTAAACAAACTCTTAACATTGGTCATATTAAAGTTTCCTGCCAAAATTACATTTCGATGCATCCAGTTATTCTGTCTCAAAAAAGGATGAACACTTTCAACGCTGTTTTTTCCAAACGTCCCATATCGGACATGCCCTAATAAAACTTCCCCTAAATAAGGTACTATCTTTTTTTGTGCCTCCGTATCATCAGCCACTTCAGGGTGGGCTTCTAACACATCATTGATACGCAAATTGATTTGCGAAAAAATATCTTGAATGGGTTGTTGAGCGACTGAGCGTACACGGCTTATGTAGCGCTCTCCGGGCTGCATGTCTAGTTTTATACTGGCAAACCCTGCGCCATCTTGACCACGGTTGTGCTGCTTTTCCATAATAAGGTACATCTTATTAATGCCATAAAAAGCCGTTCCGTACTTCTTTTTGTAAAAATCTAATGGTTTTAAAAGTCTGATGTGTGCAATTCCACATTCATGTTTTATAGCATCGCTCATTGAAGTGTTTTATTAGATATTTAAATATTATTAAAAAAGAAACGCGCCAAATATGGCGCGTTTTATTAGTTTGTTAATTCAATTTCAAATTGCGTTAATTCTTTAAACGCTTTGAGGCGGTCGCTTATTTCTTCAGGCCTCAGTGATTCAAGGCGCTCCGTTCCAAATTTTTCGACACAAAATGAGGCAAGCGTGGATCCGTAGATAACCGCTTTTTTCATGTTTTCAAATGATATGTTTTCTGATTGTGCTAAAAACCCTGCAAAGCCTCCTGCAAAAGTATCTCCTGCGCCTGTAGGATCAAAAACAGACTCTAATGGCAATGCCGGCGCACAAAACACATTGGAATGGTTAAATAGCAATGCACCGTGTTCTCCTTTTTTGATTACTACATATTCTGGGCCCATGGCGTGAATTTTTTGAGCAGCCTTTACTAATGAGTGTTCTCCTGTAAGTTGACGCGCTTCTTCGTCGTTAATGGTAATAACATCGACGCGTTTGATTACTTCAATCAGCGGTTCGAGTGCATTGTCCATCCAAAAATTCATGGTGTCCAAAATAACTAATGTCGAAGCATTTGTCATTTGATCTAAAACACTCGATTGAACAAACGGATGTAAATTTCCTAACACCAAAATACTTGCATCTTGGTATGTTTCGGGAACTATGGGTTGAAAATTTTCTAATACGTTGAGCTCTGTTGCTAATGTATCTCTAGAGTTCATGTCATTGTGATAGCGTCCACTCCAAAAAAATGTTTTGCCTTCTTTGATCATTTCAATGCTAGAAATATCAATGTCTCTATCTGAAAAAAGATCTAAATAAGTTTGAGGGAAATCGCCACCAACAACAGAAACAATGGCGCTGTCAATATCAAATTGCGAGGCTGAAAGCCCTATGTATGAGGCAGATCCACCAAGAATTTTATCGGTTTTTCCAAAAGGGGTTTCAACGGCATCAAATGCTACAGTGCCTACAATTACTAGTTTACTCATAAAATACTATAAAAATTAAAGCGCAAAGTTACGCATTTTTTAGTCTTAATAAAAGTATATTACTTAGAGGAATGACATAACTTATTTGCGTCCAAAATCTGCCGGGATTTCACCCCATGCTTTGGTTTCCCATTTCACGATAGTCGTTGTATACGTATTACTTTTGAGCCACTTCACAGCGCGATCTACAAGATCAAACAACAGTGCGTTTTTAGGGGATCTCGGTAATTTTGTGTTACACTGTTTTTTTTTGACCCAACTCATTGCCGTTCTTGAGTCTGTATACAGAATTCGTTGACTGTCTTTTTGTTTTAAAAGTGCCAATCCATGTACCAGTGCCAAAAACTCACCAATATTATTAGTTCCCTGGTCAAATGGGCCTTTATGAAATAGCTGTTTTTTAGACTGAGTGTCCACACCTCGATACTCCATTATTCCTGGGTTTCCACTCGATGCAGCATCGACAGCTATCGAGTTGTAGTTAGGCTGACCTATCAGTTTCAAGCGCGCCTCGGAGAGACCGGTGGTGAACTTTTTAGACTTACCTATGTAGTCCCTGTAATTTCCTTGGAGTGCCGTTTTTGCAGATTCAGCAGTTAAAAAAGACTTGTATTGAGCTCCTTCAAAATTAGAGATTTGTGATTTACATTCGTTCCACGTTTCAAAAACACCTGTATGGTGTCCTTTCCAAACGGTATAATATTTCTTTTTGGATTTAGACATCAGACAAAAGAATATTTTGAATGACTTTTGGAAAATGTTCCATTTCTAATTGATGGATTTTAGCGGCTACCTCAGTCGATGAGTCTGTTTTGTGAACGGCGCATTTGGCCTGAAAAACAATGGCGCCTTCGTCATAGTGTTCATTGACGTAATGAATCGTAACCCCGGTTTCTGATTCGTTGTTTTTAACGACCGCATCGTGCACATGCATGCCATACATCCCTTTTCCACCATATTTTGGCAATAACGCAGGATGAATATTCACCACTTTATTTTTATAAGTTCCCAGTAAATGCTCTGGAAATTTCCATAAAAACCCCGCTAAAACGATTAAGTCAATATCTGCTAAATTATCAATCCCCCATTTAGCGTCATTAAGTTGCGTTTTATTAAAAACAACCGTTTTAACCTCCAATGCAGCCGCACGCTCTAAAACCAGCGCTTTTGGGTTGTTTGTAAGCACCAAAACAACCGATGCCGTTTTGGTGTTTTTAAAATACTTAATGATGTTTTCTGCATTGGTTCCAGATCCAGAAGCAAAAACTGCAATGTGTTTCATTAAAAAATTTTAGGATTGAAATTCTTTAACAAAAAAAAGAAAAAGAATCCACAATAAGAAGCAAAAACACAATAGTTAACTTAATAAGACACAAATAAGTGCACATTTTTGAAGTAATGATGCGTTTTAATGTAAAGTTTTTTATTTTTGCAATCTAATTAAAACTTAAAATTAAATATTATGTCAGACATTGCATCAAGAGTAAAAGCGATTATCGTGGACAAATTGGGCGTTGATGAAAACGAAGTAGTAACAGAAGCTAGCTTCACAAACGACCTTGGCGCAGATTCGTTAGATACTGTAGAGCTCATAATGGAATTTGAAAAAGAATTCGACATTCAAATCCCAGACGA
>TARA_B110000902_G_scaffold267078_1_pt1 | contig 13918 bp, 8 predicted proteins | sample TARA_B110000902 | Tara Oceans TARA_B110000902 (sample SAMEA4398009) | marine metagenome | biome: Polar Biome; feature: [SRF] surface water layer (ENVO:00010504); material: water (ENVO:00002006), including particulate matter (ENVO:01000060) such as... | depth 5 m | reverse complement strand
ATACTGCAATAGAAATTAGGGATTCTAATTTGGCGTAAATAATTCGTAAAAAGTACCGTCTAATTATCACTATTTAATTTTACTATTAAATCAAATAAATCATCCCAACCACTCATTTTTGACTGTTGTAAAACGATGAGAAACCTTAACTAAATAGCTTTTAAATGTGAATAAATAAAGCATTGAAAAGGGTGAGAAACGGGAGCCCCAAATTTTAAAAAAAAACTATTATTTTTATATAACAAGCCATATAGATTGTAGAATAAACAATATCCAAAGCTTAAACTTACAGGGGTTTTATCTCCCCAATAAATTCTAACTTGATAGGGATTCCTTTCCAAAATAATAGGATTGTCTCATTTGCACTCACTCTTTTTTTAAGATAAACAACAATTACATAATGCTTTCCATCTTTACCTATTCCAGCACCAGTAGCATTATATTTTTCAATAATAAGCGTTTTATCTTGCTTAAATACAGCCCTAATATCTTCTAATGAATTGCTCATACTATTTTTTTCATTATTACAACTATTAATTAAAAGGCCAATTATTAATAAAATTCCAAACACTAATACATTTCGAATGACATATCTTTTCATAAAATGATTGTTTCATTCTTTTTTAATATCAGACCACAAAAATTACCTAAAGTCATTTTTACAAATGTTGAATCAATTGTATCAAGGTATTCTTTTGCTAATTTAACCTCATTAATTACTGTTTTTTTACAAACCTCAATACTTTTTCTTTTCGCTTCATATAGATTTGTTTTTTGATCTCTAAGTAAAAAGTCAATCAACCTTATTTGACTACTGTCTAAAGATATGGAATTTAATCTATTTTCAGTATCAGCCCCTTTGACGTTAATGTACTCTAGAGTATCTTGCATAATAAAATATGCAGCACCAAAATGTTTTCCAAATTCTTTAAGTGTGTGGGTCTCCATATGAGTATTTTTCTTTGCCATACTTCCCAATTCTAAACACAATTCAAAAGTATATTTATTTTTTATATAATACCATTCCAAAAAATTTGTCATTGATATCGTTTTTTCATTTTTAATCTTATTCTTCAACGTCACTAGCCCTTGACTGGATAGACTAATAGCTTCCGATATAATTTTTGTGTAGGTCTGATTATAAAATGAAATGATTTCATAAGAACGACTCAAAAGATAATCCCCCACTAAAATTGCAATCATATTCCCCCAGTTTCCACTACTGTTGGGATCATCATTATTTTCTTCGGAAACGCTATCATGACATATTGTTGCTGCCAACCCTAATTCAATAGCGATTCCCAGTTGGATCAATTCATCTCGATTCACTTGTGATGAATACCCAGCAATAAAAATCAACAACGAAGGTCGGAAAGGAATACCAGGGGTAATTTGACCTGCATTAAAGATCCGTGATAAAAAAGGCCAATCTTCACGTGTCATCTGAATAAGACCCTGTCCAACAGAAAGCATATCTGTACGGATTTTTCCTCGGTAATTAGAAATTTCATCAATCACATCTTCAGAATAATAATTAAAAAAGGATTCATTAACCCCTTCAGGGAAAACGGTCGCTTGTCGTATGGCATTAAATAGAGGTTTGTCGTTTTGAAAGGTCCCTTTTAGAACTTTCCAAATAAGGAGATATCTATTGATCGAAGACGAACCAGCCTCAAAGTAGCCTTGGTATTTTGAAGCCAACAAATCTCCATATGACGAGAGGTCCATGAAATTTTGTTTGGGATGTTTTTTTAAATTTAAATAAACATTAGCAGCATGAATCCCTGTTTCTAAAGCATACCCAATACCTTCTCCTGTAAAAGGATTAATCATCCCAGCTGCATCTCCCACGAGTAAAATACCTGGCGCATACGTGCGATCCGGTTGAAAATCAAAGCGCATGGCTCCACTCCTACGCTCACCCAACAACTTTAAGTGTTTGAATCGGGAATCCTTCTTTTTTAAAATATTAATAAACATTTTAAAAATAGTATCTATATCATACATTTCATTTTGTTCAATAAGACCGACTCCAATATTTACAATGCCATTCTCAACTGGAAACACCCACCCATAAGAAGGAAGGATTCGTTTATTTGAGCGATCTAAAATGGGTAGAAATAACTGAAGAGAATCGTCGGACTTTGCAACTCTAAAATACCCACGACTTCCGATACCAATTTTATCAAGAGGGGTTAAAGGCAAAGAAGCTTGATATGCCACCTTTGAATGTGCACCGTCTGCGCCAATCACGATATCTGCATAGAATTTGCTTCCATTTTCAAGACGGACTCCTACTGCTTTTTCGTGGATATAAATAAGCCTGTCAAAAATAGAATTCTCCATAAAAAAAACGCCTTCCTTAATTGCTTTTTTTAACAATATATGATCGAGTTCTCTTCTTGGAATCACCAATCCATAATTAGGATCGGTCATGTGACTCGGATAACTGAAGCCCTAACAGAAGCGTACCGATGCCTTTATCGAGATGTACTTCAAGTGTTATAATGCGATCTGCTTCTACGCATAAATTTCAAAATCATTTGTATTCCCCCCTCGAACTCTCTGACTTAACGGAATCCGAAAAAATCCAACGAAAAAGAAATCACTTGGCTCAACGTTGGGAAACGAAAAATTGACCAAGTCAAACATTGTGTAGCTGGAAGATACAAAACCTCATTATGAAAACACAGCCCACCGATGACAATAACTTAAATAATTTTTATTTTTTTCTATAAAACTTTATAAGTACATTGAGATACTAACTAAAATATGTACCATGATAAAAAAACTGTTTCTCTTTTGGAGTCTTTTTGGAGCGCTAATGTTATCAGCGCAAGATTATTTTCCAAAAAATGACGGCGTCAAATCTAAAAACACCAATTACACCGCCTTAACGGGAGCGAAAATTTTCATCACCCCTTCAAAAAGTATTGATAACGGAATCCTATTAATAAAAGATGGCCACGTTATTAATGTTGGAGTCAATATCAAACTTCCTGAAAATACGTTGATTATAAATGTTAAGGGCCACTCCATTTACCCTTCATTTATTGATCTTTACGCCGATTTTGGCGTTACAAAACCAAAACGTCAAAGAAGTACGAGTCGATCCCCACACTACAGCGCCAGTCGTGAAGGCTTTTATTGGAACGACCACATACGACCCGAACAAAATGCAATCGATTACTTTAAATATAACCATAAAGCTGCTAAACCATTATTAAAAGCTGGTTTTGGTGTGGTCAATACACACTTACAAGACGGCATCGTTCGCGGAACAGGCGCTTTAGTTGCCTTAGACTCACTAGGCAGTGATTCCCAACGCATCTTATCCGATCAATCGGCACAGTATGTCTCTTTTTCAAAAAGCGTACGTTCACAACAAGCCTACCCGTCATCTATTATGGGAGTGATGGCCCTATTAAGACAGCTTAATCACGATGCAGACTGGTATGCTAATGGAAACGTTCCAACAAAAGACCGTTCTATTGAAGCTTTCAATCGAAATAGAAATCAAGTTCAAATTTTTGAAGCAGGTAGTAGAGCCAATGCCTTACGAGCTGATGCCGTGGGCGATGCGTTTGCTGTTCAATATGTGATTTTAGGGGGTGGTGATGAATATGAACGCATCAATGATATCAAAAACACTCAAGCAACCTTTATTTTGCCTTTAAATTTTCCAAAAGCCTATGATGTTGAAAACACATTTCTAACAAATTCTTTGGAATTAGAAGCCATGAAAGAATGGAACCAACGCCCAGGAAACCCCATGACTTTAGATAAAAATGGGGTGTCTTTTGCGTTTACAACAAAGGGATTAAAATCGATGAAAGATTTTAAATTGAATCTTCTAAAAGCGATTGAATATGGCTTAGACAAGGTCACTGCCTTAGAAGCTTTGACCACACAACCGGCTCAAATATTAAGAAATAAAAAACTTGGGAATTTAAATGTGGGGAGCTATGCCAATTTCTTGGTGACTTCTGGTGAAATTTTTGATGCTAAAACTACCCTTTATGAAAATTGGGTCAATGGCTCAAGAACTGTATTTGAAGATATATCGAAAAAAGACATTCGAGGAGATTACAGTTTTACGATAAACAATGAGACTTATAAACTTAAAATTAATGGGACATTAAGCAAACTTAAAACAGAAATAACATCCGATTCATTAAAGTTAAAAAGCAGTTTGAACTATAAAAATGATTGGGTTCATTTAACATTTTTCACGAAAGACACGACACAACAAGACTTTATTCGTGTAAACGCAAAAATTATTTCGAGTTTTGAAAACATCTCAGGAACCGCCACTTTGCTTGATGGGGCATCCCCTACTGTTGAAATGAAGCGTCTAAAAATTTCTAAAAAAGACACAACATCTAAAAAAGAAACGGTTTCAAAAACACCTAAAATAGTCTCGGTTAGTTATCCGAATGGAGCGTATGGATTCAAAGAACTTCCAAAATCAGAAATGCTCTTATTTAAAAATGCAACGGTATGGACCAATGAGAATGAAGGAATTCTTAAAAACACGGATGTCCTTGTTAAAAATGGACGTATTGCAAAAATTGGAACCGATCTTAAAAACTCAAAAGCGACGGTAATCGATGCCACAGGAAAACATTTAACGGCGGGGATTGTCGATGAGCATTCGCATATTGCGGCGGCCAGTATCAACGAAGCAGGACAAAACTCGTCTGCTGAAGTGAGTATAGAAGATGTCATTGATGCCGATGATGTTGATATTTACCGAAACCTTGCTGGGGGCGTCACCTCAATTCAGATCCTGCATGGCTCCGCAAATCCAATCGGAGGACGTTCGGCTATTATTAAACTTAAATGGGGGAATTCTGCAAAAAACTTAATCTATACAAACCCTCCAAAATTTATAAAATTCGCATTGGGAGAAAATGTCAAACAATCCAATTGGGGAAGTTATAGCAGGTTTCCACAATCCCGAATGGGAGTTGAACAACTCTATATTGATTATTTTACGAGAGCAAAAACGTATGATGCTCAAAAGAAAAGTGGAAAACCCTACCGTAAAGATACCGAAATGGAAGTCCTTTCGGAAATTTTAAACAAAGAGCGTTTTATAAGTTGCCACTCCTATATTCAAAGTGAAATTAACATGCTAATGAAAGTGGCTGAGAAGTTTGATTTTAAAATCAACACCTTCACTCACATATTAGAAGGCTATAAAGTGGCCGACAAGATGAAAGCGCATGGTGTGGGTGCTTCGACTTTTAGCGACTGGTGGGCGTATAAATACGAAGTGAATGACGCCATTCCATATAATGCCTCAATTTTAAATGCAATGGGCATTGTGACTGCGATTAATAGTGACGATGCTGAAATGTCTAGACGTCTCAACCAAGAAGCAGCCAAAGCCGTCAAATATGGAGGCACCTCAGAAGAAGATGCTTGGAAAATGGTCACGCTAAACCCTGCTAAACTTCTCCATATAGACGATCGAGTTGGGAGTATCAAAATCGGTAAAGATGCCGATTTGGTACTTTGGAGCGACCATCCACTATCGATGTATGCAAAAGCTGAAAAAACATTAATTGAAGGCGTGACATATTTTGATAAAGCGCGCGATTCAAAACTGAGACAAACGATTCAACAAGAACGAAATGAACTCATTCTTATGATGTTAAAAGAAAAAAATAAAGGCCAAAAAACGCAGCCAATAAAGAAAAAGGATAAACAACTTTTACATTGTGACTCCATAGATTTTAATCAACTATAAACACAGAACAGATGAAACGTATCAAACTAATTACTCTCTCTATTGTTTGTGTATTTATAGGACATGCACAACAAACACCTGCCGATAAACAATCCAAGCCCATCGCAATTTTGGGCGGGACGGCACACCTAGGAAATGGAACCGTCATTCAAAACAGTTTTATCGCTTTTGAGAATGGAATCTTACAAACTATTTCTGAACTCACAGGAACGGAAGACACCTCAAAAATGGAGGTGATCGATGCGCAAGGGCAACACATCTACCCTGGGTTTATTGTTCCTAACTCCACACTAGGATTGATTGAAATTGATGCTGTGAGAGCCTCTGATGACGATTCAGAAATAGGCACTTGGAACCCTCATATTAGAAGTTTAATTGCCTATAATGCCGAATCAAAAGTGGTGGAAAGCATGCGTCCAAATGGCGTTCTTCTTGCGCAAATCACACCGAGAGGCGGACGTATTTCAGGCACATCATCAATTGTGCAACTAGATGCTTGGAATTGGGAAGATGCGGTCCTTAAAACAGATGATGGCATTCATTTAAATTGGCCCAGTACATTTAGTCGTGCACGGTCTTGGTCAGGTGGGGCACTAAACTTAAAAATCAATCCAAAATACAACGGTCAAACCGCTGAAATTGACACATATTTTAACAATGCTAAAGCCAATTCAAACAGTACTAAAGCTGAACTAAATCTGCCTTTTAATGCCATGAAAGGACTTTTTGATCAATCCAAAACGCTGTTCATACATGTGAATGATGAAAAAGGAATTGTAGATGCGGTAGAATTTTCTAAATCACAAGCCCTCGCTAAAACCGTTATTGTTGGAGGTTATGAAGCGTATAAACTTGCTCCCTATTTAAAAGAAAATAATATTTCAGTCTTACTGCAACGTGTACACTCCCGCCCTAACAGTGATGACCATGATTATGATTTACCGTACAAAATGGCACGTCTTTTAGTCAATGAAGGCGTCACCGTCGCTTTAGAAACCAGTGGCGATATGGAACGTATGAACTCTAGAAACCTTCCCTTTTATGCAGGAACAACCGTTGCTCATGGCTTAACGAAGGCACAAGCACTCCAATTAATAACGTTGAATACGGCTAAAATTCTTGGGATCGACCCCCTATATGGCTCTTTAGAAGTTGGCAAAAGTGCGACCTTATTTATTAGCAGCGGGGATGCCTTAGACATTCGAACCAATAAACTCACAAATGCATTTATTGACGGACGCAAAATTAGCCTTGAAAGTCATCAAACAAAACTGTGGAAACGCTATTCTAAAAAATATGAGAATCACTAGACCTTTCATTGCAAACGCCTCGTTTTATTAGGAAGTCCCTGATTTTTTTATATATTTATATCGGATTAAGACCCCAAGTCGAAATCTTCACAACCAATTGATCTACTATTTAGATATTATTTTACTTTAAATATAATTTGAAGGTGTTCCGATGTCTGCCCCATTTAACGGTTATTAGGACCTTAAAAATTAGAGGTCAAGGCTGTTATACTTCTGAATTAAGAGGGCTAGAAAGTTTTAAAAAGATATTAAATAGCTGATTATAAGTATTTTGAATGAAATAAACCAATATACAAGCATAAAGAAAATATCGGTACTAGTACCAATATACACTAGTTGGCAGTAATTAAAGGAAACGCACTTAAATGGAAGAGTATCAAAAGAATTTAGAACAGTTCAGAGACGATTTATCGAAGTTATCCAATCAAACAATAATTGACTTAAAAGGGATTTTGTTAAACAAGATTGTTACCTATGAATTTAACAGAAATGAATCTGGTGTAGTAGCATATTTATTTGAATATGATTTTGAATTACTTGGATTAACATTTTATGGTTTAGATAAATACTTGTCGCAATACACAGAACACATAGCATTGCCGACCAAATTCCCTGATGACAATTGGAAGAATATAACGCAAGAATCTATTTATCATTTTGAAAGTAAAAAAACAATGAAACGTTATGACGAAGATTGTAATAAACAAGAGATAAAACTATTTGATGAATATTTCGTGAAGAAATATAATATTTTTAAAAATTGGTTTTTTATTTGTTGGAAGAAAGCAACAAAAGGAATAGAATTAAAAAAAGGTGCATATTTCTCAATGCACGATACAAATTATCTAACAGAATTAAAAACAATGAAAGAAATTGAATATGATGAGGTAAAAGAAAAACACAAATAAAAACTACTGCCTACTACGTGTATAAAACATAGCTATTATAGGATTTCCGAGAGGTTTTGCACGTATAAGCTATGATTTATACGCCGTTTACTTGTTGCACAAGCGTTCCAAAAAGTGAAAATTAAGAAGATTTACCAAGCTCCGTATTCTCTGACTGAGCGGAACCTAAAAATAAAAACGATGAAATACGAGAAAAAAACATAAAGAAGGATCTAAATAAACGTAAAAAAATAGATGGCTCAAAGTTGGGAAACCTTTAGTAGCAGAACCAATGCATGGCTCCTTCAAAAGCAGTTAAAACAACGGTTTTTAGAATAAATATATTGACTAATTTCTACAAATTAATGTTAAACAAAGAAATCGCTAAACGACTCAAAACCAAAAGATGTTGCTACACAATTACAATATTTTACCTATATTTACTAGTGTATTAGACTCCAAATCTGATTCTTCACAACCAATTTAACTTGAGCATAGGATATTATAAGACTGTAAATTAGACAGTGGCGTGGATGTACTGTGGAACAAAACACATCCTATAAAAAGAACTATGCATACCTTTTTGGTGTGTATATACAGTAGTTACTCAACATAAGAAAGAAAACATTTACTATTGAAGTTAATAACCTATAATATATGAAACATAGAAAAACAATCACAAGCGTTGCGTTTCTCCTCCTAGGACTCGGAGGACTACACGCCCAAGAAAGCTCAACCGCTGCAGGTGGTGATGCCACAGGAATCGGAGGATCCTCAAGCTACACCGTTGGACAAGTCGTTTATACGACCAATACAGGAACAAACGGAAGCCTAGCACAAGGCGTGCACCAACCGTACGAAATTTCTACAACCTTAGGCATAAATGAAACTACTATTAATTTAGAATTAAGTCTTTACCCAAACCCAACCACCAATTATTTAACCTTAAAAGTAGAAAATAACACTAATTTGAGCTATCAACTAATTGACTTACTAGGCAAAGTAATAGCAAACAAAAAAGTAACTGCAACTAGTACAACCATTAAAATGGAAGCCTTACCAAAAGCCATTTACTTTTTAAAGGTAACAAGAAACAACCAACCCGTAAAAACATTTAAAGTAATAAAGCAATAATAAAAGCCACGATGGGGCAAAACTTTTAAAGTAATTAAAAACTAAAATTAAACAGATTGTCAGTTCGAGTGTTCCGAAGAATGAGGAGTGTATCGAGAACAACAATCACAGAACAAATAACATTATGAAAACAACAACAAAAATAGCAGTAGCTATACTTTTAGCTTTCAACTTTGGACTTTCAACTTTGCAAGCACAAAGCCCAGAAAAAATGAGCTACCAAGCAGTAATAAGAAACTCAAGTGATGTCTTAGTTACAAGCCAAGCAGTAGGAATGCAACTAAGTATATTACAAGGAAGTGCAACAGGTACAGCAGTGTATGTAGAAACACAAACACCAGACACCAATAGTAATGGTTTGGTAAGCTTAGAAATAGGAATAGGAACTACAACGGATGATTTTTCTACAATAGATTGGAGTGCTGGGCCTTACTTTATAAAAACAGAAACTGACCTAGCAGGCGGCACAAATTACACCATAACAGGAACAAGCCAGTTATTGAGTGTGCCTTATGCTTTACATGCAAAAACAGCTGAAACAGTTACAGGAGCTTGCGGACTTGCTATTGGTGACACCTACCAAGGCGGAATTATCTTTTATTTAGACGCTTCAGGATGTCATGGCTTGATTAGTGCAACAGCAGATCAAAGCACAGGAATTCAGTGGTATAACGGATCAAATACGAACACTACTGCTTTTGCAAGTTGCGTTGGTTGCGGTGAGGGAAATACATCAATGATTTTTTACAATCAAGGTGCAGGTACGTATGCTGCCCAAATCTGTTATGATTTAATCTTGGGAGGGTACAGTGATTGGTACCTACCATCTAAAGATGAGCTCAATTTAATGTATCAGAATATTGGACCAGGAAATGTACTAGGATTAGGAAATGTTGGCGGTTTTGCAAGTAACAGATATTGGAGTTCTACGGAGGTCCGTACCTCCGGTGCATGGGGGCAGATATTCGACACTGGCGACCAGTTCAACTGGGGTAAGTTCGACCCAAACTACGTGCGTGCTGTTCGGGCTTTTTAATAATTTAGCTGCTCGAACGGACTTGCAGTCCGTGACACATAAGTCAATTTCCTGACTTAGCGGGACAAAAAAATCCTGATGTTCATCAGGATTTATAAGTTCTAAACTAATTGAGAATGGACTCAAATTTAAGTCCCCTATAAGTAGAAACTTTCAAGGCTTTTGAGTAATTCAAAAGAAAATTTATAGTTTCTGTCTTGGGTTTAAATGTATTAGAATTAGAGGGTTTTTGAGTGTAAAGTTTTGCCATTAGCCTATCATTGTTAGTTTGTTACTTACACTAACGACAAATTGCTCAATATATTTTACACAACCATTAATTCGTTAAAATAATATTATGTTTTTCGATTAATTTACGAAGATTTATCAAGGCATAACGCATCCGCCCCAGTGCGGTATTAATTGAAACGCCAGTGTTTTCGGAAATTTCTTTAAAACTCATATCATTATACATGCGCATGGTCAAAACAGTTTTCTGATCCTCTGGTAATTCTTCTACCAGATCTCTTATATCTTGAACAATTTGAGATTGTACCAATTCGTTTTCGGCATTTAGAGCACCATCACTTAGTACCGAAAATATATCAAAATCGCCGCTGTTTTTAAATTTTGGCATCCGATTATTTTTTCGGAAGTGATCAATAACTAAATTATGGGCGATTCGCATCACCCAAGGTAAAAATTTACCTTCTTCATTATACTTGCCTAATTTTAAAGTTCTAATGACTTTGATAAAGGTATCCTGAAATACATCTTCGGTTACGTCACGGTCATACACTTTAGAGTATATAAAACTATAGAGCCGTTGTTGATGCCGATTGATTAAAATTGATAAGGAAGGTTCGTCTCCTTTAATATAATTACTGACGAGGATAGCATCGCTTAGAGATTTTGAGATCATAACATTACTTTTAATAGCACACAATATGGGTGTGCATAGTTGAAAAATTAAAAAAGTAATATTATTCTATAAGCGTTTGTTTTGAAATAATTAATCAAATATAACAACAATCCATTCAATTTTACAAATTTATTTTAGTTTTTATGAATAAGTAGGTTTCAGTCTGCTTTAATGTTTTTCATAATAATGGTATCTTTGCAAACTAATTTTAACTTAATAAATGCCACTAGACCTTTCAAAATTAAGTCCAAAAGAGCACATTCTAATCAAGGGTGCAAAATTGCATAATCTAAAAAATATTGATATTGCGATTCCTCGACACAAATTAGTGGTCATTACTGGGCTTTCTGGATCTGGAAAATCAAGTTTGGCATTTGATACTTTATATGCCGAAGGGCAACGCCGTTATGTGGAGAGTTTATCGAGTTATGCCCGCCAATTTTTAGGACGACTCAACAAACCAAATGTCGATTACATCAAAGGAATTGCACCAGCGATTGCCATTGAACAAAAAGTGAATTCTACCAATCCACGATCGACGGTTGGAACGACGACCGAAATTTATGATTATTTAAAATTAGTTTTTGCACGTATCGGAAAAACCTATTCCCCTACATCCAATAATGTAGTAAAAAAAGATACGACTAGTGATGTCATCAACTACGTGAAGACCTTAGAAATCGGCGAAAAACTTCTCCTCCTTGCTCCGGTTATTTTAGAAGAAGGACGTACCATCGAAAATAAACTACAAGCGCTTCAACATCAGGGATATGCACGAATTAAGATCGGCGATCGCGTTGAACGTATCGAACAAATTGAAGATTTTAAAAAGCTTCCTAAAGCCATCAGTCTTGTGGTGGACCGGATTATTGTAAAAGATGAAGATGACTTCTATAACCGGTTGGCAGATGCGATTGAAATGGCCTTTTTTGAAGGCAATGGACGTTGTCAAATCGAAAAACTAGAGAATTCTGACAGTCGTGAATTTAGCAATTCATTTGAACTTGATGGACAAAAATTTTTAGAACCAAACACCCATTTATTTAGCTTTAACAATCCCTATGGTGCCTGCCCAAAATGTGAGGGCTATGGCGATGTGATTGGAATTGATGAAAGCTTAGTCATCCCAAATACCTCCCTCTCTATATATGAAAATGCAGTGTTTCCATGGCGGGGTGAAAGCATGAAATATTTCAGAGATCAATTGGTTAATAATAGCCATAAATTTGATTTCCCCATTCATAAACCTTATTTTGAATTAACTCCAAAAGATCAACGATTATTATGGACTGGAAACACTCATTTTACAGGTTTAAATTCCTTTTTTGAAGACTTAGAATCCAAGGCCTATAAAGTTCAAAACCGTGTGATGTTGTCCCGTTATAGAGGCAAAACAAAATGTGGAAGTTGTTACGGGAAACGATTACGTGAAGAAGCTAATTTTGTAAAAGTTGGAGCGGCTTCAATCACTGATTTGGTTGAAATGTCTCTCAGGGATTTAAAAGCATTTTTTAATCATCTAACCTTAGACGTTAAAGAACAAGAAATTGCCAAACGACTTCTCAAAGAGATTCATAATCGCTTAGATTTTTTGACCAATGTAGGGTTGGATTATTTGACACTAAATAGAAAATCAAATACGTTATCTGGGGGGGAAAGTCAACGAATCAATCTAGCAACCTCTCTCGGTAGTAGTTTGGTTGGTTCCATGTATATTTTAGACGAACCCAGTATTGGACTGCATTCAAAAGACACCGAACGCCTTGTCAATGTGCTGAATGCATTGCGAGATTTAGGCAATACAGTTATTGTCGTTGAACACGATGAAGCCATTATGGCGGCAGCTGATTACATTATTGATATTGGACCCGAAGCAGGTACCTTTGGTGGTGAAGTGATGGCGAGTGGTACTTACAAATCGCTTCTAAAAAGTAATACCTTAACGGCACAGTATCTAAATGGATCTCTAGAAATTGAAGTTCCAAAAAAGCGTCGAACTTCAAAATACCATGTAACGATTAAAGGGGCACGCGAGCATAATTTAAAAAATATTGACGTTACATTTCCACTAAATATGCTGACAGTTGTTACCGGCGTTTCTGGAAGTGGTAAAAGCACGCTCGTTAAACGGATCGTATACCCTGCCCTACTTAAATCAATTGGAGGTTATGGTGAAAAAGCAGGTGAATTTACAAGCATCGAAGGTAACTTTAGCACAGTTAAGTTTATTGAATTTGTCGATCAAAATCCGATTGGACGCTCTTCGCGATCCAATCCTGTTACCTATATAAAAGCCTATGATGACATTCGTGCCTTGTTTTCTAAACAAAAACTAAGTGTTATGCGAAATTATCAACCCAAACATTTTTCATTCAATGTAGACGGTGGTCGTTGTGATACGTGTAAAGGCGAAGGTAATGTGACCATTGAAATGCAGTTTATGGCAGATGTGCAGCTAGAATGTGATGACTGTCATGGAAAACGCTTTAAAAAGCAGGTACTGGAAATCAAATTCAACGACAAAACAATCGATGATGTTCTCAATATGACCATTGATGATGCTATTGCTTTTTTTGAAACCCATAGTGTGACTAAAATTAAAACCAAACTTCAACCACTTCAAGATGTTGGTTTGGGTTATGTAACGCTAGGGCAAAGTTCATCAACACTTTCTGGTGGAGAAGCACAGCGGATAAAATTAGCCTCCTTTTTAGGGAAAGGATCCAAAGCAGAAACAGGTTTGTTTATTTTTGACGAACCCACCACTGGACTTCATTTTCACGATATTAAAAAACTACTTAAATCCTTTAATGCCTTAATTGATAAGGGGCATTCTATCGTGGTGGTTGAGCATAATTTAGACCTTATTAAATGTGCCGATCATGTGATTGACTT
>TARA_B110000902_G_scaffold136194_1_pt1 | contig 13930 bp, 13 predicted proteins | sample TARA_B110000902 | Tara Oceans TARA_B110000902 (sample SAMEA4398009) | marine metagenome | biome: Polar Biome; feature: [SRF] surface water layer (ENVO:00010504); material: water (ENVO:00002006), including particulate matter (ENVO:01000060) such as... | depth 5 m | reverse complement strand
CGCACCTCCACGAGGGTAGATAACGACCCTTAATGCTGTCATGAAGATACCAATAGCTGACACTCCTACTGGCACCCCATACTCCGGCGCTGCTGATACGTTAGACGCCTGGATGCACCGATAGATGTGTACACCATCAAAACCTGTTCAGCCGGCTAGTCGTAGGCGTTTACAGTCCAGTACGGCAGGCAAATCATATCGATCAGCAGACAAGCTGTTGAGAAACGACGCCGATTGCGGACTCGATTCGCATTAACAATGCCTTTATCGGTTCAGCCATTGCTCTGTCGCGATAATATATCGAACGAAGGTACGCTCCCTACTGCTAGTCGTTACTGCGGGGCTGCCATCAACGGTCTCTTTATGTTGGCGACTCTTCGAAACCTAGTATGTTAAGAAAAATAACTCTTTAACTGCAGAACTACTCGCTTAGAGTGGTGATAGTTACTTATTGATGGAAAGAGTGAGTTTAACCCCCGGATTGTCATATTTCTGAAATATTGATGGCGCAGTATAGCGATATTCAAATATTGCATGACGGTTAGTATTTGAAGCTAAGACATTTTGGCGGATTTCAGTCCGCCACACTACATTTTTGGGAGAATTACGAATGAAATTGAAGTCACTGACCGCAGTAATCGCTCTAGCTGCGACAACCCTAACAGCATCTGCCTCCATGGCTGAAGACGTAACCGTTTACGGTAAAGTAAATGTCAGTCTGAATAAGCTTGATTATGAAGTCAATGGCGATGATAAATGGGAGCTAGAAAGCAATGCTTCGCGTTTTGGTATCAAAGGTTCCTATGAGATCAATGAACATTTGAAAGCTATTTATAAACTAGAGTATGAGATCTCAGTCGACGGGGACGACGATGAATTTAAGCAACGCAACATCTATGGCGGATTTCAAGGCAATTGGGGAACGCTGATAGCCGGTAAACATGACACGCCAACGAAGATTGCCGCTGCCAAGGTAGACCGTTTTAATGACTTGGCGAATGGTGATATCAAGAGCTTTTTTGCCGGCGAAAATCGGGTCGGCAATACCATTATGTACACCACGCCTAAAATGAGCGGATTCTCGGCCACCATTGCAGCAATACAAGGCGAAGATACAAATGAAGTTGATGGCCCAACAGATGGTGCTTCTTTAGCGCTAACTTATAGAGCCGAGGGGTTTTTTGTCGCGCTAGCCCATGATAGCGATGTAACCAGCAAAGATATAAACGGTGATAAGTATCTCACTGAGATAACAAGGCTTGTTGGTGAAATCACATTTGGGGACCTCAAGATTGGTGCGATGGTGCAGGATGCAGAAGCAACAGATGAGGGGGTCGACGTCCAGCAAAACGGTTATCTTCTGAGCAGCCAATACAAAATTGATCAATGGGTGCTAAAAGCACAGTACGGAACCACAGAAAACGACATCTATTTTGTTGATGTCGATGCGACTCAAATCGCTATTGGCGCTGATTACAAACTTAACAAGCGCTCAAAGTTATTTGCGTACTACTCAGCTATTGAATATGACACGTCTGATGGCATGATAAATATCGCCCCTGAAAATCAAATTGTTGGTATTGGTTACGAAATTAAGTTTTGATCCTAAGCAATCATTACTTTCTACGACGAGGTTTAACAGCCTCGTCGGCTATTGAACCTCAACATATGTGACCATTAGTAACATGAGTAACGGCAGGTATTCTCTATGAATAAAACGCATCACTCGACACTCGTTATTATTAGCAGCCTAATACTATGTGGCAATACACTCGCTGAATTTGATGTTGACGACGCCGACTCATTGGATTTTGAAAGTTTTCATGCTGATAAAACCCCCGACAAAAAAGTTTGGCGAACGCAGAAAAAAGCAACATCGGAAACCACTTTTGATAGGATCGGCGGTAAGGTAGCTTCGGTAGAGCAAACGGGGGCTGGCGAAGTCTATGAAATACGGCAACGTTATTCATTGTACACAAGCGATCAGACACGCTATTCCGCATTTTATGTCATTGAAGCTATGCACAGGCAAATGGCAGAACTGTGCCCCAGCGGCTGGCAAAAATTACGTGAATGGAGCACCCCGATCAACACTGACTTTTATCTGTATTATGAGCTGAAATGTTTATAGATCTTAGATTGCTGCTGCTCTAAAGTATTAAAAATTGCGCTGATTAATACCCTGTTTTTTACTGTAGTAAGCCTGAATAACGGCCATATCTGCGTCGACGTCGCCGGTCGTCAAAAAACGCGGCCCCAAGCCAACGGTCTTGGTTTTTCCGTCTACAAAGCCAAAAGAAATTGGGATATTCGCTCGATGAGCAATGTGATAAAACCCGGTTTTCCAGCGCTTAACTTTTTTCCGCGTTCCCTCGGGAGGAATCACCACCACCAGCCTCTTCACCCGTGAAAAATAGTCTGCTATTTCTTCAACAACGTTGTTGGTTTTACTTCGATCGATCGGTATGCCCCCAAACCACCTGACAAACCACTTAAATGGAGCCGGGAATAAGCTGTCTTTGCCCATCCAATGAACATCAAGCCGCAGCACAAAAACCGCACATAAAAACACCGGAAAGTCCCAATTACTTGTGTGAGGCGCGGCGACAACAATATATTTCTGATCGCTAGGAACCTCTCCCACAACACGCCAGCCAATAAGCCTAAGTATCCCCATTGCTAACCATCTCAATAGTGTGCTGAGAACGGGAGTGGTAAAAATCGTACGCTTTAGTTCGGTACCGTTTGAAGCCATAAAAATACAACGTAAAAAAAAGAGAGCCAGTGTAGCAGAATTAACTACGTTTATCTTCGCCCCCTCCTCGTTTTCACCGCGGTTACTCGTCCGGCCTACCTAACAAATCGGGTGTGCTGGCAATTTCCTGCCGTTATTTAGTGGACGTTTTTTCTATAGAAGCTAACTGTGTGGCGTAATGGATCGATGTCACAATATATCAGAACATTTGTCCATGTGTTTATTGGCCCAACATCAGCATCTAAAACGACCAAATACGAACCCTTATCGCTATTGAATCTGGTTGACAGTGGCACCATTTCAGACCTTAACAGCCGCTCCCCTAACTTGGATTTGACCTCATAAAGACAGGCATCATGGGCATCTGTTAGCGCAAATGGTGTCCGTTTAAAATCCCTTTCAAGAAAGACAACATCTGCACCCGATAGACCGCTGGTGTATTTCCCGAAGGAATAATCCGGTACTAGCGACAAACTCCCAATAGCAAAGAGAAACACCAATAACACCAGCCCCTATTTCCATCGCAATGAAAGCGGTGCCGTCGAATAATTTTTATTTTTTTCGGAATTATTCTTAGCGAAGCCCATGTTTAGCTGTTCCAGTGTTGCGATAGGCGCGGGTGGAATGCAGCAGTAAAAAACGTAGAGCTCGATAACAGGCGTTGTCTTTTTATCAAGTCCTGACTGCATTAATAATAACGTGGAGACTAACGTGATCAAGCCGTTCCTATGGGGCTGCCAGTTCATCAGCCATCAAAAGGAATCAACGCGCGGATCGAGACAGATGCGAATCCCTTCGTCTCAATCATGGGACGTAAGTCACTGTTCGTCAATGCTCATTATTACCAAACGAGTTACTTCGACGTAAACACGCCAGACTTCGTGTTATAGGGTTACAGGCCACACCTGGCTGTAATCAGCTACTGATAAATTTCTTATCGGTTTTAACTCGCCATCGATTGTGCCTATGTACAAAAACCCGGCAATGCTCTCATGACTCTGTAATCCGAGCCCTGTCATAACCACTTGGTTAAAGGCATTGTCCCCTGTTCGCCATATACCACCATAGCCACTTGCATGAGCCGCTAACATGATACCGTGGGCAGCACAGCCCGCCGATAATTGTTGCTCTATGGCCGGCACCTTCGGATGTTCGGTAGGCGACGCAATAACCACTACGATTAATGGGGCTCGTAGGGGTTTCGCAGAAATTTTCTTAACCTCACCGTCGGTTAACTCAGCCGCACCAGACAATTTCCGCTGGGCTTGCTGGGCTTTTACAAACAGCTTGCCCAAATGCTCTCTGTTGGTGCTCGCAATCGTTAAAAATCGCCATGGAGCTAGCCATGCATGGTCGGGGGCTCTTAAGCCCGCTTTCAAGATGCTCTCTAGAACATCCCCCTCAGGAGCAGGATCGCGCAAGCGCGGCGCCGAGTTGCGGCTATGTAGTAGTGTCAATGCATCCATGGTCGAAATCTCGTGTCGATCGGTAGCTGGAACACTACGCGATTAGTGGATCTTAGGCTTCTTGTCCCATGCTAAACACGGATGAGACACTTACTCGCTGGCGCTGTTAGTCCCCCAGCATAATATTCATAAAGCCCTGGTCATCAGGGTTAGATTCTACCATTTCGACCCACTCTCGTAACTGCTGTTCTGTGCAATCCAACAAATCATGACCCACATGATCAATGATTTTAAACGGCAGTTCTAACTCCGCTAGCATATCGAGCAGTTCATAGCCGCTGGACCCTGCTTTTCGGAGACCATAGGGCCAGAATTCAATAATGATAGAAAGCTGCCTGCCGCTCTGTTTAAGCAGCGGTAACAACCCGGCAATAACTTGAGATTCTGCGCCCTGAGTATCAATTTTCAGCAAATTAATCTCTGCAACTTTTCCTCGTAAATACTCAGTGCCATTCACTAAGTCAATGGGGCAAGATTTTCTGCCGTCGCCATTATCGTATATCTGATGATCACCAAAATTCGTTGTGCTACGAAACAAAGCGGCACTTCGATGATTATCTGACAACCCCGCCGCAACAATATCGATACGATCAAAGCCGTTTTCTCGCATATTCTGTTGCAATAACTTAACATTATCAGGGTCGGGCTCGAAGGCGACGATATAACCACTGTCTCCTAATCGGTCCGCTGCTATTGCCGTGTAATAACCAATATTTGCCCCAACATCGACAAAACAATCCCCCGGTTTTAACCTCTCGATCACTAAATGGGTCTCGTAAGCCTCCCAAATACCGTTTGCTGCTATATCCCTCGACACGTGTTGATCTCGCGTATCATGCAGCCACAGCTGCAATGGACGATTAAGTCCAGCAATTGTTAACGGGTGGGGTGTGAGATGGGTTGACATGAATCAGATCAAATCAGCGAAGGGTGATTTCATATCGAGATCTATCGCCTCGCTGTAGCCGGGAACTTTAATTCGGTGGGAAGACATCACAATATCATCTCCCCCCATTACCTTGTGATCGAATTTATAGATGGGCAATGCATCACCGTTGAGTGCTAGGGCATCATAAGCGGCGGCTTTTTCCAGCACAGACTCATTTCTTTTTCGATACTGTGTTCTCGCTGCAGCCCCATATTTTTTATCTAACATGCGGTTGACAATGTGCGGCGCAATTATCGTTGCCGATGCATTATTACCGCCAAAACCTTTTGAATTTAGAATGGCCGAATCCATCGATTGAGCACCAACGTTCAGATGTTTATTACTGAATTTTAAGTTACTGTCGTGGACATCAGATGCAACATGGTCAATGGTAACAATGCCTGGAATAACGCCGTCAGACCAAACCCCTAGAGCTGCCATCAACTGGTCCCCGGCTGACGCCCCTAGAGAATGGCCAAGGTAAGCTTTAACGGCAGCTACAGGCCAGCAATCGATACCGAAGGCTTTTGCCGTTTCGTTAAGTATATGTGATTCACTGACTCGGTTCTGTGGCGTACTGGTTCCGTGCGCATGCACGTAGGAGCGTCGCCGCACCGAATCATCACCCAAGAGCGCTCTGGCCGAGGCAACCGCTTTAGCCATGGTGATATAATTGCCCACACCCGGTGATGCTATCGACTTTTTATGACCATCGGCATTGACAAAAACGTCGGTCACCGCAGCATGGATTGTGGCTCCCATTTCCATTGCGAGCTCGTCATCCATTAAAATGGTGTACTGGGAAGACTCCGCTATAGTAAACCCACAATTCGTACTGAAGGGCCGGGCGGCTCTGCGATGATCTGCCGATGTTAGACTCAAACCAGCATCAAGATCTAGCAGCGCCTGATCTGTTGCCAATGCCCCCATTGCTGAATAACCATCCATGACGTCTGACACCACTGGCGCCTCGCTGTTACCCACCACAACAACCCTGGCAGCACCGGTGCGGATATCAGCAACACCCTGCTTTAAGTTGTAAAGATATGACGCGCAGGCACCTACGTACGTACCGGTATTCCCCATGCTTCCCAGAACGTAGGCGTTAATGAAGTCGGCTGACATCTCAGCGAGCCCAAATGGACAATGTTTCGACGTAGTCCGCCTATCGTCATATCTTGCGCCCAACATTCCGCCATGGCCATTTTGGTCGAGCTGCCCCATCGCGCTACCGGCATAAACACTGATTTGGTCGGGAGCTACTTTGCGACATATTGCTGCCCAATCGACACCTATCGATTGCACGGCATCCGAGGCACCGTAAACTGCCATCTGTAAACCTCTGGGATGGCTGCGAGCGGCGTATAACGCTGCGGGGTCAAATCCGGTTGGCAACTGTCCCGCTGCCTGAACTAAGGATGCACGCGTTGAAGGCACCATCACTTCGGAATCGCCGATAACTTCTACCCGCACATTGACATCATCCAGCCGCGACACCTTCCAGTTTGCCGGTAACCGTTCGGGAATGTTACGAGCCTTGGTAATAAATGCTACTGATTGATCGCCGTCAATACGGATAGGTATACGTTTGTTATAAGCTATGTTGTCAGGGTCAAATAGCGCTTTTTCAACTCTGCGAATCAGTGTGTGATCCAGTATATGCTGCTTATGCTGCTCACTAATATGGCCTTTGCCGACATCCAGCTGCATCAATGCAGCGAGGCTCGTATAGGTCTGGGCAGCGGTCGCTGTATCAAGCGAGTCAATGACCAAACGGCGATAGCCATGGTGAAATGAAGTCCTGCCGGCGGCACTTACGCCGCCAAACCCGACTATAACGGGAATCCTAGCCATTCTTTGTGCCTCAAACCCAGCGGTAAATTAAGACGCCTATTCTACGTTCAATCACCACTCAGAAATAAAAATATTACGCCACTTTATAGCATTTATTCGCCACCTATAGCATCATGGCCAGACATATCTACTCGCCAATAAGGCATATCTTCATGCAGCATATTTCTCTCTTGGCTCTGCCCTCATGTCTGACCACCAGTATTAGCCTACCGCTGGAGATTCTGAATGCCGCCAATGAGCTGGCGAGGATTCGAAACCGCAAACAAGCCCCCCTCACCATCGACATTGTTGGCGAAAAGATCGGTCCCATCGTCACAGCGGGAGGCCTGTCCGTTATGTCGACCGCCACGCCAGCAACAATCAGACACACTGACCTGTTGATTTTGCCCTCACTCTGGCGCAACCCAATGGCCACGGTCCGCCTTCAGCAGTGGCTAATTCCATGGCTCTCCCGCATGGCCGATCAGGGGACTATTATCTGCGCGGTGGGGACCAGTAGTTTCTTTCTGGCAGCAGCAGGATTACTAAAGCACAAGCCAGCAACAACGCACTGGTACTATTTTGATGCCTTTGAAAAACGCTTTCCCGAAGTTGAGTTGAAAAGGCAACACCTGATCACCCAGGCAGACTCCATTTTTTGTGCCGGCAGTGTCAATTCTATCGCCGATCTTATCGTTCATTTGGTGGCTGATCAGTACGGACAAAAAATTGCGAGACAGGTCGAAGGCCAATTTTCTCCTGAAATACGCCGCGCTTTTGGCGAACATGCCTTTTCTCAGCGCGATAACAGCCCCCATAAAGATGAGATCGTCGTTGAAGCTCAGGAATATTTACAACAAAACTACCCATCACCTCTGCGCATTAGCGCTCTCGCAGAGCAATTACAGCTGAGTCACCGCAGCTTCAATCGCCGATTTAAAAAAGCAGCAGGTATTACGGCAGCCGATTATTTACAAAATCATCGGCTGCATGTCGCCCGAGAGCTACTTCGTACCAGCAACCTGTCCGTCTCAGAAATCGCCGCTCAATGTGGCTACCAGGATAACAGCTACTTCTGTCTGCGATTTAAAGTAAAAATGGGACAAACACCGCTTTCCTACCGTCAATCTGTCCGTGGAAAACTGTTCAAAATCACCTAATACCGCGCCAAGCGTCATCCCTGCCAACCATAAAAATAGTGACCAGTGAGGCATCGATGGCGCGTATTTATGGACTTCGTCTTGTATCTGACAGAGCGCTATGGCTAAATATGCCGGCTATTTTACTGACCTCTGCTCGTCAACCTATTACTCATCACATTGCAGGAAAAAGTTATGTCTGAAGATTCAGTTGTTATCGTTAGCGGTGCCCGCACTCCAATGGGCAGTTTACAAGGAAGCCTAAGCGCGGCGACTGCGGTTGAGTTAGGCACGGCAGCGATTAGAGCCGCTGTTGAGCGTGCAGGCATTGCCCCCGCTGATATCGAGGAAGTCATCATGGGCTGCGTATTGCCTGCAGGGCTGAAACAAGGCCCAGCGCGCCAAGCCGCTATTTATGCTGGCATTCCCAACACCACTGGCGCTGTAACAATCAACAAGCTCTGCGGCTCTGGTATGCAGGCTACAATTTTCGCTCATGATCAAATCAAAGCTGGTACGGCAAAGATTGCGCTGGCGGGCGGAATGGAAAGTATGTCGAACGCGCCACACCTATTGCCCAATGCCCGCGGCGGTATTGGCACTGGCGATAAAGAAATTAAAGATCATATGTTTATCGATGGTTTAACCGATGCCTATGCCGGCGGAACCATGGGCTCATTTGCTCAAGGTACAGCCAACGATAACAATATTAGCCGTGAAGCGATGGATCAGTTTGCGATACAGTCAACAGTAAGAGCACAAAAAGCGATCGCTGATGGCTCACTCACAGCTGAAATGGCACCGGTCACTATCACAACACGAAAGGGTGAAACGGTCGTTAATGATGACGAGCAACCCGGTAAGGCCCGCCTTGATAAGATCGGCGGCCTTCGTCCGGCCTTCGCCAAAGACGGCACTATCACCGCGGCTAACTCAAGTTCTATTTCCGATGGTGCTTCTGCACTAATTCTCACCAGCGAAACAGAAGCCAAAGCCAGAAATTTACAAGCCATAGCCCGGATTGTTGGCCACTCTCGAAACTCTCATCAGCCGGAGCTGTTTACCACTGCACCGATTGGTGCGATCGAAAAACTACTGGCAAAAACGGGCTGGTCTAAAGATGATGTCGATCTCTGGGAAATTAATGAAGCCTTTGCCATGGTGACTATGCTGGCAATTCAGGGTCTGGACCTGGATCCTGAAAAAGTCAACATTCATGGCGGTGCATGTGCTCAGGGGCATCCCATTGGTTCAACCGGTTCACGCATTATTATCTCGCTAATGCATGCATTGAAAGGCCATGGGAAACAAAAAGGCATTGCGGCTTTATGCATAGGCGGTGGTGAAGCGCTGGCGGTTGCCATCGAAATAATCTAAATAGTCATTTGGTCAGCAAACTCCGCTGGCTACAAGTCGACCCTGCCTGCAGGGTTCGGCGTCTCTATTAACTTAGTGCTTGTTGATGAGCGCTTTGGCCAGCACAGATTTAACGACATCGACACGCCTATCAGATGTCGCTGGCCAAAAAGCGTGTGACTAATTGATTAAAAATAACGGGGTTTTCGGCATGTAACCAATGCCCGGTATTTTGGATAATTTTTAGTTGTGCACGAGGAAATAACAGACGTGTAGCATCACTATAAGCCTCCTTTATATAGTCGGACAACTCGCCTTTTATAAAAAGCACCGGGCCAGTAAAAGGCTGATCGCACTCATTAGCTTGACCGAGGCACAGGTAACATCGCGACAGAGCGGGAAGATTAAGTCGCCATTCGAACTCACCCTTCTCACCTCGATACAAGTTTTTCAAAAGAAACATTCGGACGTTATCTTCCTTAATGAACTGGCATAATACCTTGTCCGCATCTCGTCGAGACGTCAACTTCGACAAACTTACCGCTTCCAATCCAGCAAAAACGTCACTGTGGCCGCCGCTGTAAGCAACAGGTGCAATATCGGCAACGACTAGCCTTTCGACCCTCTTAGGGTAATTGAGTGCTACCTGCATCGCCACCTTGCCCCCCAGCGAATGCCCCAACAAATGGGCCCGATTAATGCCATGGGCATCCATAAACTCTCTGACGTCTGCGGCCATTTCCGAGAGCGTCATTGAATCTGCTCGAGGCGAGCGACCATGGTTTCGTAAATCCAGCGAGTATACTTTGAAAGACTCAGCCAAGGGTTTGGCAATCATAGATAAGTTGCCTCCCATGCCGAATAGACCATGTAATAGTATTAAGGGCTGACCATCCCCGATAACAGAGTTCGCTAACACTGAACGTCTCCTGAAATGAATTTAAGTGTTTCTCCGTTCTAACTTCTAATTGTCGACGCTGATTGCTAGAATCATCCCTATCAGTCATCACACCATCTAAGGATAACGCAACCGTGCGGATTATACTGCTTGCAACCTTGAGCCTCCTCGTTTCCTGTGGAGTTACTTCTAGTATCTACAACCCTACCGTTTATGAATACGGTTACAATGTCGAGGCCGTCAAAGCGAGTCCCGTAAGGAAGATTGTCCTCGCGCCAATAAGCCTCAGTGCACCACCGCCCTCATACCTCCGCAAAGGAGATAGAAAAATCAAAGCGATGGTAAAAGATTATCTGACCAGCAATGGCTACCAGGTATTACCCAGTTATCACTTCGAGAACGCGTGGAAACAAGCTGCCCGTACTTACGGCAACGTTTACGACCCAAATTCTGGCAAGGTAGATGTCAATGCATGGAAAGGCGCGATGATAACCGCGGGCGAAATACTACGCGAGCAAACGGACGCTGACGCCATTGTTTTTGCCGATGTCTTTGAACATAAAGTTCAGCATAGCGCAAGCATGCAACACTATGCTCGGTGGTATGGCGTCACTAGAAAACCAGCTTTCAAGGGCAGAAATGATGGCATACCGGTTGGCTTCGAGTGGACCAAAGAAATAGCGGCAGCGTCCGTTTTAATCACTATTTACGATGTTAACTTGAATCGTATCTTCAGCAGCAGAGGCGGCATCGACACGCTGTACGCAGTCAGCTTGAAAAGTGCCAATCCGACCTACGTCCGACGTAAGAAACTACTGGATAACAATGATCATATTGAGGAAGGCATTGAATTGGCTTTTCACCCTTTTATTCCAATGGCAAAATATCCAGGTAGCCCATAATTGATCGCAGAGAGGCAATTCTCAGCTATCGAGCGCCAGCAGATGATGTCTGCTGTTTTCGAGTCGATCAGTCATGGTTTGAATTACGGCACCCGTGCTGAACCTAACACTGCTCTGTTTAATGATTGTCTTCTCTGCCCCGCTGCCACGTTTGTAACATTGACCATAGACGGTCTTTTGCGCGGATCTATAGGCTCGATATCGGCAACTGAGCCGTTAGTCGATAACCTTTATTACAACGCTTACAGCGCGGCTTTTGAAGACCCCCGATTTTTACCGCTAAACAGTGATGAGTTTCCCTTGCTCGATATAGACATCTCGATTCTCAGCGAGCGAGAATCATTATCCTTCCGGTCTGAAGACGAGCTATTGCAACAGCTACAACCAGGCGCTGACGGCCTTATTTTGACTGAGGGAGAAACAACGGTGACATTTCTACCTAACGTCTGGGAGCAATTGGTAGATGCTGATACATTTGTTACCGAGCTCAAACAGACAGCAGGATTAACCCCGCATTACTGGAGTAACACATTGATCGCCGAGCGATTCTCAGTAACTTCCTTTAAAAAAAGCCACTAGCCCTGTTATCACTGTAGCAACACGTTATTTCATTGACTAACATGCCTAATCAACAAAACTAGCCCCCAGCGAATTGTTCACGTAAAACATTCTTTTGAACCTTACCCATCGTGTTACGGGGCAGCTCTGCCACAAAATAGACCGTCTTAGGAAGTTTATAACTGGCCAGTTGTTCACTGGCTGCATGAATGATCGCCGCTTTATCTAAGGTTTGGCCGCTATCTCCATCTGTAACAATTGCTGCGACCACCGCCTCGCCAAAGTCTCGATCCGCCACCCCGAAGACTGCCGACTCAGCAACCCCTCTAATACTGTCAATGACCAACTCCACTTCTTTTGGATACACATTGTAGCCGCCACTGATGACCATGTCTTTGGCTCTGCCTACGATGGAAATATAACCATCGGCACTAATTTTTGCTTGATCTCCGGTAATGAAATAGCCGTCAGCAGTAAATTCCTCAGCCGTCTTCTTAGGCATTTCCCAATAACCTTGAAAAACATTGGGTCCTTTGACCTGTATGGATCCTATATCTCCGGTCACAACCGCAACATTGTTTTGATCAACAATACGGACATCAATCCCTGGCAAGGGCAAACCGACCGTCCCTGCCCGGCGATCCCCTTCGAGCGGATTTGATATCTGCATGCTTGTTTCAGACATCCCATAGCGCTCAAGGATTTTATGACCCGTTCTCTCCTCAAACTGTTTGTGCGTTTGTTCCAGTAGCGGTGCTGAACCCGATATAAACAGACGCATTTTGTGACAGTGGCTTGCGGTAAACGTTTCATCGTCTAACAGCCTTGTGTAAAACGTCGGCACACCCATCATAACCGTTGCCAACGGTAAGTTTTTCATAACCTCTTTAGGGTTGAAGGTGGGCAAGAAGATCATTGAGGCCCCAGCTGCCATGACGCAGTGACATGCTACAAACAAACCATGAACATGGAAAAGAGGCAAGGCGTGAAGCAGAACATCGTCTTCACTCCAACCCCAGCTTTGTTTTAACACCTGCGCATTCGACGACAAATTTTTATGGCTAAGCATTGCACCTTTTGGCCGTCCCGTGGTTCCCGACGTGTAAAGAATAGCTGCCAGATCATTATCCCCACAAAGAACTGAGTCATAGTCCGGAGAAGATGAATTGGCACCCTCTAATAAACTACCTTGACCATCGGCAGACAGCGTTTCAAATTGTGCATTCACCTCACTTGCCAATTGCTCTAGGGCTTCAGCACTGTTGGGATCACCAATAATTAACGACGGCCTTGCGTCGCCAAAAAAATATTTTAGCTCCGGCAGCTGATAGCCGGTGTTTAGCGGAATATAGATCAATCCTGCCCGAACACAGGCAAAATAGACCATTAGCGCTTCGGGTGACTTTTTAACCTGAGCGGCGACTCTGTCCCCCTTTTTTAAACCGCTATTTGATAGATGATTCGCCAAACGTCCCGACATTTGAATCATCTCGGCATAGCTATACTTTTTTACTATACCGTCGCTTATGAACGGCCGGCCTAGGTCTGCTGGGAAATTATGCCGCAAAATCTCAAAAAGATTACTATCTTTGTTCACACTACAAACCTATTTTATTGAAGCCATCATCGTTAAAATAATACCATGATTTATCGATTACAGTTTTCGCTGCAACTGCCAATTACATGATACGGTGCGCCGTTATCTTACTCCTAAAAAACTATCATGTTTGGTGGCTTGATTGAACATATGGCATTCCTAACATCACATATCACCAGCGTATTTTCCGATAATACCGAGGCTACTAAGGAGCAAGCTGACCAACTATGTAGCTCGACTGCTGTTGAATAGGGGTTCAACTCACCATCACAGTAACCGCTGCAACGACTCTAATTGTTGATATGACCGTCGAGATACTCTTATTATTTTAACTATAAGCCTGAGAAATAATGGTTCAACTGCTATGATATTGGCTGCTAAGAATTGGGGGTCTGGGGCGATAGTGACCGCCTAACAGGGCGGTATATTAATTGATATCGGTAAACCCACGTAAATAACAAAAAGGTAGTTAATATGAGTTGGTCTTCTTTGTCTTTG
>TARA_B110000902_G_scaffold236747_1_pt1 | contig 13945 bp, 19 predicted proteins | sample TARA_B110000902 | Tara Oceans TARA_B110000902 (sample SAMEA4398009) | marine metagenome | biome: Polar Biome; feature: [SRF] surface water layer (ENVO:00010504); material: water (ENVO:00002006), including particulate matter (ENVO:01000060) such as... | depth 5 m | reverse complement strand
TGGCGCATATCATCCGGCGAAGAAACAGTTTGGTATGTTGGACGCACAGGAGATAATTCATCTGCAAATGCAGCATCTCCGTTCGGTCATCTAAGCCAACACCTAGATTTAAGGCCATCTGCTCAGGCTAATATGCTCGCTAAGAACTTGCGAAATTCAGGAATGATTCCAGGTGAATGTGAGTACAATCTTTTGACATTAGGGCCTCTATTCCCAGAGCAGAGTGATTTCGAAGACCATAAGCCATATCGAGATATTGTCGGGAAGCTAGAGGCTGAGCTAGCTTATACGCTAAGCCAAAGAGGGTTGTTAGTTCTTGGCACACATCCCAAACGGGGAGACTTCGATAAAACCCTTTTTACAGAGGTACTAAGTAAAGTAAATGCATTCACCTAAAACGGTTAACAAATTAAAGGGGTCAGAGCCCTTTTAGCTAAAAGTAAAAGTTGGAAAAGGGCTCTGACCCCTTTAATTTAATTTTTAGATGGGTCAGCTTTAATATATGTCATTTTCTACCTCGAAAATCCTCCGTACACCTGAACAACAGTTTCAAAACTTAGCAGATTTTGATTACGAACCGAATTATTTGACTGTAAACGGCATGCGTATTCATTACCTTGACGAGGGCCCTCGTGATAGCGAAATCACCGTGATGCTATTGCATGGCCAGCCCAGTTGGAGTTATTTGTATCGCCATATGATTCCGCTATTGGTCCAGCATTATCGAGTCATTGCCTTCGATTTCATTGGTTTTGGTCGGTCAGATAAATACGCTAGTGTTAGCGATTATAGTGTCCAGCTGCATGTCGATACCTTGGAATCAGTGGTTGAGCAATTGCAGTTAGAGCAAATAAGCTTAGTGATGCAGGATTGGGGAGGGCCTACCGGATTATTGTATCTAGAGCGTCAGCCACAGAAGGTGCATAGCATAGTACTGATGAACACCTTGCTGGCTCATAGTGGTTATTTACAGTGGTGGCCATTGTCAAACTGGCGCAATAATGCAACATTTTTGGCTTATCGTTGGATGACACGCTTTACCGACTTTAAGCTGAGTGCAATTTTTCAGTCATCAACTGTTAAAAAACTCAGTCGCGAAGAGATGGCGGGTTATTATGCGCCGTTTCCAGATCAGTCCTATCAAGCGGCAGCGCGAGCTTGGCCATCTTTGGTGCCGATACATCGCAGTAATAAAGATCTACCGGCAATGCGTAAAGCTTGGCAGTTTTTGGCCAGTTGGGAGCAGCCTGTATTGATTATGTTTTCGGATCAAGACCCATTTACTCGCTGTTGGGGGCCCAATTTTAGCCAACAATTACCTGCTCAAAATCAAACGCAAGTTGAGATAAAAGACGCCGGTCACTTTTTACAAGAAGATCAAGGGCCACAGCTTGCTCTACATATTGTTGAATTTTTGCAAGCACAGAAGGGCTAACTGCATAGTGACAGGTCCTAGAGACATTTATACTTGTTATCATCAGGCCGGTAGTGAAAAGCTATTAAGGAAATAAATATGACATTTAAATTATTTTATACAGATTATATAAACGACAAGCATATCAAGTCTGATGAGGCGATAACTTCAACCATTAAAGAAATTGGCGTTTGCATGGCGAATTTATTGCATGAGCCTGATAATTTTCTCTGAATAATTGATGATAACGATGTGATGCTGTAATTTATGGTAGAAAATGATGGCAGTATCTGTGTAGATCTACCAGTAGATGAGCGCAAAGGCTCTTTTACTAAACATACTGATTTAAACAGTTGTATACAGTTAGTAGAATCGTTGCCGGAGATTATTGAATTAGAAAAAATAGACAGCTTGGTATTTACCCTTTGGTGTCGTTGAACCTAGGATGATTTTGTAAGTTCTTAAATCATTCCTAAGGCAGTCTACAAACTAATATTAAACCTACTATGGAGGCTATTTCCCTTTAGCCTCAAAATCCTTAAACAATAAGCTAGGCTGAATCCCCTGGTTATTTTGATATTTGCCACTGGTATATTCTTCATGTTCGCCGGCAATGGTGTGGTAATAGACTTGGCAGATTTCTACATCTGCATAGATTATGATCGGCTGTACACAAAAAATTTCTAAGGTCCAAAAGCCCTTAAAACCTACGTCACCAAAACCGGCGGTTACATGAATAAACAAGCCTAAACGACCCACTGAAGAGCGGCCTTCAAGCATAGGCACAAGATTGTGAGTTTCGGTATATTCGCGAGTGCGGCCTAGGTATAAACGATTGGGTTCTAGCAAAAGCCCTTCTGCCGATATGGTGAGTGGCTGGCAGTGGTTATCTTTTTTCATATCTAGTGGTAACTCGTCATATACCAAAAGCTCATTATGTAGCGATAAATTATAGCTGTTGGGGTTAAGCCTAGTGTTGTCGTAAGGCTTTATAATTACATCTGAGCCCATTCTTGCGGCTATTTCTTTGCCTGATAAAATCATAGTGTGTCCTGTTTATAGCAGCCTTAGATTTTTGTTTATAGTACTGGTAGCAAGTAACGACTGCGATAGCCTATGTTTATCTCTTTGCCTCAAATTCTTGCAATTGTCTTATTTCTGCAGCATATAACGCGGTTGGATACTCTATCAAGCGGGCAATACCAATTGGCTTGCCAGATTTTTTACAATATCCATAGGTTTTTTGTCGAACTCGAATGAGGGCGTCGTTAATTTCCGGCAATAGCTTTTGTTGACGTTCAACCGTTCGCCGGCTGAAATTAGACAGCTGTTGCCTTTTAGCTGAATCTCTAACTTCACTTGTGCTTTGGCGCTGGTGTAGTTGGGCCTTAGCTCTTTGTATATTATTCAAGGTGGCATCATATAAGGCCAGCAGAGCAGAGTTAAAATAAGCTAGTTGATCAGTATTCATATAGTTTTTTGCAGAGATGCTAAGTATTTCTTCTTTACTTGGTAGCTGCTTATCTGGATTGTGCTTGCTCATTAATATTAGATCTTTATGTTGTTTATAGATGAGGAGTCAATAGCAAAAGTAATATTCTCGTTCGCAAATAACAATTTTACTTTCAAATGATACGTTATATCATATCATTAAATTACTGCTTTTTATATATTTGGTCAATCAAAGGGGGCAGATCCCTTTTAGCTAAAAGTAAAATTTGGAAAAGGGCTCTGATCCCTTTAATTTCCCTTTTGTTAACTATCAATTCACCGCCACTATTGAAAGTACTTGGGTTAATGGTAAACAAGTTTTTAACCGTGGCGAAGTGATTGAACAACCATTGCCCTCCCAGCGTCTAATGTTTAAGCGCTAGGATTTTCAGAACTTAGTCTATCGAAGCTGAATTATTTTGTTGAATAGGTATTTAATCTCATGCAAAACCTAACTATGCCCGCAAGTTATAGCGATTGGCATCACTGCATTACTGTCGATTGTAATATTCTATTAACTGCTGGTTATATTGACGCTCGTATAACGGCATTGCAGGACGATAAGGATTTTCGTACTCGACAATTTGTTAAACTTTATGGCCAGCAACATCGCCATCAGGTGATCGAGTGGTTTGAACAGGCACGGCTATTGTTGATATAATTGCTTTATTATAAAAAGATAAATGGAGTTATTTATGAGCAGTAGTCAAATCCCGGTATTATTTGGCCAGTGGAACAGTTGTTTACAAACCGGAAGAATTAAAGGGGTCGTAACGATTAAAAAATGATCACTCAGCCCCAATTTGTTTACTGCAGAAATAGTGAACAATGGATATAGCTGAACCTTGGTGTTCGCTCGGCGCGGTTTGTACTCGCAGGAGGCCCCCTGTGGGCCTCCTGCGAGTACACTTTACAGATTAGTCCGAATACTTATATCAAATCGCACACGAGAAGTACTGCGTGGCGACATTGCTGTCGGCTTGACCGTCATTGGCCACCCACTGAAACGAGTCATGCCCGCCGGTGAGGCCTAAGCAGAAGACTGACCACTCTGCCTCTTCAGGGTAAAAGTTAAAATTAAGCACCTCGTTCCCGAGAGCACCTACGCTGCCTTCTATGATTCTGAAGGTCAGGTCGTCCCCGTCGGCATCTTCCGCGAAAAGGGCCCCGCGTTCCGAATCTGGCTGATCAATCGGATGCGTCGGTACGAAACCTTCAGGCCCGTCAAACGCAACGGGAGGGGTGTTCTCCCCCCCGCCCAACGACGGCTCGTTGATTTCTGAACCTGCGCCGACAGTAACGTACGAAGTTGCCGAATAAATGCCGCCGGCAGTAGAATTTTCGCCAGTGCTGACGTACAGCTTCGCTAATAGGTCACCTATGATATTCGCATCCGCGCCTACGCTAATGTAAGTGCCAGTAATGTTCCAGATAACACGGGTGTCTTCTGTATCATTGATCATGACGACATTCACGCCCGCACCAAAGCTTAAGAAACCACTGATATTGAAAATAAACACACCGGCCTTGCTTTCAGCATCCAGCGTGATTGTTGTGCCCCCAGTCACCGACAGTGGCCCTGCCACTTCATAGACTCCAGGACTGAACGTCTTGTCAGCGCCTATATTGCCAGGAAGGAGCACGACGTCCGGCTCTAGGCCACTCAGAAAAGCTTGGGCATCGATAACGTCTTGTGTCACCGGCGACGGCGTAGCATAAGTAGCCAAAGTTAAGATATTAAAATTACGCCAATTAACACTTGCACCCGCGCCGTACGTGGTAGCGGCCCCAGACGAAATAGCGCCATCGACGGTAGAATCCGCACCGAGCGTAGTGGCGGCCCCAGAGTCAACATTACCATTGACGAGTACATTCTCGCCGAGCGTGGTGGCGGCTCCGGCCAGAGTACTGCCATGGACGATTGCCCCCGCGCCGAGCGTGGTGGCGGCTCCAGACGAAACGACGCCATTGATTGTTGAATTTGCACCCAGGGTTGCATAAGAGCTGGCAAAGACCGACTGACCAAACACGTCCTTATTCATTACCGTCTCTACCTCCTCTGCAACGTCGGCCTGGGCTAACGGCAAGTAAACGAACAAGACACTGGCGCATATCGCACCCACTAGCCATGGTTTTTTCATGATAATCTCTCTTAAATGTAATTATGAATAAGAATTTTAGCCGTTAATTTTGCCGAGTATGAGAATTGATCTAATTGCTATACTTAGATATCACTAAACTCACAATAATATTAGTAACTCAACTCGCTGAACTCAAACTGAATGAAATCGCTATCAATATAAATAAGTGGGGTCAGAGTAGACTTTTTTTCTAGTTAGAGACGTTTATTACGGCTCTATTCTCAAGGAGGAGATATGCCTTACACCAGCGGGAATACCGCAACATGTAATACAACGAGGTAATAACAGTCAGGTTACATTTTATTGTGACGAGGACTTTGCATTTTATATTTATTGGTTACAGCAATACTCAGAAAAATTTAAAGTTGATATATATGCTTGGATGTTAATGACTAACCATGTACATAGGTTGGCAACACCTAAGTTAGCAGACGATTTGTCAAAAATGATGCAGCCACTAGGCCGAATGTATGTGCGATATTTTAATCAACAATACAAGCGAATAGCTACATTACGGGAGGGCTGGTTTAAGTCATTAATAGTTAAAAAAGAGAATTATTTATTGCGGTGTTATCGCTATATAGAGTTGAACCCTGTGCGCGCACATATGGTAAGTGATCCGGTAGAATATAAATGGTCGAGTTATTAATGTAATGCATTGGGGAAACAGAGTGGTTTGTTAACGCCGCATGATGAATATTTAACATTGAGCAAGAGCGTAGATGAGCGTCAAAAAATTTATCATAATTTATTTAAGTATCAGCTTGATAAAGAATTGGCGACAAAGATAAGTGATGTCACTAACAAGGGTATGGCGATAGGAAGTGAGAATTTCAAACAAGACATTGAAATGAACTTTAACCGCAGAATGCCTCCGTCAAAATGGGAAGGCCAAGAAAGGTAATGGTATCAGTAAACATGACAACGAAGGGTTGGGTGAAAAAGTTACTCTGACTTTATTTTTTTATTTGTTTTGTTTGTTTTGTTTGTTTTGTTTGTTTTATTTGTTTCGAAAATTTATTCCAGATGTCCGCCATCGTAAAGATCAATATTCTAACAATAGAGCAGAACAGTCACCTGAAGGAACTCGTGTTAGGGAGAGGGTGATGAGAAAGTTTACATCAGTGACTCACGTTAATCGTTTTATAGGGGCACACCAAGAAATTTATAATTTGTTTAATCTGAACCGAAATATAATAAAGTCAAATTATTATCGTGAGTTAATAGAGGATGCTTTTGTGTCTTGGAGTTAGGCAGTTGGTATATAGCCAATAATTAGACTTAATTAGGAAGAATAAAGGAAGTTAACTTGCTAGTATCGTTCAGGTGTTAGCGTCGTTTTTATCCTTGCCCTATAAACTGTTTTAAATCGCAAATTTCGGAGTCAATCCATGAATCTTAAGACATTGTCTATCACTGTCATCGCCTGCTGTTTTATAGCGTCTTGTACTCAATCGAATGATGAGTATGCCAGTGACCAAGCCGCTGCCGATAAAGTATACATAAACGGCAAAGTTTATACGGTGAATACGGCCCAACCTTGGGCTGATGCAGTTGCCATAGCTGACGGCAAAATAGTTTTTGTAGGTGACGATCAGAAAGCGACAGATTTTATAGGTAAAAACACCAACGTTGTTGATATGCAAGGTGGAATGTTACTGCCCGGTTTTCAAGATGCGCATGTCCATCCTTTAGAGGGAGCTAGCTTAGAAACATTTATGGGCTGTGACTTAACTACTGTTGGTAACGACAGAAATCCAGAGAATTGGGTTGATTATTTACAACAGTGCAAAAGCATGGTGTTTCCACATGACTGGGTGTTAGGTGGTGGTCATGACATGGCTGATCTACTGTCGCTACAGCGTCATCCAAAATTAGTACTTGATGACATATTTGGTGACATGCCCGTGGCATTCATGGAAAAATCATCGCATTCAATGTGGGTAAATTCTGCTGCTTTAAAACGCGCTGGTATCACTAAGGATACGCCAAACCCGCAGGGCGGGATTATTTTTAAGGACCCTATTACAAAAGAACCTACTGGCATTTTGTCTGACAGCGCCGGTGACGAGTTAATGCATCTGGCCTTGGTCAATACTCCTCAGTTAGAGCAAGCCCGCTATGAGGCGTTGTTAGCATCGCAAGACTATATGGTCAGCTATGGTATTACTTCAGCCACGAATGCTCGCCTTTACTGGAACCGTGGCAATCATTTGCCATGGCTTAGAGCAGAGGAGGAAGGAACACTTAAAACCCGTAGCATTATGGCTTTATGGACATATCCACATATGGATGATGACTATCAACTGGCACAATTAAAGAGCATGTTTGCCGATAATAAAAATTCTTTACTGCGGTGGTCTATGGTTAAGTTCTACTCTGACGGGGTGGTTAGCAATAATTCTGCTGCGGTTACTGAAGAGTATAATTATCTTATTCATCCTGACTCTAAGCCGCTTGGCTTAAATTACTTTAGTCAGGCGCGCATGGCTCGATATATTACTGAGTTAGAAAAATATGGTTTTTATGTTCATATTCATGCGCTGGGTGACAGAGGGATTCGTGAATCTCTTAATGCGATTGAAATAGCTCGAAAAAATAATCCTGAGTTAGCAGGCATCCGTCGCCACCAAGTTACCCATCTATCTGTTATGCGAGAAAGTGAAATCTCTCGTTTTGCCGAGTTAGATGTCACTGCTAATTTTCAAGTAAATTATCCTCTCGATTTTTTAGTTCAACCGATAAAAGAAAATATCGACTATGACAATGTCAGTATTAGCGATGAAGATTTTTGGTATAAAATTTTAGGGCCAATTGATGTATTGTTTTTGCCAGTTATCGAAGTATTAAAAGCCAATGGCAGAGTAGTGCTCAGCAGTGATTGGGATGTGGCGGATATTAATCCACTGGTAAGTATTGCCAATATTGCCTCGTTAACGAAGTCTGGGATGACTCATGGGGAGCTAGTTGCCTTTGGTATCAAGGCATATACCTTAAACGCCGCTTATGTAATGGGGCATGATGATATGACTGGATCAATTGAGGTTGGGAAATATGCCGACTTGGCGTTACTCAATAATAATATTTTTGAACTCGATTATGAGCATATTTCTAAAGCTAAGGTGATGCAGTCGCTGCTTGAAGGACGGGTGGTATACCAGCGTGAATAACAGCCTTGCGGTTATGTTGAAGAAATTAAACGGAGCGCATTTATTGAGTGGTATAAGATAAAATAGATTTAATAGCGGTGACATCTTTATGCTACTAAGTGCTCCCTTGGTTGGCTGTTTACAATCACCTGTTAGTTTTGCGCTTAATTGATAGCGGCCTGACAAAGAACTTGGTCGTCCACTGTTAAGAAAAACTCCTTAGTAATTAACCGAACTTTCCTTATCTCTAATACTATGATGGCTATAAGTGAGTAGGGTCAAATCTGTGATTTATGCCTTTTATTTGGCTTTCTTCCTTAGCTATGCATTAAATAAATGCGTCCGCTTTGTTGTTTCTTCTTTGTTGTTTCTTGTTGTTGTAGAGCGATTCACGTCTTCTTGTTCCCCTTATAGATTTGGCTGTAGATACCTTCGGTAACATTGCTAAACCGCCGTATATCGGCCATTTAACATTTTAATACGACTAAACTAGTATCGGTTCAAAACTACATTCTTGTGACTATGCTTGTTAGTCGTTATTATATTAATATTATAAAGGAGTCGAAAATGAACAGTCGTGCGATCGCAGAATTAGTCTTTCACTTGGGGCGTATAGCGTCCGGAGAGGGACTTGTTGAGGGATTGACAGCAGCCCAGTGGGCCGCCCTCAGATACTTTGCCCAGGCTAACCGCTTCTCGCGAACGCCGTCCGCTTTCGCAGCCTTCCATGGCACCACTCGAGGTACGGCGTCACAGACAATCAAAAGCCTTGAAATTCAAGGCTATTTAACCCGCATGCGGTCAGAGGGCGATAGGCGCAGTGTTCAGCTCGTGCTGACCGAGAAAGCCAGTGGTATTGTTGCAAACGACCCATTGGAATCATTAGTCCGTGCTGCGGACAGCCTGCCTCCCGGCGTCCAAAGCCACTTCGCCAATGCCTTGCAGCGTATGCTCGGTGAGGTGTCGCAAGAGAGAGGCAAGCCTCTCTTCGGCACCTGCACCTCTTGTCAACATCTGGAAAGCGACGGTTGCAGCCGTGCGGGGCAGGCGAACTATGCATGTGGTTTCACGAGGGAGCCGTTGCTGCTGCAAGAGCTCGAAGAGGTCTGTATCAACTTCATTCATGGTAAGCCCATGACAGTGAAAAACCCTGTCTCCGGAGTCGAGCCGCGATGAGTTTTGCGCCGGTGTCATTGATTACCATCACCATTGGCGAAAGGTCTGTTCCGCGGCCAATTATGACCGCGTGTTCGGGATTAGATTCGTCGGCATCGTCAACCAGCGGTCAATAGGACAGGCCTGAAATTCTCTAGGCTTCTTTAGATTGAGTAATACGGGTTTCTCGCCGGCAGTATTCTCGGTCCACATGGCCAGTTCTGGGCTCATTAAATTGTGCAGTTGTTAGATACCTCTGCGCGGTTAGGGATCGTAGCTGAAAATACAAAGTTCCAGCTGTGCTAGCTCGGGACAATAGAGTTTGGCCCGCGGGTTTTGGCTTTGGCGCAGCACATCCATCAAAACACCCCAGCCGCATGCGCTTGTTCATCGGCATGATAGGAACTTCGCACTAGTGGACCAGAGGCAGCGTGCAGGAAGCCCATCTTGCGAGCCTCCTGCGCATACATTTTGAAGGTGTCTGGGTGTGCATAGCGGCGTACCGGCATATGCCCGCCTGTCGGCTGCAGATACTGACCTATGGTAAGCATGTCAACGTCGTGGTCGCGCAACTCACGAAGCACTTGCAGGATCTCCGCATCAGTCTCGCCTAGCCCAACCATCAGACCGGATTTGGTTGGTATATTGGGGTGCTGCGCCTTGAAGCGTTGCAACAGGTTTAGCGTGTTTTGAAAATCCGCACCTGGACGTGCTTCTTTGTATAACCGCGGTACGGTTTCGATGTTGTGGTTTAGCACATCTGGCGGCGCCGTGCCGAGAATTTCTAGGGCGTGGTCCAGTCGACCACCAAAGTCGGGGGTTAGGATTTCGATATAGATTTCTGGCGTCAGTGCCCGAATATGCTGGATACATTCGACAAAATGACCAGCGCCGCCGTCACGCAGATCGTCGCGGTCAACCGAGGTGATGACGACATAATTGAGTTTCATCATCGCGATGGTTTGTGCCAGACGTTCTGGTTCCTTGGGATCCAGCGAGTTCGGACGTCCCGTGCTGACGTTGCAGAACCTGCAGCGCCGTGTACATGTGTCGCCCATAATCATGAATGTTGCGGTGCCTTTACTCCAGCATTCTCCGATATTGGGGCAGGAGGCCTCTTCACACACTGTCGCTAACCGGTTGCTGTGTACAATGTTCTTGGTTTCTTGGAAGCGCTCCGAAGATGCTCCCACTTTGACGCGGATCCAGCTAGGTTTGGGCAATTTTTCGGCGCGACCGGTTTCCCTGCGCTTGGTCTTGAGGCTACCTCTTTGTTTGTCTTGTGAATGCTTAGTCGTCGCTATTAAAGGCGTAGTTTTGATTATAATGTCGTCTTGATTAATCACCTTACACCTCACGCGCTAAAGAAAAGAATTCTGCGCGCAGCGCTTGATTAGGTTGTAGTGTGCCGAGCATGGCCGAGGTGACGGTTTCCTCTCCTTGGGTGCTAATGCCACGGCTTTCCATACATAGGTGCCGACAGCGAATGACAACGCCCACCGCTTGCGGCTCTAAATGCGTCATCAAGGCGTTGGCAATTTGGACCGTGAGCCGTTCCTGAACCTGCAGTCGTTTGGAAAAACAATCGACTAGGCGCTTCAACTTCGACAAGCCCACTATTTTTCCGTCGGGAACATAGCCAATCGTGGCCTGCCCAAAGAAGGGCGCTAGATGGTGCTCGCAATGACTATAGACAGGGATGCGTCGTACCACGATTAGTTCGTTATACTCATGCGCTCCGTCTTCAAATACCTTTAGACATTCGGCTGAATTTTGGGTATATCCAGCAGTCCATTCCTTCCAGGCCTTGGCGGCACGGGAAGGTGTTTCTAAAAGACCAGCTCTGTCGGGGTTCTCACCCAAACTAGCTAAAAAACGGCGCCAGTCCTGCTCGGTAAATTGTGGTTCTGACATCTATAGGTTTCCTGTTGGGGTTGATACTGATAGAAAATTTATATCACACTCAGTATGGTTTTTTTAATTGTCACGATTACGTAGGTTTGTCTAGCGTGTTGCCTACGCTGCTTTGAATCGATTAGTTATCGATATAAAACACAGCGCTCATATGTTCGATATCGAACAATACGGCGGCGTGCGGATCAGCCGTCACTTGCTTGGCTTCTTTCAGTGTCATTGGGATAATAGTCAGCGCATGCATCCGTTCCGACATCCAGTCGGACACCGCGTCATAGATTAGCCAATGTCTGGCAATACGATGTAATCCATTGAATCTAGGATCGATTACCCGCACGCGAAAACAACCAGTATTACCAACAGTGCTGGGGTAATTTGTATCTAAATGACTCTCGTTTTCAACCACGATAGCGGCCATGGGAAAGGCCTGCCGAAAACGTTCCAGCACTCTATCGTGCGTGGCTTTCATAGTGTGTTTTTTCTTCATGACTACCTCGATTTATTGACCTATCAGACTGGTCGGGCCGGCAACACATTATTACCAAAGCCGGTCTTCAGTTGCTCCGGCAAAGGGGCGCAAAAGCGTTTCAGCTCAGAGTGCGTTGCTGTCATTGTTGAAATAATAGATATTTTTTACATATAAGCAGATGAGCGATCGCTGTGATCAGTTTGATCATTAATTGCGGTAAGATCAGTGATACGGTCCAGTAACGTTTTCTCTACGCCTTGTTTTAAGGTGATATCGACAGCGGCACAACCTTGGCAGCCACCGCCAAATTTTAAAATCGCAACGTTCTTATCGGTAACTTTAATCAGTGACACCTCACCACCATGAGACGCCAATGAAGGATTGATTTCATCAAAAAGTATATAATTAATACGATCTTCAATTGGGCTGCTTGCATCTATGTAGGGTGTTTTTGCATTAGGCGCTTTAATAGTTAATTGCCCCCCCATACGATCTTTAGAATAATCCACAAGCGCATCTTTTAAGAAAGGTAGACTTCTCTCATCGATATAAGCGACTAAATGCAATAACTCAAGCTTATCGTCAGCCTCTTTGATATCTTCTTGATAGCAGTAAGCAATGCAGGTTTCAGCTTTTGGTGTACCAGGCGCATTGACAAACATACGTATGCCGCGTATTTCTCCTTCTTGTTGATCTAAAAGTTCACGCAAATATGTCTGCGCCGACTCATTAATAGTAATCATCATAGAACCTATTTTATTATCCAATTTCAGCTGCGATGTCACTCTTCGATAAGTCTTATCTGAAGTTCAACCGCATATAAATTGTGAATATAACGGCTTAGTATATTTACAATCGGCTATAAAACTAATTAATCACATAGTGGATCAACCCTCAATCTTAAATCTAAACTGCCACCACTTGAATGTTCGGTTCGATGGACTTTACAAGATTTTCGATACCTCTAAGCGTGCCAGATATCGAACTAGGGCAGGTGCCACATGCCCCCTGATAATGCACGCTGAGTAAGTTTCCAGCTAGGCCTACCACATGAAGATCGCCGCCATCGCTTTGCAGGTAAGGACGGACTTGCTCGTCAAGTAGCGTATTGATAGCGTCATGACGCTGCTGGTCGGCGACGCTGAGGATGAGATTGTCAGAGGCCGTTAAAACCGTGGCGGCTGTTTGTGCATCTGCCGCCGGTGCGGCGACTTTGCGAGCTAGTTCACCCCAGTCGGCAGCACCGCTTTGCGTAACAGTGAGCCAGCGGTCAATATAAAACACATTGGTCACATGCTCGATATCGAACAACGCCGCAGCGAGCAGATCATCCTGCGCCTGCCCAGCGTTCTCGTAGGAGTGCGTGATGCCCCAGGTTAACGGCTCTTTTAAGGTAAACTTCACCGCATTTGGATTGGGAGTACTTTCGATTTCTGTAATTTTTGGCATCTTAACCTCCTAAGAGTGGGGCCAGCTTGTTGGCCTCGGAACTACCGCAACCCCATTGAGTGGGGAAGGTATCATTCGATTGTTTGAGATTATTAACACGCCGCTGAATCGACCAGTTTCTGTAATTCACCTTGCGTATGCATATCGCTTACTATATCTGCACCACCCACCAGCTCGCCGTTAATATAGAGCTGCGGCACGGTCGGCCAGTTGCCATAAGTCTTAATGCCATCGCGAATTTCCTGATCGGCTAGCACGTCCACGGCGGTAAACTTTTGCACGCCGCAGACCTTGAGTAGCCGCACGGTGGTATCGGAGAAACCACATAGTGGTAACTGCGGCGTACCTTTCATATAAAGCACAATGGAGTTTTCTGATACCTGCTTACTAATTTTTTCCTGTGCGTTCATTTTCCATTTCTCCCAGTTTATTAGATGGTCTTTCGCGCCATGCATCGGGCGTGAAGGTGCTCATGGCCAACGCGTGGATTTCCGAGCGCATGCGATCTCCCAGTGCCAGATAGACAAGTTGATGCTGCTGTACCATATTTTTGCCGATGAAGTTCGGGCTCACGATCACCGCTTCGAAGTGCTGTCCATCATCGCCCAGCACTGCCACGTGATCGCAGAGTAGGCCATCCATTATGTAGTCTCTTAGTTTGTTCGCTATCAGCATTTCGTCCTCTCAATGAGTTATTTGGTATCACCGATAACATCACGGGTTGCCGTTCGGTCCTTGTGTTGGATCGGTCAAGGCCGCAGCA
>TARA_B110000902_G_scaffold266733_1_pt1 | contig 13956 bp, 11 predicted proteins | sample TARA_B110000902 | Tara Oceans TARA_B110000902 (sample SAMEA4398009) | marine metagenome | biome: Polar Biome; feature: [SRF] surface water layer (ENVO:00010504); material: water (ENVO:00002006), including particulate matter (ENVO:01000060) such as... | depth 5 m | reverse complement strand
CATCTTCTCCTAATGGTGGCTATGGGGGTTGGCGTGAGGTTGAGCCTTGTCAGACGGCTCATTCGGCAATACTTCCTTATGGTCTATGCGTTTAAAATCAGAGTCTTTACTAGATTCTGAATCTAATAAAAATTGCGCTGATACAACAACTGTCTCGCCTTCTTCTAGGCCTTTATTGATAGCGATATATCGGCCATCTGATGCGCCTAGTTCTACTTCAATCGACTTAAATTTTCCGTCCCCTAAAGCTTGTACAACAACAGTTCGAGCGCCAGTGCGGATCACCGCTTGTTTTGGTACCAGTAAAGTTGGTGCATCGCTTTGGCGATGAATAACCACTTCGGTGAACATATTCGGCTTTAATAGGTTGTCAGTATTTTCAAAGCGTAACCGTACCCGAGCGGTTCTATTTTCAGGGTCGAGAGTAGGGTAAACATAATCAACTTGGCCCCGCCATGTGTGCCCTTGCATATAGTCGACAGTCATTGTTACTGCCAGCCCTATCTTAACCAGCGCGACCTGGCGCTCAAAAATTTCGGCCTCTACCCACATCTGCTCAAGCACAGCAATAGACATTAAGGTTGTGCCGGGCTTAACAAAGAAGCCCTCTCTTATATTTAAATTATCAATAACACCGTCTTGTGGTGCGTCAAAGGTGATTGTTTGCTGTACCTTTTTAGTTTTACTAAGTTGTTTAATAAATGGTATAGAAAGCTGTAATGCTTTTAAACGACTTTCAGAGGCACTAATAAGACTACTATTGTTTCGGCTCAAGGCGAGTAAATACTCTTCTTGTGCGTTGACTAGCTGCGGCGAATATAAATCATAAAGTGGCTGATTTTTAGTTACCGGGTCGCCAGCCGCCTTAACGTAAAGATTTTCTATCCAGCCTTCAACTCTTGGATGAATATGTTTAAGTTGATCTTCATCGTATTTCACATAACCAACAGTTTTAATTTCAGTACGTAAAACATCTCGCCTAACGATAGCGGTACGAACGCCCAAGTTATTTATTACATTGGGCGATATGCGAACCACCCCAATATCGGCATTGACAGCTTTGTAAACGGGCACTAAGTCCATTCCCATTGGTGATTTCCCGGCCTTAGCACGACGATAATTAGCATTCATAGGTGCTACCCAATATAGCGGCTCAGGAGTCATTACTGGTTGCTCTTTACTGTCACTAATTAAAAGCATACTAGCGACTGCGCCGATAATTGCTGATACAACAGCAATACTGATAAATTTTAATGAGCTGTTCATTGATCATCTCCTCGACTAACGACTGGGGACAGTTGCAAGCCAGTCATCAAGTAATTCATAGTGGCGGTTACTTTTTGTTGTCTCACTTTAATTTCTAATACTTCAATTTTTGTATTCAATTCTGCTATAAAAGCACGCATAACATCAGCAAAATCACCATCATCATTGGTATATGCGGTCAAAGACGCCTCCGCCTGCACATTTATTTGCTGTAACAGTTTTGTTTCATATAAATTGGTACGTTGTTTTAAACGCTGAATATCTGATAGCGTTCTTAGAGCTTGGGAGCCAAGCTTTCGCTCTAATAGTTGATAATCAATTACTGTAGATTGCTTTCTGAATTTTGCCGCTGAGACATTTTTATCTTGACGGTTTTCTGTGAATAGGGGTAGGTCAAAGCTAACACCAACAGATACAAAATCAGATCGCTCTATACCTAAGGGTGAATCCTCACGGTAGCCATAGGAGGCAGTTAACGACCAGTTAGGTTTATAATTCTGTTTCAATAAATCAACTTCAGCCTGCTTAATTGCTATCTGCCGATCGCTTATCAATAATTGAGGATGTCTTTTTATAGCCTGATTGATCGTAGTCACAGACATAGTAGAAAGGTCGGTTAGCTCTGGCAGCTTTTGTGTAAGAGTCTGTAGTTGGCTGCTGCTAGGTAGCCATTCAGATAAAAGTTGGCGGCTAGCATCGTAATTCATTCGCAGCATAGTTAGGCGATCTTCTAATTTAGTCAGCTCTAGCTGGGCTCTAACTACATCTTGTTGGCGAGCTTGCCCCATAGCCGACTGATATCTTGAAGTAGTTACCTCAACCAACTGCTCAAATAAGTAACGATCGTTATTTATCAGTTCAATAGATTTCAATGCTAAAAAACTGTCCATCCATAAGTGTGAGACGGCCATTACAAGCTGGGCGCTACGGTTAAGTCGCATATAAGGATTAACATCGGCCATTAACTGGGACTTCCTAGCCTTTAGCCTTCTGCTGTCGCCACTAGGAAAGCGCTGAGTAATACCCATTTTAAATTGGGTCATGTTCTCCTGATTAAAGTCCCAGCTATCGATAGGCAGATTAGCAACGTCTAATGAGAGCGTTGGATCAGGTAAGGAGTTGTGACTTGTTGCTTCGTCTCTATAAGCAGACTCGATTAAACTGCTACTCTTTAGCCATTCATCATTGTTAACTGCTAGAGCGATTGCAGTATCTAATGTTAAGTTGGCGGCAGCGGCTGAGTGGATAGCGAACCAAAGGCTTGCGCCTGCTAGTAATTTTTTCATGATCTAAACTCATTAATAATGAATAACAGTCAAACAAATTAACGTTTGAAAGCTCAAGATTTGGGCAGACTTACCCTAGGTTTAGATTAATATGGGGGGACGAAAGAGATTTGAAGAGTGTGCTGATAATTTATGATTATCTATGGTTATATTAATAACAGCTTGATGATTATCGCTAAGCGAAGATGTCCGTTTTGCCGAAATATTAAAACCTAATATGCAGTTACTGCAATCACCATCACAGCATTCACTATTTTCAGACATTGATAGTGCAGCGCTAGGGCTGCTGGATTGTTCGCCATGACAAGGTAGTGAATTCGAAGACGAAGGCGCGATTTCTGTAACGGTCTGATCAATCATTGACACTGTCATTTGGGTTGCAAATACGCCATTAGCTAATACGGCTAGGGTCAAAAAGACAACTATGTATTTATTAAAAGACTTCATGCATTTATTGTCGGTCATAATGGCAGAACTAGCAAACATCGTTGCTAAAGTTGTTTAAGTTAAAGCCGCTGCTGAGGCTACCATAGCTAGTTAACACTTTATATTTGGCTTGTATCACGTTAATCTAGCTACTAGTTAATCATAATAGTATTGCCAAGTTGACTGATATTTTTTGGTAGAATATTGGTAAAGGTGTTTATCTTATATACTAATACAGCCCTCTATATTCAGGCTCTAGGAAAGTTTCCGTAGTAGTGATCGTGATCTATTTCATGAAGTAGGTAATAACCCAAACCTTCCATTAGAGAATTAATGCCGCCCGCATTCTTATCATAAGATTCAACCTGCAATAAACAATAATTATTACCCAGCAATTTAGTCATGCCTTTAATAGCTCTTTCTTCATGGCCTTCCACATCAATCTTGATAGCGATGTTTTTATCTTTATCAGTACTGATATCGTCAAGCGGATAAACATTAATACGTTTCTCTATAAATTTATTGGTATCTAGTTCATTTTGATTAGTCACTTTTATTCGAGATCGACCAGTACTATTCCCTGTGTTTTCAAGAAAGATGACCTCGGCCTCCTTATCGCTCAAACCAAAGGGTTTAATTTCAACACTGTCCTGCAAGTTATTTAGCAAAAGATTAGCGCTGAGCTGACAAATATTGGTAGAGGCAGGCTCGAAAGCATAGGTTTTCTCAATAGAGGGTAGGAGAGAAACGTTAACAGAATATAGACCGATATTAGCACCCACATCATAAAAAATGGTGCAGGTATACTGATCAACGAATTCAGAAAATACCGCTAGTTGGTCTTCTTCATAGCCACCATTAATAATCAATTTCCTATCGATGCTATTTTTATAGTTGACCAAATAATTAATACCTTTCCGATTAATTATTCGAAACCGGTTTCTTATTAATCCGCGGTACGCTGCGCGCTTTAACTTAATCCAAAATTTCATCAAATTACTCCGATAATTAAATATATTTTAGCTAACAAATTTTGCCCTTAGTCTAATCTAGACCTATGACTAAAACTACTACTTGACGGTAATAGTTGGTTATAATCTGGTGATGCTAGCAATAATAGATTATTTTAGTAGTGGTAGTTTTAACTTACTTTTTATTCTGTTGACTTTTACGATATTAAAAATCAGTTGTTACAGTTAGAGCTACTGTCGTTATGCTGATATTAATTTGGTGCTGGCAGGTAACAGTGATGGTCCAGAACAGTATGCATGGGCTCGTTAGAGCATCAATATATATGCAGGCACATCAAACATATTTACTATGCATAATTAATGCTTCAAAATATTGAACTTGAGCGCTCATAGTTAAAATCGATTCATAAGAATCGTGCCTATTCCTTTTTGGCTTTACATGCGGATAACTAAATTCATACTCTTACTCGGGCGGGAAAGGAAGGATGAATATTTTAGGTCAACAGTTAACAATTATAATGAACCTTAACTATAGACTGTTAAAAAAGGTGTTATTTGGCACAGTCTCTATCGTATTATCCCTTACCTGTGAGGCACTTGAGCCAGAGCCTCAAAAATGGAGCCATCTGCCGATGGATAAAAATTTCGGTGGTATTGCAGTTGTTCATACTGAAGCCGATATTCTCAGTGATCCCACTCTTGCTCTTGAAGATGTGGACATGACGTTAGACACTTGGGCTGCTAAATATATTCGGACATTTGAGTTATTTGAAAAATCGTCACGCATAGATATTACCCAAGCTTACCAGAAAGCACGGTGGTCTGGCTTACTTGATGGTGCTATTGCCTCAACCTCTAGAGAGGGTTTGGCTGACACTTTTGTTCGTGTTGCGATCAATTTATATGGTGCGCCGCCATTACGCGGTAAGAAATTTGGTGCGTATCGGTCTGTAGTGGATGTTGAAACAACTATAGGTATAGCACTGAATATGCGGCTACCAACAGGTCACTACCTAGACGATAAGATACTTAATATAGGGCAGAATCGGTATGTTCTTAGGCCGCAGCTGGGCGTTATGCATACGCGTGGAAAGTGGTCTACAGAGCTGACGGGTGAAATTGCTTTTCATACAGAAAATGACGATTTTTTTAATAGTAAAAAACTTAAGCAGAAACCACTGTATATCTTACATGGCCATCTCATTTACACCTTTAAGCCGGGGCAGTGGGTGTCTGCCAGCGCTGGCTATGACTATGGCGGTGAAAACGAAATTAACAATGTTAGCCAAAATGATAGATTACAAAATGTAGGCTGGAAGCTGAGTTATTCACATCCAATTAATCGTGCTATAGGAGTAAGTTTTTTTTACTTGGGCACTCGCACACACGAATCGGTCGGTCTTGATTCCGACTCGTTGGCAGTGAGTACGTCTTTTGTATGGTAGATTAAATGGGAGCACCGACAAGTTAACGTGTTAGCAGCCCTTATTGGTAGAGCTTTGCTACAGCGCTAATCGGCGTTAATGTTCCTACAGTGACGAAAGATCATTGAATTATCTATTTAAAGGCCGTAAGCATCAAATAGGTGTGATTACCGTATTTTACATACTCAAAAATCACTATAAAAGAGAATGCCATGTTACTTAAAAAGCTCGCCAATGGCGCATTAATTATCGTGGCCACTATGTTCTTCTAGCGAAATCAGTAACCAAACCAAAAAAAATATTATTCCTTGTCATTTTAATGACTCAGCTAATGTTTTGGCTGGCATGTTGACACCGTTACTGGCAGATAGCTTTTAAGATAAGTTGAGAGATAGTTGCTTCGCTGTATTGCCAGCTGAATATAATCAGCAATGGGCGGTAAGCTTAGGTAATGCCGAGCCTGAATATACTGGTGGTTATAAGTAGCAATGAGCTCTAAAGTTTAGCGTTTGCCCAAGGGTCAGTAGTGCTGGGCTGCTTCGGTGTGCCTTTGGTTCCAACTAACACCACAAACTTTTTGTTAGCTGCAATTGTTTTGCAATTGCCAAATAAACGTTCTATTTTTGAATGATAACTTAGCTGTCTGTTGCCGATAACCCAAAGCTGACCGCCGCGTTTAAGTGCTTTATAACTTTGGCTTATCATGCGCCAAGCGATGTGATCACCCACTGTGTTATGTTGGTGAAAGGGAGGATTACAAAGGATTAGGTCAGGTTTATCTAGTGTAATATCAGTCAAGCTATCGGCGATGACAAAGCTTGCATTTAAATCATTGTTCAAAGCTGCTATATAGTTTGTTTTTGCTGAATCAAGCGCCATATAACTTTCGTCAATAAACGTTATCTTACACTCTGGCAGTGACTTTTTAGCCATCACCCCTAGTATGCCATTGCCGCAACCCAAGTCGATTATATGTTGTGAGAGAGGCAGTTTTTCAAATTGCTCAAGCATAAATCGCGCACCAATATCTAAGTTTTCACGAGAGAATACATTAGCATTATTACTAAGTATTAAACCGGTCGTTTCGTCTAAATAGTCAGTAGGATAGGGCGAGCTAGCTCCTGATTTATTGGCATAATTTGGATGTATCAAGCGTGCTTTTTTCTTCGCTAATGACGTTACAGTAGGGCCAATATATTTTTTAAACAAAGCGATAGTGGAGTTATGAATATTTTTAACCATACCGCCAGCAATTATTGTGGTATCGATGTCTATATGGTTTTGAAGCGTAATTAGTTGCTGCTCGAGAAGCGCCAGAGTTTTGGGTACTTTTATTACTACAATATTAAAAATGCCGCTGGGTTGGTTGGTGCTAGCAATTAATATGGTGTTGCTGTCAATATTATTAATAGCAAAGTTGTGAGCGGTGGAAAGCTCTCCCAGATAAGAGTCGCCCCAGCAGGTAACATCATACTTATTGAGGCTAGTGGCCAACGCACCAAATTGATCATTAATGATAAGAATCCTGGCGTTTTCACTCGGCACGTTATCGTCACCGCTGAGGACCTGCAGCAAGTACTCGTCACCGGCATCCCAGGCGCGCAGGGTTTCTTTGGTGCGCAAGGGTATTCGCTGTAATGAATATGAACCAAATGCAGAGGCTAAAGTTTCCACGGGTATTACCTGAAAGTTGAGTTGATTGCTGACATTTTACCAGAGCTTACAGAACACTATTGCTTATTTTATGCGGTCAAACATAACTAAGTGTTTAGCTGTATCTAGTAAAGCATAGCGGTACTATTATTAGGTGATAATAATTCTCCAAAGGTGTGTTATGAAGTTTTTTTGGTTACTCCCATTGCTGTTGGTGGATATAGCTAGTGCTGACGATTTAGCTGGCCAAGCTGGGCTATTTACCGACCACGCGAAGCCTTATGAGAGGACTGAACAGAGAGACGATTGCGATAACTATAATCCTTTGCGAGCGCCCTTTTTTGGCGACACTCATGTTCATACACGCTATTCATTAGATGCCAGTACCCAAGGTACTCGCACCCGTCCGATAGAGGCTTATCAGTTTGCTATGGGTCAACCATTAGGTATTCAGCCATGGACTAAAGCAGGTAAGCCGCTGCGTGAAGTGAGTATTGGCAGGCCATTAGATTTTGCGGTAGTTACTGATCATGCCGAACTTATCGGCGAGGTGAATACCTGTAACGATGCCACTATAGAGGGGCACAACTCTTGGCAATGCTTGTTATATAGAGGTTTTCCTCGCTTATCATTTTTTGTATTTAACACGGCTTCATCAATATTTCAAACTCATTTAGCGCCGACTGAGGCGGGACAGAAGCAATGGCGAGAAGCAGGCTTGGCGCCTTGGGATGAAATGAGGGATGCAGCAGAAATCGCATATGATCGTTCTAGTAGCTGTGAATTCACCAGTTTTGTTGGTTACGAATGGACTGGCTCCGGAGAGAATGTTGCTAATTTACATCGCAATATAATTTTTAGAAACAGCAATGTGCCGCGCCTGCCGATCAGTTTTATTGATGCACCGTCTGCTCAGCAATTGCTGGAGCAATTAGATAAAGGCTGTATTGAAGGAGTTGAGGGCTGTGATGTTGTTGTTATCCCCCATAATTCAAATTTAAGTGACGGCATAATGTTTCGAACTCTGCGCGATGATGGGGCAGCGATTACCATTGACGATGCTAATAGGCGGGCTAGGTTAGAGACATTGGTAGAGATAATGCAGCATAAAGGTAGCTCGGAATGTTATTTTGGGCCAGATAATATAGACGACGGCTTATGTGCGTTTGAGCAATTGCCTTACAACACCTTTAGAGGACAGTATCAGCCGTCAATGGCAGAGCTACCCAAGCCTAGCGATGGCTTTGTTCGTGGGGTATTAAATGATGGTTTAATTCAGCAGCAACGCACAGGCGTTAACCCATTTAAACTTGGTTTTATTGGCAGTACTGATACCCATTTAGGAACTCCCGGCTTAGTCGACGAGAGAGAATATAAAGGACATGGCGGTGCAGGTGCTCCTGCAGGGAAGGAAATACCGCCGGGGCTAACTGATAATCTTGAATATAATCCTGGCGGTTTAGCGGTCTTATGGGCAGAAGAGAATAGCCGTGATTCTTTATTTGCTGCGATGCAGCGACGAGAAGCCTATGGCACTAGCGGGCCACGTATTTTAATGCGAATGTTTGGCGGATGGGAGCTGCCAGCTGATATGTGCCAGCAACCAAACTTTGCCGAGATCGGTTATAGCAACGGTGTTGCCATGGGCGGTGATTTAAGCTCTGCTGACCCGACTGCGAGCCCAAGTTTTGCGGTAATGGCGGCAAAAGATGCAGGTACAGCGACTCAGCAAGGTATGGCGCTGCAACGCTTGCAGATTATTAAAGGTTGGCTTGATAATGACGGCAATGCTCAGCAAAAAGTGTTTGATGTCGCCGGCAACAGTAATAATGGCGCAACTGTTGATATAAACACCTGTGAAGCTAGCGGTAAGGGCTATGCTCAACTATGTTCGGTATGGCAAGACCCTGATTTTCGTCAAACCGAAAATGCTTGGTATTACGCCAGAGCAGTAGAGAATCCTAGTTGTCGTTGGAGTCAAAATATTTGTATCGCCAAACAAGTCAATTGTGCAAACCCTAAAACTATTGGTGAGGGTTTAGAAGGCTGTTGTAGCGATGCGCATAAGCCAATAATACAAGAGCGAGCATGGAGTTCGCCAATTTGGTACAACCCAAGCGGGAGTTAAACATAGCAATGGTTTCTCATAGTATGCGGTTGCTGTTAATTGGTGCGGTGGTATTGGCGGCTGTATTGATATTTATTCCTAGTGACAAACCAGAATTGGCAGCGTTAGACGAGGCTGCATTAAAACAACAATGGAATAGTGTTGTGGGTAGTAATTATTTACCTCAAGAATGGTTGCTAATAAAGCAGGATGCTAAAGATCAGCAGATACTACAGCTTCAAGCAATTAGCATAGGCCTGCATGAAAGTGATCCGGTAGTGTTAAGGCGCTTAACACAATTAGCTGAATACCTTAACGCTGGCGACGTGAAAGGGCTTGAATACAGTGATGAGATTGTCCGTCGAAGGCTAATTCAATTGATGGAAGAAAGGCTTATTATTCAGGCTAATATAGCCATTAGCGAAGCTGATGTGGCCAGCTATTATGCGTTAAATGCCGACCAATACTTGTCTGAGCCACGGGTGAGTTTTAACCATATGTTTTTTGTCAATTTGGCTGCCTCTCAAGATTTTTTGCTAAAACCGAATAAAGGGTCTGATATTAAAGGTGATAATTTTTTAGCCGGCCATGATTTCGTTAAGGTCGCCCAATCTTGGGTTAATAAATCATTTGGTATCGGTTTTTTTGCTGAATTTGATCTGCGGAAATTAGATCAATGGCAGGGGCCTATAAATTCTAGTTTTGGTTATCACTGGATTAGGTTAAGTGAATATTCTCCACCTCAGTTATTAAGCCTAGCATCTCAGCAAGATAAAATTAGAGCCGCCCTATATGAAAAACGCCGTAAGAAAATACTTACAGCGCAGCTAACAAAGCTTAGAGATAACTATAAAAATGGCTGGGTTATTCGCCCGCGTCTCCCGGCCAGTTCTTCATAACTATTAGCGGATGAAATGCTAGCTCCACACCTTCTTCAATTTGTGACTGGCTATTAAACATATTACGAGCACGTTTAAAGCTAGCTGTACCTTTCGTATCCACCGCTTCAGTTAAGCTAAGCCCACCTATACTATGGAAGACTAATTGTCCGTCTAATGAGTATAAATATACACCTAACGATGCGGCATCGACTAATTTAGACCAGTTAAAGTCTCCCGATATAGAATTGCTTGCGCCTTGCACTTTGGGCCCCCGGTTTACTCCATCCCAGCGGGCAACACGCTTTTGTCCTACAGTGAAGGTAACGTGGCGTTCAATTAAGTCGGTATATAAAATACCATCGACTTTGTCAGTCTCTGTTAGTAAAGCAATGGTTGCGCCGATAACTTGCATTTGTAGCTGTTGGTCAATGCGCCCGGTAGAGTAATCATAAGGGTTGCCAAAGGCTCTAACATTAGTTTGGTAGGCATCCTCATATAATTTACTATTTACCACGGTATAGCCGTTGCTTTCTAAATAATCGACAACATACTCGTCAATCTTTGCTTCCTGTTTTTCCAAATAGCTTCTGCTCGGTTTTCCTAAATTATGAGTTGCAATCACAATACGTTTGATTTTTGTCTCATTACCCTCTTTATCGATGGCATATGGGTAAGTTGTGGGGTTGTAGCTGGTAACGCTGCAGCCGGCAATGGCAAGAGTGAGTAAAATAGTTAAAAAACGCACGGTAGCTCCCTGTGTTATTACTGATATGTTGTTTTTAAAAATAATAATGGCATTCTAGCAAGTGGCGTCAGCCAATAAAAGCGATGTTAACCTTTATAATTTACAACAGTGATGGAGACCACCTTGAGTAACGCGGTAAAACTTAATTATGTAAAGCAGGGTCAGGGACCTTGTGTAGTTGTTTGTCATGGCCTTTATGGCTCGCTGGCCAACTTTACTAGTTTAGCAAAGCACTTAGAGCAAAATTATACGGTTATAAGAGTAGATTTACGCAATCATGGTAAGTCGCCCCATGTATTAGAGATGACACAGCAAGCGATGGCAAATGATTTGGTTGTGTTATTAGGTGAGTTAGGCCTTGAACAGGCGGTAGTAGTTGGTCACTCCTTAGGCGGTAAGGTAGCGATGACCTTTGCCCAACAAAACCCGCAATTAGTGAGTGGTTTGGTTATCGTTGATGTAGCGCCAGTGGAATACCCAGCTGATTCACATAACAATGTATTCACCGCATTAAAATCTGTCCACTTAACGGCGATAAAAAGCCGTAAAGATGCGGATGAAGCCCTCACTCAGCACTTAGCTGAAACTAGTTTACGCCAGTTTTTATTAACAAATTTACAGCATACCGCCAGCGGTTTTCAGTGGCGTATTAACTTGGGTGTGTTGATTAGTGAATATCATGATATTGCCGCAGCGCCGCCAGCAGCCCCGCCCTATATTGGCCCAGTTTCATTAATAAAAGGTAGTGAATCGACCTATATTAATGATGTTATGCTACCTGTTGTAAAGCAGCGTTTTCCCAATTGCATTGTTAATACCGTTGATGGAGCAGGGCATTGGTTACACGCTGAAAAGCCAGCCGAGTTTAACGGGTTGGTGGAAGATTTTTTAAGTACATTGTTTTCAAATACATGAGTAGCGTGATATGCGAAGTATTAAAATTGACGGCCCGTTTTATGCCATCTTAGATAACGCGGCTGAACAAGCCAAGCTGATGAGTGACGCCGGGTATGATGGTGTCTATACACTTGAAGGTAACACTGATCCATTTCTGCCATTACTCCTAGCAAATGAACATGCCCCTAACTTAGATATATCTACTGCTATAGCAGTAGCATTTCCACGTAATCCCGCCCATTTAGCTTATCAAGCTTGGGATTTACAAAAGTTCTCTAAAGGTAAGTTCTTTTTGGGTTTAGGCTCACAAATAAAGCCCCATATAGAAAAGCGTTTTGGCTGTGACTTTAGCCCACCAGCGCCGCGTATGCGCGAGCATATTTTAGCGGTAAAAGCATTTTTTAATACGTTTCAAAACGATGCGCGACTTGATTATGAAGGTAAATACTATCGCCATACATTAATGACGCCGATGTTTAATGCAGGCCCGTGTGAGTATGGACCTCCGCCGATCATGTTAGGCGCAGTGGGCCCTAGAATGACCCAAGTTGCTGGTGAGGTTGCTGACGGTTTAATCGTTCATCCGTTTCACACTAAAGCGTTTTTAGATGAAGCACAGCTGCCGATAATTGAAACAGCGCTAGAGACCAGTGGGCGCCAACGGGATGATTTTATTATGTCGGTGTCAGCTATGGTGGTAACCGGCAATAATGAGCAGGAGTATGAAGCTGCTAAAACCTCATTGAAAGGCCTGCTAGGATTTTATGGCTCAACACCGGCTTATATACCACCTATGGCAGCGGTAGGTTTAGATCACTTACAGCCAGAGCTAAATAAAATGTCGAAAGAGGGTGCTTGGGATAAGCTCGGCGATATTGTCGATGATGAGTTTCTTAATGCCTTCGCTGTTTGCGGCGAACCCCATACTATAGCCCAGCAGCTAATAGACAAGTATGGCGATATCGCCGATAGATTAAGTATTTATGCGCCTTATCAAACAACCCCGGATGTTTGGCCCGGAATTATTGCCGAGATGAAGCAGTTGCTGGGGCGCTAAATAGTGTTATTTCTTAATTTGAGCAGCCATGGTTTTTTCCATTTTGTCACCGTAAGGTGGCAGCATTCCTGCTAGCTTAGACAAGTTAACAAAGCCTTGTTTGAAGACGGCTTTGCCGTGGCTGAATGTTCTAAACCCTTCAATGCCATGATAAGCGCCCATACCGCTATTACCGATACCCCCAAATGGAATGTCTTCATTGCCTACATGCATACCGATATCATTGACAGTAACGCCGCCTGCAATGGTGCTATCTAATACTTTTTTAGTCTCAATTTTGTCTTTACCAAAGTAATACAAGGCTAATGGTCTTGGACGGCGGTTTATATAAGCTATCGTCTCGTCAATATTTTGATAGCTGTGTAAGCAGATGATCGGGCCGAATATTTCATTTTGCATTACGCTCATATCATCACTTGGGTTAATGACAATATGCAGTGGCACCTTATTAGCAGTTTGATCACTTAAGTCCTCACCGGCTGGGTTACACTCTATTACGCGGGCGCCTTTCTCTCTTGCATCATCAATGTATGAGTTAATGCGTTGCAGATGACGTTCGTTAATCATAGAAACATAGTCAACATTATCTTTAATCGTTGGGAAAAAATCAGTAAAGTTTTGTTGAATTAACGTGATTAGTTGTTCTAACCGATTTTCGGGTACAAAACAGTAGTCGGGCGCTATACAAAGCTGACCTGAATTGAGGATTTTACCTGCAGTTAATTTACCAGCGCAGTCTTCAATATCAACATCATTGCCAATAATAACCGGCGATTTACCGCCCAACTCTAGGGTTACAGGCGTCATGTTTTCACTGGCAGCACGCATAATATGTTTGCCCACCGATGTTGCACCAGTAAAAATTAGATGGTCAAAGGGTAGGGCAGAAAAGGCCGCACCAACATCTGCACCACCATTACAAATGACTACTTCTGTTTCGTCAAAATACTGTTTAAATAATTTTTCCATCAGCTCGGAAGTAGCGGGAGTAAATTCAGAAGGTTTAATCATTACTCGGTTACCGGCCCCTAATATATCGGCCAGTGGGGTAAAGATCATATTGGCAGGGACATTCCAAGGTGTCATCAGCCCGACCACACCTTTGGGCTGATAATGCACATAGGCCTTCGCACCAAATAAGCCTAATGGCATATTAGGTTTACGTTTGTCAGGCTTTATCCATTTCTTTAAGTTCTTCTTAACAAACTTAAGCCCGTTAACAGAGGTGAATATATCTGTCATT
>TARA_B110000902_G_scaffold252703_1_pt1 | contig 13959 bp, 12 predicted proteins | sample TARA_B110000902 | Tara Oceans TARA_B110000902 (sample SAMEA4398009) | marine metagenome | biome: Polar Biome; feature: [SRF] surface water layer (ENVO:00010504); material: water (ENVO:00002006), including particulate matter (ENVO:01000060) such as... | depth 5 m | reverse complement strand
CCAAAAACCCTGAAACCGAGGAATTATTTCAATCGTTATTCCGTGAATTCGGAATAAATACAGCCACGATAAAATTACAAGTTGAATATGCTGATTTTTTAACGTTTAGTAAAAACGAACCACAAAAAGCGAATGTTATTCTAGAGAGAGCATTGACTTTTTCTCGAACAAAATTTGACAAGGCAAGAATTAAATTAAAATTAGGAGACGTGTTAGTTTTTAGAGAAAAATTTAACAAAGCATTGCTTTATTTTTCTCAAATTCAAACACAATTAAAAAACCATGAGCTGGCGCAGCAAGCTCGTTTTAAAGTAGCACAAACAAGCTATTTTAAAGGTGATTTTACATGGGCAAAAGCACAACTCAAAGTATTAAAAGGTTCAACAACTCAGCTCATTGCAAATGACGCTGTGGCTTTGTTTTTAAAAATCACAGACAATGAGCCTGTAGACTCTATTCCTTCAGGGTTAAAACAATTGGCAAGAGCAGAGTTGTTATCTTATCAGAATAAAAATGATGAAGCTTTAGCTGAATTAGAAAACCTATTTACATCCAAAGATATTCTTGTAAATGGCTTGGTTCCTGGAGAAGTAATTTATGATGATGTGCTATTTTTTCAGGCAAAATTATGTATCAAACAAAAAAGATATGAAGACGCAATTTTAAGTTTAGAAAAAATAATTGCTGCTGATAATCAAGGTTTTTTAACCGATGATGTTTATTACCAAATGGCAGAATTATATCACTACAATTTAAAAAATATTGAAAAGGCTAAAGAGTATTATCAGAAGATTATTTTTGAACATCCTTCTAGTATTTACTTAGTTGAAGCGAGAAAAAAATTTAGAAAATTAAGGGGAGATACCATAAACTAATAACATCGACAAGGTCCTTGAAGCCTTGCAGGATAAAAAAACATAAATGTACATATACAACGTAACTATAAATATTGATGATTCCGCTCATAATGAGTGGTTAAATTGGATTGAATCTCACATTACATCAGTTTTAAACACTGGTAAATTTACATCCGCAAAACTTACGGAGGTTTTGGTTGAAGAAGAAATGGGAGGTAAAACGTACTCGATACAATATAGCGCAAACACAAGAGAGGATTTAGACGATTATTATAAAGAAGATGCTGATAGATTCCGTTCAGATAGCGTCAAAAAATTTGGAGATAAAATGTTAGCTTTTAGAACAGAATTAAAATTAATAAAAGAGTTTTATCCAAAAAACATGAGTAATTAAAGTGAGTCTATTCTCTTATAAGGATTAAAAAAACATTGGCTTTAGTGTCTTAATCAACCCTTTTAAATTTACCTCTTCAAGACGACAGACTATTTATTTTTACACTTTCTTTTAAATTATATCGTTTTCAAAATTGTGTAAATATATTGAAATTGATTGAGCAGAAAGTAGCAAGAATCCTTAAATTTCTTAGCATTCGGTTAGTTTTTTAAACTGTATAAAAATCAAAAGTTATGCCAATTTTTAGCTGTACATTTGTTATTCAGTCTTAAAAATATCATAGTGTCAGTAAAAGCAAAAAAACATTTAGGTCAACATTTTTTAACGGATGAAAGCATTGCCAAAAACATTGCAGATGCTTTAATAGGATCTGGATACAACCATGTGTTAGAAATTGGCCCAGGAATGGGTGTTTTAACGAAATACTTGTTACAGAAAAAGCCAAAAATTACTGCCATAGAATTAGATAGAGCCTCAGTTGCATATTTGAATGAAACTTTTCCTTTAGAACATATTAAACTTGATACAACAAAGAAGCATTTTGAAATTATTGAAGGGGACTTTTTAAAGAAAGACATTCAAGAAATGTTCAACAAAGAACAAGTGGCAATTATTGGTAATTTCCCCTATAATATTTCTACTCAAATTGTTTTTAAGGCCATTGAATATAGAGAGTTTGTACCTGAATTTGCCGGTATGTTTCAAAAAGAAGTGGCGATGAGAATTGCAGAAAAAGAAGGTAGTAAAGTCTATGGAATTCTTTCTGTTTTAACGCAAGCTTTTTTTGATGTAGAATATCTATTTACAGTACCCCCAAACGTGTTTAATCCGCCACCAAAAGTAGATTCGGGAGTAATACGATTTACCAGAAAAGAAAATTATACATTACCAGTTGATGAAAAATTATTTTTTAGAGTCGTAAAAACAGCCTTTAATCAACGAAGAAAAATGTTGCGTTCAAGCTTAAAATCATTCAATCTTTCAGATTCTTTAAAAGAAGACCCTATATTTACGAAACGTCCAGAACAATTATCTGTTTCAGCTTTTATTTTACTCACACAAAAAATAGCAGATCATGGCATTTGAAATCACTGATGAATTTCTAAATCACCTATCAAAACTTATTAGCTCGAAAAACGATAATACAATAACATCGTTATTTGAAGAAGTCCATTTTGCAGATATTGCAGAAGTTTTAGAAGAATTAGATTTTGAAGATGCGATTTTTATTATTAAACTTTTAGACAGTGAAAAAACTTCTGAGGTTTTAACCGAATTAGACGAAAATATTCGTGAAAAAATTCTTGAAAACTTATCCGCAAAAGAAATTGCAGAAGAAGTTGAAGAAATGGATTCTGATGATGCTGCAGACATTATTGGAGAGCTTTCAGAGGAGCGTCAAGAACGTGTAATCAATGCGATACAGGATGATGAGTTGGCTGCAGACATTAAAGAGTTATTGTCTTATAAAGACGATTCTGCGGGAAGTTTAATGGCAAAAGAGCTTGTAAAGGTCTATGAAACTTGGACGGTTGCAGGTTGTATGCGAAGAATTAGAGGACAGGCAAAAGATGTTACTAGAGTCCATTCGATTTACGTTGTAGATAAAGAAGATAAATTGGTTGGGAGATTGTCTTTAAAAGATTTAATTATTGCAAAATCTGATCAGAAAATTGCAGACATTTCTAAATCAAAAGTAGATGCTGTTAATGTTAATGAGGATGATGAAGAGGTTGCTAAGATTATGATAAAATACGATTTAGAAGCAATACCTGTTGTGGATGATAATAATGTTCTAGTTGGTAGAATTACCATTGATGATATAGTTGATGTATTAAAAGAAGAAGCGGAAAGGGATTATCAAATGGCTGCTGGTTTAACCCAAGATGTAGATTCTGATGACAGTATTTTAGATTTAACAAAAGCACGTTTGCCTTGGTTGTTTTTAGGCTTACTGGGGGGTGTTGGCGCCTTTATAATTATGGAAGGATTTCAGGGTGTATTTACTAAATATGCAACTTTATTCTTTTTTACGCCTTTAATTGCTGCAATGGCAGGAAATGTTGGCGTACAATCTTCTGCAATTATTGTACAAGGTTTAGCAAATGACGATGTAAAAGGCAGTATAAAAAGTAGACTCTTTAAGGAAATGCTTTTAGCGGCCTTAAATGGTCTTATTTTGGCACTATTTTTATTCCTTTTTGTTTGGGTTTATGAAGGAAAAATAAACGTTGCTTTGGCTATTTCTGTTTCTCTTGTAGTTGTTATTATTATTGCAGGTTTAATAGGTACGTTTGTGCCTTTATTTTTAAATAAAAGAGGCATCGATCCAGCAATTGCAACAGGGCCTTTTATTACTACAAGCAATGATATTTTTGGAATTTTGATTTATTTCTTAATTGCAAAACTTATTTTAGGGATATAAAAAAACCTTCCCGAATTAACAGAAAGGTATTCTCCTTTTTCTTTAGAGACAAGCCCGTAGACTCATTTCAGCAAATATCCCCATTTTTATAGAATCTAAATTAAAATTCTACAATACAAACATACTTATTATAAAGAGAATAATTATGCGGAAAACCGCAGTTAGAATTGCGGATTTCCGCAAAACTAGTATTAATCTATAATTCCTAGTTCTTTTACCTTTAATATTAAGTCGGTATTATTATTAGCATTTAAATCTGTTCTTAAATTTGCTAATTTTGCTTCGATAGAACGAAGTTTAATTCTCGTTCCATCATTTTTTTTAATAATCCCTTCCAAATTACTAATTTTAGCGTGATTAGGAAGCGCTTTTAAAATCTGTAAAGCGATGTCATCCATTTGTATCTTAACAATGTTTCTGTACATTATTTTTTGATGTATTTCGTGCGTATAGTAGTATTCGCCCACTAACATCTTTTGAATAGCAAAACCTATTTCTGCAGCATTACATTTGCTTTTTAATAAATATGAATTTGGTTTTAAATTGCTAATTACATTATACACTCTATTGGTTTTTGTATGCCCTGTAATTACGCCTATTTTAATATCGATTTCGTCATGTATAATCGCTTTAATCAGCTCTTCCCCTCCTTGTAAAATAGATTGATCCGTAATGTTATCGAAGCTTAAATCAGTAAACAAAAGTTGAAAAGGGTTGCTATTTATATCCGCTTTTATCAAACTAAAAGCATCATCACAATTATTAGTTGTAACCACATCAAAATCTCCGACTTCCTTTAAAGAACATAAAATTCCTTTTATTACTAATTGGTGATCATCTACAATTAAGATTCTTATTTTATTATCCATTTTTAGATATTTCAATTGTTGTTTTTGTTCCTTTTTCAATTTCACTTTCAATAGAAAAAACTCCACTAATTTCCTCAACTCTTTCCTTTAAATTCTTTAAACCAATTCCGTTTTTCTTAACCTTAAGATCAAAACCTTTTCCGTTATCAGAAATTATTAAAAAAATTGCTTTTTTAGTTTCATTAAAACTTAATATCAAAACTGAAGCTTCTGCGTGTTTTTTAGCATTTTGAATACTTTCTCGTATTGTTAAGAACAGGGTTCTTTTAATAGAATTGTTGATTTTTACCCAATCAACACTATCAATTTCTTCGACTTTAATTCTAAAACTAGTTTCAAAATATTCTGATATTAGATTAATTATTTGATCTTTAAAAGAAACTTGATTAAAACTTTCACTACTTAATTGATGTGATAAATTTCGTACATTTTCATTAATAACATCTAACTTTTTTGCATCTTCTAATTGATTGGTTTTCGCCAACTTTAAACGCAACATTCTTATGTCTCCAGCAACCTCATCATGTAAAGATTTTGCAATTTGTTGTCTTTCTTTTTCTCTAACTTCTACTTGTTGTAATTGGGCTTCAAAGAGTGTTTTTTTTCTTCTGTTTGAAGCAATGTTCACTCCAAAAATAATAACCAGAAAACTAACTCCAGCTGCTAGCCAGCCAATTATTTTATATTGTTTCTCCGTTTTTATTTGTAGTTCATGTCTTTCATTCTCTTGCTTTAAGACAGCGTTTTCTTTATCCTTTTTTTCAGTTTCGTATCTAACATTCGCAAACTGGTTTTTTAAAGATCTTTCTCTTCTATAAAGACTATCGTTTAATACAAAGTGTTCATTTAAAAGCTGTCTGCCTTTTTCACCTTTTACTAATTTAGACAACAGAACAAGGTTTCCTAAAATATGATGATTGTATTGCATTTCTTTTGCTCCTTCCAATCCTTTTTTAGTATGAAACAGTGCTTTTTTAATTTCATTATTAGAAGCATAGGCCTCTCCTAAAAGTGAGTGAGCAACAACTAAACCTCTTTTATGCTTTCTATCTTCTCTAGATTTTAAGACTTCTAAATATCCTTTTATAGCTAGTTTTTTATTTCCCAACATAAAGTTGTTGAACGAGACCCCTGCTAGCGCTATTTCATATCTACTAATACTATTACTCTTAATGCTGTCGATAGCTAAGCTTTTCTTAAAATATTCTATTGCTTTTATAAAATCTCCTTCAGACTCATAGGTGCTTGCCAAGTGATTATATAATCTAGCCTTTTGATATTTAATTTCTACTAAAGAGTTTTTCTTTTGAAATTCATAAAATTTTAGATACTTTTTTCTAGCTTCTTTTTGCCTATCTGTCATGAATAGGGCGTTGCCCAATCTTTCATATAAGAGACCCGTAAAAAAGTCCTGTTCAAGAGGTTCTACAAAACGTAACCCTTCAGTAATAGAAATTTCACTACCCAAATAATCTCTTTCATCATACTGGATAGCAGCCATAGAAAGCAATCTTCTTGTTGCTTCTAAAGAATCTTTTAATTGAACAGAAATATTTTTAGATTTATTATAATAATAAAAAGCACTGTCTGGTTTAAATTGAATTTTAAAAATAAGACCTTTGCAATAATACTGTTTTGCTAAAGCAGAAGAATCTTTCGTATTAATATAAAATTCATGCAATTTTCTTTCACTTAAAGATAAGTTAGCAACATCTTTATTTAGAAAACTTCTGACAGCAAATGAGTGATATGTCTGTTTCAATAAAGAATCCCCTTTAATTTTTTCCGCTAATAAAAATGCTTTCTTAGGTAAATGAGGTTGTTTCGTTTTCTTATATTCTTTTAATAAAATAGCAAGAGAATCAATGTTATTATCAAAGCCTTTCTCTTGAGAAAAAATAGAAAAACTTACTAAAAAAACTAGAATTATTGTTTGTAAAAAACAAAAAAAATTGGTTTTTTTATAGAATTTATACTTACTCTCTTTCTTTAAAGATTTCGAGCTAATTAATAATTTTTCTAAATTATTACCTCCTAAGTTCATTTTAAATAGCTTTTTTTTTAAAAGTAGAAAATTAGAATTAGAAACCTAGTGTTTTATTTCATTTTCTGAAATAAATCCCACAAAACGACACCTGTAGTTACAGAGATATTTAGTGAGTGTTTTGTACCTAATTGTGGAATTTCAATACATAAGTCAGCAGCATTAACCACTTCTTGTTGCACACCTTTTACTTCATTTCCCATCACAATTGCATACTTTTCGTTTTTCTTCGGATAAAAAGTATTCAGTTTTGTACTATTTTCTGCCTGTTCAATGGCTAAAATTTTAATATTTTCTGCCTTTAATTTCTCAACCAAAGACAACGTATCTTCTACATATTCCCAAGCAACAGATTCTGTTGCACCTAAAGCTGTTTTATGAATATCTTTGTTTGGTGGCGTTGCACAAATACCACACAAGTATATTTTTTCTATCAAAAAAGCATCAGAAGTTCTAAAAACAGAACCAATATTATTTAAACTTCTAATATTGTCTAAAACGACAATTAGCGGCGTTTTTTGTATGGTTTTAAATTCATCAACCGAAATTCTACCTAACTCGTTATTTTTAAGTTTTCTCATATTTTGTGGATAATTCACTAACAACTAAAAATGAACAACTAATCACTTTTTTCTATCTTCGCAAAACTAACTGAAAATTTCTAAAAACTTGGAAAAATCCAATCCTAAAAAGGTAACCCCTTTAATGAAACAATATAATGCAATCAAGAAGAGATATCCTGATGCAATGTTACTTTTTCGTGTAGGAGATTTTTATGAAACTTTTGGAGAAGATGCTAAAAAAGCTGCAGGAGTTTTAGGGATTACCTTAACAAAACGTGGAGCAGGAAGTGAAACAGAAACCGCTTTGGCTGGTTTTCCGCATCATTCTCTAAATACCTATTTACCTAAATTGGTGAAGGCAGGAATGCGTGTTGCGATTTGTGATCAATTGGAAGATCCAAAAATGACTAAAACCATTGTAAAACGTGGTGTTACAGAGTTAATTACTCCTGGGGTTTCTTTAAATGACGAAGTTTTACAAACCAAAACAAATAACTTTTTAGCAGCTGTCTATTTTAATAAAAAACAACTCGGAATATCATTCTTAGATGTTTCAACTGGTGAATATTTGGTTGCACAAGGAAGTGCAGAATACATTGATAAACTATTACAAAATTTTAGTCCAAGTGAGGTTTTAGTTCAAAAACAGAACAAACAACAATTTTTAGAGCTTTTCGAAAATAGATATTATACGTTTTATTTAGACGATTGGGTTTTTCAATCTGAATACGCAAACGAAACTTTACAAAATCATTTTGAAGTTAAAAACTTAAAAGGTTTTGGAATTCAGGATCTTAAAAACGGAATTATAGCTGCCGGTGCAGTCATGTATTACTTATCAGAAACGCAACACAATCAGCTAAAACACATTCAATCTATAAGTAGAATTGCAGAAGACAATTATGTTTGGATGGATCGTTTTACGGTTCGAAATTTAGAATTATACAACCCTAATTCAATAAATGCCGTAACGCTTTTAGATGTTATTGATAAAACAATTTCACCAATGGGTGGAAGGTTGTTAAAACGTTGGTTGGCACTTCCTTTAAAAAATATTGATGATATTAAAAACCGTCATGAATTGGTTAAATTCTTTATAGATTCTGATGCCTTTTCACAAACAGTAACCTATCAATTAAAACAAATTTCTGATTTAGAAAGATTAATTTCTAAAGTTGCCACTGGTAAAGCTTCTCCGAGAGAAATTGTCTTATTAAAAGACTCTTTAAAAGCAATTTTACCAATAAAAACATCCGCAGAAAAAAGTAAAAATAAAACGGTAAAAGAACTCGGCAATCAATTACATAGCTGTACGGAGTTAATTACAAAAATTAATGAGACATTATTTGATGATTCACCTGTAAACATTAATAAAGGAAATGCAATTGCGACTGGTGTTCATCAAGAATTAGACGATTTACGAGCAATTTCATCTACTGGAAAACAGTATTTAGATGAAATGTTAGCGCGTGAAACTGAAAGAACAGGAATCTCAAGTTTAAAAATTTCATTCAACAATGTTTTTGGATATTACATAGAAGTTCGAAACACTCATAAAGACAAAGTTCCTGAAGAATGGATACGTAAACAAACCTTGGTAAATGCTGAACGTTATATTACAGAAGAACTGAAAGAATACGAAACGAAAATTTTAGGTGCTGAGGAAAAAATTCAGAAATTAGAGCAAGAAATTTTTTCTAAATTATTGCAATATATCATTCAATTTGTAAAAATTGTGCAAGAAAATGCCCAAATTATTGCAAAAATTGACTGTTTACTCTCTTTTTCTGTTTTAGCGATTGACAATAACTATGTGCGACCAATGATGGATGAAAGCACCGATTTAGAGATTAAAAATGGACGACACCCTGTTATTGAAAAACAATTGCCAATAGATCAAACATATATTGCAAATGATGTTGTTTTAAATAGAAATCAGCAACAAATAATTATGATTACTGGGCCAAATATGTCTGGTAAATCAGCCATCTTGCGTCAGACTGCATTGATTGTTTTGTTAGCGCAAATGGGAAGTTATGTACCTGCCCAAAATGCAAAAATCGGAATTGTAGATAAGATTTTTACACGTGTTGGCGCAAGTGATAATATTTCTATGGGCGAATCTACTTTTATGGTAGAAATGAACGAAACTGCTTCAATTCTAAACAACCTTTCTGATAGAAGTTTAGTCTTGTTAGATGAAATTGGAAGAGGCACTTCTACATATGACGGAATTTCGATTGCTTGGGCAATTTCTGAGTTCTTGCATGAACATCCATCAAAAGCAAAAACATTATTTGCTACACATTATCATGAACTAAATGAAATGACTGCAACTTTTGAGCGTATTAAAAACTTTAATGTGTCTGTAAAAGAACTGGAAGATAGCATTATTTTTCTACGTAAACTGATTTCTGGCGGAAGCAATCATAGTTTTGGTATTCATGTAGCAAAACTCGCTGGAATGCCAAATATGGTCATTCATAGAGCGAATAAAATATTAGCACAGCTAGAGAAAAATAATAAGAATTCGGAAGTAAAAGATGTTTTAAAACAAACACAACATGAAGAAATGCAGCTCAGCTTTTTTCAGCTAGATGACCCTTTATTAGAAAATATTAAAGAAGAAATTTTAGCAACTAATATTGATACACTTACCCCAATTGAAGCCTTAATGAAATTGAATGAGATTAAACGGATGTTGATGAAGAGTTAAAGACGACACTTTCTTTCTATTAAATTGGTTACAAAACAATAATTCCAAAACTAATCTCATTTTAATAATTATTTCAAGGTTTATAGACTTTTTACATTCAATAATCTATTCCTTGATTTTGTATAGCTTCTAGAAATAACACCAAATTCAATCAATTCATTAAAGCAATAAGGGGTGTTTTTAGAGCTTCCTATAATTTTATCTCCATTAATTAAAACGCCCTTTTCACGGTCACTTATAAGTGGACTATATTCAAGAGAAATAGCATCTTTATAAAAAGGAACTAGAATATTTTCGTTTGCTAACAAGCTAGCATAACCAGTGGCTCTATCTAAAACAAAAATACTTGCGTTAATTGTATTAGCTCCTCTAGATTTTTTAAGAAGGTTTATTTCTACATAAAACATAAACTTTGAAGAGGGTCTGCATTCATATTTCTGCTTAGAAAGAATCTTAATTACATTGATTTCTTCTAAATTTAGTTTTATTTCTGGGGAATTACTTTCTTTTTTAACAAAAGAAAAGATAGTTATTGAAAAAACAACTAAGGCTGTAATTTTTTTCAAAAAACTCATGATAACTTATTTTAAAACGATGTCTATAAACATATAAAATAAATATGAATTTGTCAATCCTCATAAATGGTGAAATTTCTATCTCCCTATAAACAGGTAGAAAACTACCTGTTTATAGGGAGATAGAAAAAATAAAAAACTGATTATTAGTGTTTTAAAAACTGTTGTTTTAGACTTTAATTCATCTTTTAGCACGAACAGAAAAAATAAAAAATCTTATAAACGCTAGTTTAAGTATTTGTAAAACAAAAAAAGTATAAAACAACAATCTCTTGAGCTCCTCCTTAAATTCTAGCTCTTCCCCGAAGTACTTGTTTTTATATGAATATCCCATTTCTCTTTTCAAGAAAACCTGTTCTTTAAGGTTCTTATTTACAATTTGCAAAAAAAAAATTTTGGCAAGTTTATATCACATTTAATATTTACCTTTGTGGGAGTATGAACTCAGCTTTTTTATTTATTAGTGGTCCAGAAATAATGGTAATTATGTTAATTGTCGTTATGGTTTTTGGTGCAGATAAGATTCCAGAAATAGCTAGAGGCTTAGGCAAGGGAATGCGTCAAATTAAAGACGCGACAAATGACATTAAAAAAGAGATTAATGATAGCGCTAAATCTTCTGATTTAGACACAAATGTTGGCAAAGACATTCAAAAAGAAATTAATAAAGTAAAAGACAATATTGACGATCTAACTGGGCCAATAAAAAGACATTTATAAAACGTCTGCTTCTCTATTTCACTCTACTAATTGTTAAACCATCTCTTATTGGCAGTAAAACAGTTTCTATTCTATCGTCAGAATTCAACAGTTTATTGTAATCTAAAAGTACTTTTGTATCTAGATCTTTAGGGTCTAATGCTTCAACAACTTTACCGCTCCAGAGTACATTATCAGACAAAATAATTCCTCCAGAATTCATTTTACCTATTATTAAATGAAAGTAATTTACATAGTTAGATTTATCTGCATCAATAAATACTAGGTCAAATTTTTCATCAATTTTTGGAATAATTTCAAGAGCATTACCAACCTTTTGTTCAATTTGATTTCTAAAGCCCGATTTTTTAAAATATTTGTTTTGTAACGTTTCTAATTCTTCGTTTTTATCAATAGTAATGATTTTTCCTTTGGAGGATAACCCTTCTGCTAAACAAAGTGCAGAATAACCGGTATAAGTCCCAATTTCCAAAATATTTTTAGGCTGAATTAACTTTGAGATCATAGACAAAAGACGGCCTTGAAAAGCACCGCTTAACATTCTAGGGTTCAATACTTTTTGCCAAGTTTCTTTGCTTAATTCTTGTAAAACTTTCGGCTCTTGTTGTGAATGATTTACAACGTAATCATCTATTTTATTTGGTAAAAAATGCATTTTTTATCTGATCGAACTCAGTCGAAAACTCTTTAAATTATTAAAATATTAACCTCTCGAAAGCTACGCTTTTAATTTTCATTAATACTTACGAGAATCAAAACACAGCATCTATATCTATTCCGTTTCAATATAGTAAGAAATCAAGAAAGGTTTTGAAAAATCGAAAGAATAAACTAGACTTTAAACTCTTTTATTTGTTTCTTTAATACTTCTTTATCTATCTCCGAAAGATGATTAATTTTACCTTTGCAGGCTAAAGATTTTGCCTTAAATAAATCTGACATTCTTTTGTTTTGATTTGTATAAAGTCTACAAATCTTGCAGCCTAAAAAATGTAAGTTTAACTTAATTTTCTCAAAAAAAGAAGCTTCTTTGTACTGGCTTTTGTCACAAATAGTTGTTGCTTCATTACAAGTTATGTGTAATTTTTTAAACATCTCTTAATTATTAAACCAATTATCTTCCATACATTTTCTTAACTGGGTTCTGGCCCTATGGATGATAACCCATAAATTTGACGACGTAATACCCAACTCCTTACAAATTGCTTCAGTTTCAAATTCTTGAATGGTTTTCATTCTAAAAACCAAAGCATATTTTTCTGGTAAATTATCAATACAAATATCTAATTGCGTTTTTAACTCTTGGTTTTCTATTGCTTTCTCTGAGGCATTGTCCCAACTTTGTGGTACACGTTCTTCAATCCAACTTCCTTCATTTTCTCCATCATCGTAAAAACTCATTCTAACTTCTGCTTGTCCTTTTTTAGAATTAATTTTTCTATAATGGTCTATTACTTTTCTTTTTAGAATCGATATCAACCAAGTTCTCTCTGAAGCTTTACCTTGAAAATTTTTACCTGATTTTAGGCCTGCAAAAAAAGTTTCTTGTACTAAATCTTTTGCTAAATCACTATCATTAACACGCACAACAGCATAATTAAACAGGTAATCTGCATAATTATCTATCCATTTATCGGGGTTTAAAGTGATTTTTTCTTGAAGCATTTTTTTATTTAAATATCAAATATAGGCCTATTTTTTGTCTTTTAAAGCCTTGCAATTATCTCTTCTTCTTATATCAACTAAATAAATGATTTTCTTTTATTATGAAACAACTAAAAAGAGTAAGCGCCACAATAACTAAAATTTATACCAACTTTAATGTTGTATGAAAGTGAATTTTTCTACACATCTTTTTAAGAGTATTATTCTGATTTATAATTATTTACCATAATTTTTCCGTATCCATTATTAAATCATTATAAAAAATAACCGCCATTTTATTAAAAAGGAATTAACAAAATATTATCTAGTAAGATATCTATTGATATTTCTTACTTTTACCCCATTCAATATATACAAAATATGTCCGTAGCAAAAAAACAGTACAAAAGAGTTACCGTAAAATCTTTGGTAGAAATGAAAGCAAATGGAGAGAAAATTTCCATGTTAACTGCTTACGATTATACGATGGCAAAAATTTTAGACAAGGCTGGTCTAGACGTGCTTTTAGTAGGTGATTCTGCTTCGAATGTTATGGCGGGTCACGAAACTACTTTGCCAATTACTTTAGATCAGATGATTTATCATGCAAGTTCTGTGGTTAGAGCAATTGAGCGCTGTTTAATTGTGGTCGATTTACCTTTTGGTAGTTACCAATCTGACCCGAAAGAAGCTTTGCGTTCTGCTATTAGAATTATGAAAGAATCTGGTGGACATTCCATAAAATTAGAAGGTGGAAGAGAGGTTAAAGAATCTATAAAACGTATTTTAAATGCTGGAATCCCTGTAATGGGTCACTTAGGGTTAACGCCACAATCGATCTATAAATTCGGAACCTATACTGTTAGAGCAAAAGAAGATGAGGAAGCAGAACAATTGATGGAAGATGCTTTAATGCTAGAAAGAATTGGATGTTTTGCAATTGTGTTAGAAAAGGTTCCTGCTAATTTAGCTAAAAAAGTTGCAGAAGCAATCTCCATTCCTGTAATAGGAATTGGCGCTGGAAATGGGGTTGATGGACAGGTTTTAGTAACACATGATATGATAGGAATGACACATGAATTCAACCCTCGTTTTTTACGTAGATATTTAGATTTATTTTCGGATATGACAGGCGCTTTTGAACAATATGTT
>TARA_B110000902_G_scaffold24501_1_pt1 | contig 13959 bp, 15 predicted proteins | sample TARA_B110000902 | Tara Oceans TARA_B110000902 (sample SAMEA4398009) | marine metagenome | biome: Polar Biome; feature: [SRF] surface water layer (ENVO:00010504); material: water (ENVO:00002006), including particulate matter (ENVO:01000060) such as... | depth 5 m | reverse complement strand
AAGTGGTTCATTCGAAGTTATTGCTAATGGTGGTGGATTTGGAAAGAGTGGTAATACTGGTACAGACGAAGATGGAGGGGATGGTGGTTCTGGTGGTGGAGCCGCTAGAGAAAGTTCAACAAACGGAACACCCGGTGTAGCCACTAGTGGTTCATTCACAGGTGGTTCAATTATTGCAATTGATAATTTTCAAGCATATGGATTCGATGGTAGTGCACCTACTAATTGTACTGGTCAACAACAAAGAAGCGCTAATGCAGGTGGAGGTGGAGCCGGAGGAGCTGGTTCTAGCACAGTTTGTAACGCTGTATCTGGAATAGGTAGAACATGGCCTGTGAATAGTTTAAACTACGCAATAGGTGGTGGTAATAATACTGGTGTTAGTGATGGTTTTGGATTTGGTGGTAATCCTGGTTCATACTTAGATAACAATGTTCCGGTACCACCTGTTACATCAATTACTCCAGCATTAGATGGTTCAGATGGTACTGTTATAATAGCATATGATTCTGCTGCAGATGGTGGACCTAAAGCAACTGGTGGAACAATTACACAAGTTGGTGGTACAACATATCATACTTTTGTGGAAGGACTTGGAGTTCAACAGTTCTTTGTATATAAAACAATATAGAACAATTTATGGAAATATCCTAATAAAATTGTTATAACTTTAATAATTAAACTTAATTAATATGAATTCAAACACTGTCTTAAACAAGATTATGACTTTACTATCTTCGGAAACGAAAAAGGAAGTTAGATTTGTTATCGCTAAATTAGTGGATGGAACAGAAGTTGAGTCTAAAACATTCGATGTTGGAGAAGCTGTTGAGGTAATTGCCGAAGATGGAAGTAAATCACCAGCACCAAATGGAGAACATGAATTATTTTTAAGAGATGAAGAAGGAAACGAAGTTCGTATCCGTATCATCACTAAAGATGGAATCATTGAAACCAGAGAGAATGTAGAAGAAGCTACTGAAGAACCTAAAGCTGATGAAGAGATGAGTTCTGATTCTGAAGAAGAAATTCTAGAGGAAGAAGTAAAAGAAGAGGAAGTAGTTATCAATTTAGAAGAGGTTGTAAAGACCGTTGAAGAAATGAGCTACCGAATTGAGGAACTTGAAAAGAAACTAGCTGACATGCAAGTAGAAGAAAAAGTAGAAGAAGAAATTCTTGAGGAAGAAGAACTTCCAAAATTGGATGGAGCCCCAGTAATGGCTTCGAAAGTAACAAAGAAAACTGCTGGTAGAAAACCAAACAGACAATCAGCTTTTTTATCAAAACTCTATAACTAATATTAAAATTCTGTAAAAATGAGAAAAAATCAAAATTTCGCTCTTCCAACAGTAACTTCAACATACGCCGGGGAATTCGCTGGTAAGTATATTGCGGCTGCTTTATTGAGTGCTAAAACTTTGGAAAACGATTTAATTACCGTTGTTCCTAACGTAAAATACAAAGAGGTAATCCAAAAATTGGATGTATCTGGTATTGTACACGATGCTAGTTGTGATTTCACAACTTCAGGCTCAGTTGCTCTTTCTGAAAGAGTATTGACACCAAAAGAACTTCAAGTAAACTTGGAATTATGTAAGCAAAACTTCTTGGATTCTTGGGAAGCTTTACAATTAGGCTACTCTGCATTCGATGAGATTCCTGCTAACTTTAACGATTACCTTATCTCTTATGTAGGTGGTAAAGTTGCTGAAGCAACTGAAACTTCTATATGGCAAGGTTCTGCTGCAGTTAATGGTGAATTCAGAGGATTCTTACCAGCTCTTAGTGGTTCTGCTGCTGCAGGTGGTGCAGGTGCTGTTGTTCAATCAGCTGTATCTGGAGCAATCGATTCAACTAACGTAATCGCTGCTTTAAATGGTATCTACGAAGCAATTCCTGATACTGTATTCGGTAAAGAAGATTTATTAATCTATGTTGGAACTAACGTTGCTAAGGCATACCAAAAAGTATTAGGTACTGACTTCGCTAACGGATACAACAACCAAGTTACTGTTGGTGAAAAACCAATGAACTTTAATGGTATCGATTTGGCAATGTGTCCAGGTATGACTTCATCTTATATGGTTGCGGCTGAGAAATCTAACTTATTCTTCGGAACAGGTTTGATGTCAGACTACAACGAAGTTAAGGTGTTAGACATGGCTGACCTCGATGGCTCACAAAATTACCGTGTAATTATGAGATATACTGGAGATACTGAATTTGGTATTGGACAGGACATCGCTATACACATCCCTGCATAAGTAGGATGAATTATATAGGAATTGAGGGGAGTTAATTCTCCCCTTATTTTCCATATTCTTTAACAATTATTATTAACAATAAATACAACTTAAAATTATGGCATGTGATTTAACAGCTGGTAGACAGGAAGTATGTAAAGAATCCGTAGGGGGCTTACAAGCCGTTTACTTTATCAATTTCGTTAGTGGGTCAACATTCACTAGACCGAGTGATGGTGAGGTAACAGGAGACTTTTCATCGCTTACTGCTTACAAGTACGAACTAAAAGGCACATCGGCATATACTGAGACTGTTAATAGTAGTAGAGAAAACGGGACTACCTTCTTCTCTCAAGAATTAACTCTTAACTTAAAGAAGTTAACTAATGAGATGACAACTGAGCTAAAAACTTTAGCTTATGGTAGACCTCAAATTGTAGTTCATACAAACGCAGGAGATGCATTGTTAGTGGGACAAGATAGAGGAGCAGATTTAACTGCTGGAACAATTCAAACTGGAGGAGGACTCGGTGACCTATATGGCTACTCGGTTTCTATGACTGGTGAAGAACAACTTCCAGCTGGATTTATATCTGGTTCAACTGTTGATAACCCATTTGCGGCTGTAACTGCACCTACAATTGTAACTTCATAAATTACTATTATACACTCTCATCGTATATAACGATGTAAGAACTAAAGAGGGAACAAACGTTCCCTCTTTTTTTGTGTCTGATAACTACATTTATCTATTTGATTGTTAAAATATAGATAATGAACACTTATAGACAACATGAACTCATACTATTTATCAGGAAGTAATACTAATACGTTCAGAATTGAACAAACAACGGAACCTACGTTCACATTGTATTACCAAAACATGCAAACTTTAGTTAATACAACACAATCTTTATCAGCTGAATACACTTCATCAGAATCAATTATTAAATTTGATGCTAATATTAGTGGAGCTATTGATGGTGGTGAATATAGAGCTTATATGAAAGATGGTGGTAGTAACGATGTTTGGTATGGTACTTACAAAGTGTTTGCATCATCATCATTGGATACAACACAATACAAATCACATTTAGATGATGATTTCAAATCCAATGTAACTACAAACGAATACATACTATTTTAAGATATGAAGAAACAAACAAACTTCTCAGTATTAAATTTATCTCAGCAAGATATTCCAATCATTACTGAAGATACAAAAACAAGATACAGTTGGGTACCAATTGGTATAATGGACCAAGATGACTTTTTTCCAATTGTAACGGATGCATTTAATACCTCAACAACTAACTCAGCTTGTATTGAAGGTATAGCCGATTTAATCTTCGGTAAAGGGATGTACTCTAAGAATGAATTATTTGATGCTGCTTTAGCTAAGATGATTGACCAAGAAGATGTTAAGAAAATATCTTTTGATTTAAAACTATATGGTAACTTTGCTGCACAAGTGTGGTGGAATGATGACCATACTAAAGTTAAAAAAATCTATCACGTTCCAGTACAAAACATAAGAGCTGAAAAGTTATATGATAAACCAAAAGTAGAAACGTTTTACTATTGTACGGATTGGACTGATATTAGACAACAAAAACATAAGAAGATAATTCCAGCATTTGGTACATCTAATGATTCAATGGAATTGTACTATGGTAAGAACTATTCACCAGGTACATACTACTATGGTATGCCCGATTGGATTTCTGCACTTCAGTTCTCATTTGTAGAAGCTGAATTAAGTAATCTACATATCAACAACATAGAAAATGGCTTCCTTCCTTTGGTAATGGTTAACCTGAACAACGGAGTTCCTGCACCTGAAGAAAGACAAGCGATTGAAACAAACATTGTTAACAAGTTTACTGGTACTCGTAATGCGGGTCGTTTTATGTTATCATTTAACGATGATGCAGCTAACAGACCAACAATTGAAGCAATTCAAACGGAAAACTTACATGAGAAACAACAATACGTTGCTGAGTACGCTCAGGACCGAATCTTAGTGGCAAATAGAGTAACATCTCCACTACTCTTTGGTATTCGTACCGCTAACAATGGTTTCTCCTCTCAGAGTGAGGAAATGAAAACAGCGTTTAGTATTATGCAAACAATGACAATACATCCATTCCAAAATACTATTATATCATCATTTGCTGATATCTTTAGAAAAGGTGGATGGGGTAATGAAACCGAATTATACTTTGACCAATTAACTCCATTGGCAATACTATCAACAACTGCTGAAGAGACTGGTGAAACAATCGAAGAGGTAGAAGAAACTGTGAATGAGCAGATGGAGAATACTGAACAAATGGAAAACAACTTAGAATTTAATAACGAATAACGATGGCAGCATACGCACTATTTATAACCCGAAATGACATCATAAAGCAAACTCCGCTTCAAGGAGCTATTGATGCAGATAAACTATTACCATTTATCAGAACAAGCCAAGACAAATACTTACTTAATCTTTTAGGTACAGTATTGTTTGATAAGTTACAAGCTGATATTGAAGCAAGTACTCCATTTACTGGGTATTACGAAACTTTAGTAGATGAATACATTAAACCAACATTAGTATGGTACGCATGCGTTGAATACATCCCTTTTAGTGGTATATCTTTTAAAAGTGAAGGTGCATTCAAACATCAATCAGATACATCCATCTCACCGGGTAAAAATGAGATTGATTATTTATTGGCAAAAGCTTTGAATAACGGTGATTATTACGCAACAAGATTACAAGATTATTTAATTGCTAATTCATCTAATATTCCTGAGTTCTTAGAATCAGTTGGTAATGCAACTCAAATATGGCCTGACCAAAGTAACCAATACTTCGGTGGATTAGAACTATAAAAAAACGATATGAGTAACGGAACTAATTATACATTATATTACAATGTTCTAAATTATCTAAAATCGATAATGCAGAATCACCCATCAATAAGGTATGTGACTCAAGGTGATGTATTTTCAATTGATACATTCCCATTCCCTCAATATCCTTTAGGAAATGTAATCATTACTAATGCCACATTTGATGGTAAATCTACTGATTATGGTGTACAAATTGTAGTAGCTGATAAGATAAAATTAAAAGATAATGAATCATCAGGTTCTAACAACCAACAAACCATATATTTTGAAGGTGTAGATGATACTGTTGATATTCATGCTAACACACTTTCAATCGTTAACGATTTACTTTCATATACTGATAGAAAAGAAGAAGGGTTTGAGATACAAGGTACAACAGCATGTACAGCCTTTAAGCAAGAGTATGATAATGGTTTAGCTGGATGGTCAGCTGATTTTACTCTAAGAGTACACAACGATAGAAACATTTGTTTATTTGATTTAGGTAAATCTACAACACAAGAGTGTATTCGATTTACATTTGGTGTTCTTGGAGGAGACCCAGTAATTATTGAATATAGAGATTGTAACGGAGATGTACAATATCAATATGATGGTAATCCAGTTTGTGGACTTGAAGTTATCTCTTTAAGTAGTAATACAGTAATAGGTTCACAACAACCTTGTGAATAATGAAAACATTACAAGATGTAGCTAAGGCGTATAAGAAAGCAGCAGGTAAAGCAATTTACCCTGGTTCTACTTACACCTCATATAAAACAGGTACATCTAAAGCATTCAAAACAGGTAACTTACTTTCTAAGTTTGTAACATCACCAAGTAACGTACCTAGTAGTATAGGTAGAGAAAACAAATTAACTGAAGGTACAAAATATACATTCGTATTAGATATAGCTCCAACAGGAGCTGAGTATGGACAGTACGTTCATTATGGTACATCTAAGATGGGTAAAAGACCTTTTGCTGAATTAGGAGCTGAATCGGATGAGTTCCAAAATGCTTTAGATGAATTCTTAAAAGATAAAGTTGATGTGATTGCTAAAGATTATTTAGATGCAATTGATACTCAATTCAAAAAAGCAGGATTTACAATATCCTAACCCCTTCAATAGATTTATCAAATTAATGGTTAAAATATAAAGATATAAACAATGCCAGGAATATTATCAATAACTCAATCACCAGCATCATCATCGTTGGCTCAATCACCTATTATATTTTCGGTGATTCAGAATGACAATAATATGTTATTAAGTTCATCATTTCAATATTTAGCTGATTTAACATATTGGACTGGTTCTCAAGCTAATAGTGGTAGTGTTGATTATACACTTGCTAAATTCCCAAATACTTCCGATTACGGAATCTTTGATGTATCTAAGATAGTTAACTCCACTCTAACTGAAAGACTTGAGGAGAACTCATCTAATGCAGTTTGGTTTAAAGCAGAATTCTATCCTCAATATATACCAATTGGTACAACAGCCTTTGTAACAGGTTCACGTGTATCAAGTCGAATATATGCAGCGTTAGATGGATACGGATTATTCCCTGAAAACATAACATCATCTTTACAAGATAAAACTACATACTATCCTATCTTAACTGATGGACCTGTTACTCAATCTATATTTGATACTGACTTAGGTAGATTTGGAGCAGGTACATATGATATTGATTGGAGTGGTAATGATGATGCAACACATATATACTATTCATCTTCTTTAACATCATCAATATTACCAATAATTGATACCCAAGTTTCTTCATCAGAAGTTATATTCGATTTTCCAGCTTTTCCAGCTGAATCAGATTTCCCTATAACTTATACGGATTCATACACAATATGTGCTGTATCTGCATCTAATTCATCATCACTATTGCAAACAATTATTTCTGCTAGTTGGACTGAGTTGGATGATTTTCAAGGAGGAACTGAAGAATTTGATTACGACCCTGCTACATTACAACAAAACGCAAGTAATTTTGAAGACTTCTTTAATGATGAGGTTTCCGAACCTATATATGTTTGGGCTGCAGATGAAGCAACTCCATTATTTTACAATACAATAACTGAAGAATCATCACCTTGGGCAGAAGTAAATCAGCCTGAATTTGTTAACATTCCTTCAATTAGATTATTATCCCCTTGGGTCGTTAATAACGATTACGATGGTGATTTAAATCAAGCAATGGCATTATCTACTTCGAATTTATACATTCAGAATTCATTCATAGGAATAGTTGGAGGTGTATCTACACTTGGTCTTCAAGCAATAGGTAATAGCTATCAAAATGGCATTTATAACACTACGGGTGGTAATGGTACTGGATTGACAGTAACCATAGCAGTGGCTGGTAATTCACCAGCAGGTGAAATAATTTCAGCAGTAATACAAAATATAGGTTCTGGGTATGATGTTAATGATGTAGTAACTGTTTCAGGACCGGGTCCTGGAATTCAAGGACAATTAAAAGTAACAGCTGTAACAGTTCCACAAACTACATCAAAATACACACCTGATATTACTAAGTTAGGTCAATGTATTAGATTTGAAGAAAAGTGTAAGGAGAGATATCCTAACGTAAGAATCAAATGGAAGAATAGATTTGGACAATATGATTTCCTTAACTTCTCTATGGTTAGTAAGGAAGCATTTGCTACAACTCGTAAAACTTATCAACCACAAGTTGGTAGTTGGAATAGTTCAACATTAGAATACAATCAATGGGAATCATCAATACAAAACTATGTATCAGATTCTACACAAACAATATCAGTTAATAGTGATTGGTTATCTGAAGATTATAATGAACTTTTAAAGCAATTAGTATCATCTGATGAAATCTATTGGATATACAACGATGCTGGTGATATAAGACCTTTGGCTATAACAACATCTAACATCAGATTTAAAACTGGTGTAGTAGATAAGCTAATACAATATTCATTTGATTTCAAATTTGGCCAAAATTATAAATTAATACTATAATATGGGAATAACGAGCACACAGGGATTAGCTTTTCAACTTGTTGCTAATGGTCAAACATTGGATTTATTTAAAGATGAAGAGATTAAGATATCCGATAACGTAACAGGCCTATTTGATATAGGAGAGTTACCATCGGAGTTTTCACGTACAATTACTTTACCTGGTACTAAAAGAAACAATGCGTTCTTTGAGCATGTATATGATATATCGGTAATAAACCCATTCTTATTTTCAACTAATAAAAAGGTTGATGCATATTTTGACTTTGGTGGTATATACATATCATCAGGTTATCTTCAGTTAAACAAAGTTAGTGTAATAGCTAACAAGTATGTTGACTCATATGAAGTAACTGTATATGGTAGTTTATCATCATTTGCGAGGGAAGTTAATCGAGCAACTCTGAATGATTTAACTACTTTAAATAATTATAATCACACTGCATCGTTTTATAACATAACTTCAAGTTGGAATGGTGATTTATTTAATGGAGATATTGTTTATCCACTTATAGATTATGGAAGCAATATAGAATATGATTACGATGAGTTTCCAACTGGAATTAACTCAACTTCAGGTGCATTAGGAGTACAAAACTTTAAACCAGCCATTAGAGTACAAAGAGTATTTGATGCAATCTTTGAACAATATGGATATACATATGAATCACCATTTATACAAACAGGTGTTTGGGATGATGTATATGTAGTATGTGATAGAGATTTAAAATACCCAGTATTTGATGGAATTAATTTAGAAGGATTTGGTGTATTTGAAGCAGCACCTTTAAGTGGCTCAGATACGGATGTTACGTTAGCGGCGGGTGTCTATACACCTTTGACTTACGATAGTATAGTAAGCAACCCTCAATTTAGTTATTCAGATGGAAAATACACATTAGATAGAACACAAAGTTTAATAAAAGGTAGAATTAAGTTAGTTGTACAAGTTGATGGTACAGCAGGTGTTCCACAATTTACATTACAAGCTTATAGAATGACGGGTACGCCAGGTCAAATAGATGCTAAACCATTAGAACAAACTAATAAGTTCTTTAGAGAAATTAATTCTCAGAACTCATCTACTGGTGATAGGGAATATACATTGGAAGAAGAATTTACAATGTTAATTACTGAGGGAGATTATAGATTTCAATTAAAGTATGAAAACTTTGATGGTACTGGTTTTACAGTAGTTAATAACCCTGGTGGAAATGTTAATGGATACATTGCAGTTGATGAAGTAACAGCAGGAGCTGATTATAGAGTTATGGAGATAGCCAGAAACTTACCACAAGGTGGAGAGACTGGAATCATGCAAATTGATTTTATAAAAGGATTACAAAAGAAATTTAACTTAATTATATATCCATCAAAGGTTAAACCTAATGCCTTTATCATTGATACTTTTAACAGTTGGTACAAAAGAGGTGAGGTTAAGAACTTTGATAGGTTTATTGATTTAAACAAAAAGATTGAAGTAACACCTGCTAACAATTTAGCAGTTAGAGAAATTAACTTTGGTGATAAACTTGGAAGAGATTTCTTAGCATTACAATTTGATAAAGCTATTAATAGGGATTTTGGTACTATAAATTATGTTGATAATCAAAACTTCTTCTCACAGGGTAGTTTAGATGTAGAAACAACATTTGCAGTATCACCATTAAGGTATATACAAGGTACTGGTATTAGTGGTTCATCTGTACCAGCGCAAGGTTATAGTGAATTCGTTCAATTAGGTAATTACTTCCCAGCTGTTTGTAGTGAAAATTCAACTACTGTATATACTGACCAAGCTACTGGATTTGGACAAGGTGATATATTGTATTTAGACCAATTCTTAACACAACCCGTAACTGGTTATGGATTTGTTGTTGATGGAGGTGGAGATGGATATAATTTAAGTTCAAATGGATTAGTAGGGCAGTACTACGCAAATTGTGCAGACCCATCATCTTAATAAAAAATTATGGCAGGAAATAAATTATATATACCAACTTTTATATCGGATGATAAATTCAATCCGGCAAGAGTACAACCTAGAGCGTTTTACTATAATGGAAAAATTACGGCACCTGAATATGAATTTTATCATTGGACTAATCCTAATGGTTTTACATCTGCTTTTACTACATTAGATGAAGCTCCATACGTTGACCATTATAACGTTAGTAGTAGTGGAGATTTACCAACCTCTGGTTCTAATTCTCTTTTATTCTTTAATGAAGTAGCATCTTATGGTGAAGTACCAGTTAATACATTATTTTCAGAATATTGGGCTACATATATTGCATTACTATATAATCCAAGAACTCGTTTAATTGATGCTGATGCGGTTATTCCATTATCTGATTACTTTGAGTTAGAACTAAATGATATCGTTGAATGGAGAAGTAATTACTACCATCTACGAGCGGTTAATGACTATTCATTTACAACAGGTGAATGTAAACTACAATTGTTAGGACCAATTATAGCAGATTCATTCTCAGAACCTTTAGATGGAAACCCATGTTACTCTTACGATATATATGGTGACCCAGAGAACATAACAACGTTTACATATTTAGATTGTGATGGTGTAGAACAATCTCAGGATTTAGCTGGACAAGCAACGGGATTCATTAGTTGTGCTAGACCAGGTACAGTAGTAGGTAATACACAAGGTTCAGAAATCGTTGTTGCTAATTTATGTGGTTCATACCAATAACTAAAATAATTGTTAAACTAATATGATAAAGACTTTAATAGATTTGATTTCATTGGATGAGTTTGTGGGTGTATCCAAAAATGTAGATATAGCTAAGGGGTTGTATAAAAAACCGAGTTCACTATCAGAATGTAAAGAACTTATAAAACGAATATACAATGGCAGAAAATACTAAAACATATACGGCTGAGATTGATGTTGAAACTAAGGATGCGGCTAAGAATGTTGAATTACTTAACAAAACTATTGCCACATCTTTAGGAGAATTTGAAAATCTTAACGAGGCAATATCGAAAACTCAAGATACGTTAACTAAGTTAGACCCTAAATCAGAAAAGTTTAAAGAACTTTCGAAAGAACTAAATGGTTTAACAGACCAATTAGAAACAGTTCAATTATCATCTGCTAAGTTTACTGATGCGCTTGCTTCTACAAGTGGTGTAACTGGTTTGGTTGGACAATCGATTAAAGGGTTAGGACAAACTATGAAAGTGTTTGCAGCCAATCCAATCATTGCTGCAGTAACATTGTTAGCTGGATTGTTTACCTTATTCAGAGAATCATTAACTAAAACATCAGAAGGACAAGAAACACTTAATAAGATATCAGCAGCATTCGGTAAGATTATCGGACCTGTTATGGCTATTATAGAATCGGTAGCACTACCTATATTCAATTTACTATTAGATGTGATTCTAAAAGTAGCAGAAGGATTTGCTAAGTTTGCAAGTTGGATAGGTATATCTTCGGAAAAGATTGAAGAGGCTAGTATTAATTCATCAGAGGTACTTAAAAAGGCTAAGGATGAGGAAGTAAAAAGACAAGAAGACCAAACTAAAACTCAAGAAGAGGAATCTAAGAAAAGAATTGCTAACCAACAAAAGGAAGCTGATGAGAGAGCTAGGATACAAGGTGAAGCAGATAAGATACTATTAGAAGCTCAACTATCATTACTATCGGATAGAGATAGACAAGTTAAAGAAAGAGAGTTAAGATACCAAGAAGAGTTGAAAGCTCTGAAGTTAGCTGGTATTGAGGATATGTCAATATTCGAAGAGGAATACCGATTAGATAAATTGGCTATTGACCAGAAGTTTGAAGATGATAAATTAAAGATAGCAGCCGATGCACAAAAGAAAAAGGATGATTTACAAAAAGGTGCTGATGCTAAAACTAAAGCAGATGCTGATGAACTTGCTCAGTTCTTAATAGATGCAGAACAATTTAAAACGGATGCAATAGCATTCATACAAGATACACAAATAAACAACGCTGCTGGTGTTGGAAACCTATTAGGACAGATTGCTGGTAAGAATAAGAAACTAGCAATTGCAGGATTAGTTTTAGAGCAAGGTGCTAACATCGCTAAAGTTGTTATTGATACCGCTAGAGGTATATCAGCAGCAACTGCAGCAGCGGCACCTTTTTTATCAAACCCTATTACTGCCATACCAGCTACAGTTAACCTTGCTAGAGTAATTGCAGGGCAAAAAATATCAGCGGCATTATCGATTGCGGGGATTGTAGCTGGGGCAGCTCAGGGTATATCTGCTATTAACCAAGCTGACATACCAGGTGAATCTGGTGGAGGTTCTGCTGGTGGTGGCGGAGGTGGTGGTGTAAACATACCTACACCATCTATTGGAAGTACATCAGCACCTGAATTTCAAACTGGTGGAGAAGCTAATACTTCGACACAATTAGCAGGAGCTATTGGTGGAGCACAACAACAACCTATACAGGCCTATGTAGTTTCTACCGCAGTATCATCACAACAAGCGTTAGATAGGCGTACAAGCTCTGCGGCTACATTCAATTAAGAGTTTCTTTTTATAGAAAGGGAAATTATTCTTTTGGTAACTCCAATCATTTCTGCTAACTGAGGAATGTTGTATTTACCCTTTGGGATTTGAGTATTTTGATTACTACAACGATAGTAATTATCTTTAATAAACTTCTCTTGCTCAGTAGTTAGTTTACGCTTACGATGGCGGTGGTGGATATTTTTGTATAACACTTTATCAACGGCATATCCATATTGTTTTTGGAGTTCTGTTTCTCTTATACTTACAACATTTATATCAGTATGTTCTTCTAATATTTTAAAATCGGTATATCCTTGCCTTTGGACTCGTTTAGATGGATTAGTTGATACACCTATCTTAACCCCTTCAATGTGATATATGTAGTACATTTACAATTTACTTTGTTATAATTACTAAGATACAAAAAATAATTAACATATCCAAATTTAAGATTGTTAAAATAAAAAGAAAAATTAATGAGGCTATTTGAACTAATTATACAGGATGAAACTATCGATGAGATATTTGCAATATCAATGGTCGATAATCCTGCTATCGAAGCATACGGAACTTACTTTGATAAAGAAGAAGTACACTTTGCAGAAGTAGAGGAATCGGAGAATCTATTTATGGCACCTATTTTAATTCCAAATAAGAAGATATTAAGAGTAGATGGAAGTGGAGTACCTTATGAGGTTTTCTTTTCACCAGAGACTATTAAAAGATTGTCTCAGATGTACTTAGAGAAAAAGTATCAAGACCAAGTAACGTTAGAACATGAAACTAAGGTAAAAGGTATTACGTTAGTAGAAAGTTGGATAAAAGAATCTGTAAAGATGGATAAATCTAAACTATACGGATTGAACGTTCCCGCTGGTTCTTGGGTTGGTACCTTTAAAATCGATAACGAAGAGATGAGAGAGAAGTTCAAAAGTGGTGAAGTTTCTGCCGTATCTATTGAAGGAATCTTTGAACATATGGAACGCTCGACTCCAAATAGAATAGAAGCATCTAAGCTGTGGGAATCATTTGCTGATTACAGTCTATCAAAAAAAATCCTTATGAAGGATATAAACGAACTTACTGAGGATGAGGCTAAGGAGTTATTAACTACCATACACTCATTACTAATGCCTGATGTTGAATTGGAAGGGGAACCATCCGTAACATCAACATACCCTGGTGAAGCAAGTAGTGGTTCAATATCACCTGCTACATTATGATAGGTATTTTAAATAAGAATGTAACTAAGAGGTTGCATAAGTTTGCTGAGAATGAAATCTCATTTAGTGAGATGAAAG
>TARA_B110000902_G_scaffold152677_1_pt1 | contig 14018 bp, 19 predicted proteins | sample TARA_B110000902 | Tara Oceans TARA_B110000902 (sample SAMEA4398009) | marine metagenome | biome: Polar Biome; feature: [SRF] surface water layer (ENVO:00010504); material: water (ENVO:00002006), including particulate matter (ENVO:01000060) such as... | depth 5 m | reverse complement strand
AACCCCAGTTAAGGTTGCTTTATTGAAAAACGTAACTAGTGAGCAGGGTAAAAGGTCTATGCATATTAGGGATATAAGAAATGCCGTTCAAGAACCATCTACATCAAAAATACCTCAAAGACACGTTGTTTCTATGGTGGCTGTAGATGTTTTAAACCCTGAAGTAACAGAAATAAACCATAAAAATTATAGCTATGGAGTAAAGGGAAAATCTATTGGTGTTATCCAAAGCCCCGTACACGCAATGGATGTTTTTCCAGAAATGACTTCTAGGTCAATGACTTTAAAAGGAAACAACACATATAAAAACAAAACTTTAAATCAAAGAATACACGCCACTGTTATGGCTAATGGCCCTATCGCTGGTTTTAGTGGTTTTCAAGGCATTAAAATGTCGGACAAAGTTGATAATATGAGAGACTTAATGTCTCAATTGAAATTGACATTTCCTAATGTAATGGTCACAGATACCCAACAGGAGTTTGACTTAAAAGTACAAGACCCTTCGGTTACTAAATTTGTTAAGAAAGGTGATATAATTTATGGATTCACTAAACAAGAGAATGGTAGTCCTGTGGTTTACTTAAACCCAAAATATAAATCTACAAAAGTAATCTTACATGAATATGGTCACGTTTGGCTAGAGTTTTTAAAACAGAACAATCCAGAACTTTTATCTAGAGGATATGCTTTATTGGAAGGAACTGAAGGTCTTTATAAGTCTAAATTAATACATGGAGACACAGAACTTGCATATGAAGAGGCTATGGCCGAAGCTATATCTAATAAAGGAGATAGTATTGGAGAGGCATCTATAAGATCTAGATTTTTAAATTGGCTTAACGGAGTGTTTTCTTACATAAAAAGTAAGTTCAAAGCTTTTAGCGAAATGACCTCTGAAGAAATTCAGAACATGAGTTTAGAAGATTTTGTTGATGGGTCATTAGCTAGTATGCTTGATGGTGATAGCAAAAGAGTAAATGAAATATCTAAAATTAAGTTCAGTAAAAGCAATTTAAAAGAGACAATGGAAGATCTTGTAAAAAGAAGATACTCTGGTGCCGCTATAAAAGAAGCTCTTAGTGAAGATTATAGTGATAAAGAAATATTAGATGCTTACAAACAAGCTAAATCTGAGTACAGAGAAGAGGCTTATAAAAATGAGGGTATCTTCAATTCTGAAAACAATCCTTTATTTCAAGTTTTAGATAAAATATATAGAAGTCTTTTATTATCTCGAGGATATAAAACAAAAACTCAGCAAATAGAAGGAGAAAGAATGGAGGGGTCTATACAGGCATCTCTAAAACAGGCAATGGTAACTAGCAATAAATTAGTTCAGCAGCTAAAAAGTTCTAAAGCTTCTTCAGAAGATCTTACGGTACAAATAAACATGGTTCTAGAGGGTAACGTAAAGACCTACGAGAATCTATCTCCCGAAACAAAACTTCTTTCTAATGAAGTAGTGGAAACTGTTTTAGATATGAGGGCGCAAATAGATGTGCTACAAAAGTCATTATTAGATGAAGGGCTTTTAGAAACTTTACCTCAAAGAATTGCTATAAGAGATGGTATTGGGAGCTATTTAACTAGGTCATATAGAGTTTTTGATTCAAAGAATTGGAGTGAAGAACTTCAAGCAAGACACGATGGTAGCAAAATAATAACAAAAGCAAAAAACTTTTTTAGAAATGAGGCATCAATAAAAAAGAAAGCCCAGGATTACGCTGCAAAAGAAATAATGTCCTACGAACAGGCATTAGATCATACCGTAAATCAAGCGGTAAATAATATACTTAAAATGAGTGACAGTGGGCCATATATAAAAAGCTCTAGGGAGGGAGCTAAAGATGCCAACGCACTCAAGAGTAGGAATAACGTACCTGAGCCAATTATGGCCTTAATGGGGGTATATACAGACCCAATACAAAACTACACAAGGACGATACAGAGGGTGTCTAATCTATTGGAGGCTAGTAGATATTTACACAGCGTAAGAAAGAGGGGTTTAGGTGTCTTTTTATTCGAAAAGAATGACCCAACTGCACCACCAGAATATAAATATGAAATTGCACCAGAAAACAAAACTGGAAATGGAACCTATAACCCAATGGCAGGGCTTTTAACTACAGAAGAAATTAGGGATGCAATGATGGCAGAACCTCTTTTTAGTGGTGCTTTCTTTAATTCACCACTTTATAGAAATTATTTAAAGGGAGTTTCTAGTGTTAAATATTCTAAAACTATAATGTCTCCAGGAACTCACGGAAAAAATGTTACTGGTAACTTGTTTTTTATGGCCCAAAATGGTTATACAAGTTTTAAAGCATATGATAAAGCATTTTCTATAGTTAAAGGTCAAATAAAGTCAAGAGGAGAAACTCAGATAGATAGTGATCTACTAAAATACATTAGGTTGGGTATAATTGACTCAAGTGTAATAAAAAAAGAGTTGATGGAGATGTTTAATGGAGATAAAGAAGCTTCAGTAGCAACTTTAATGCAAAGGAGGTCTGAGCGATGGTTTGATGCTAATAATACAAGAAAAAAAGTAGGTAAAGCTTTACAAAAAGCTTATCAACTAGAAGATGATTACTTTAAAATTGTTAGTTTTGAAATAGAATCGGGTAGATATGCACTTGCATTGTTTGGAAAAGAAACCTCTGCTTTAAGTGAAGAACAAAAAACAGAAATAGATGGCGTAGCTGCAGAAATCACTAAAAACCTACTTCCAAATTATAATAGAATAGGGAAATTAAGAGACATTATGAGGGCTATACCTGTTGCAGGAACATTTATTTCTTTTACAATGGAGTCTTATAGAACGGCATATAATACTGTTGCCTTATCTTTAAAAGAAATAAAAAACCCTAATCCTAAAGTTAAAAAAATAGGAGCTAAAAGATTAGCCTCTATAATTGGATTTCAAGTATTAGTTCATGGTGTTATGATTCCTATTATTGGAGATTTATTTGGCTCTGATATAGATGATGAAGATGAAGATGACGTAAAGAGATACAAAAGACTTGTTCTTCCTCATTGGTCAAGAAACAGCACTACTCCTATAATAAAAAGTGGAGGTGGTAAATTCACCTACATAGATATGAGTGCGTCCAATCCTTATGGACAAATGGACCAAGCAATAAACGCAGCTTTAAGTGAAGAAGATGCAGGACAAAAGGCTGCTGAATTTATTGAAGAAGCTTTAGGAGATTTTTGGAATAAGGATATACTTTTTTCTGCTATGAGTTCAGTTGCCACAAACGAAAAGCCTCAAGGAGGAACTGTTTGGAAAGATGACGATAGTTATGCTACAAGAATTAGTAAAGGTGTTCGCATATTATACAAAGCTTTTGAGCCTGGTATTGTAAGAAGTGCTGCCAAAATAAATAGTGCAGACAATAAATTACTTGAAGTTTTAGGTCAGGGAACAGGTTTTAAGCCGATAGAAGTTGATTATGGCAAGTCAATGAAGTTTACGGCTAGACGAATAATGAATTCTACTCAAAACATAACAAGTAAAAGTTCTCTTAAAAGAATGAGAAAGTCTGGTGAAATAACAGGAGAAGAATACAGAATAAAAAACGCTACTAGGGAAGAAACCAAAAGAGAAATGATTAAGGGTCTTGTTGACCTATACCATGGAGCAATATATTTTGGATTAAGTCCAAAAGAAGCTAGTAAGGCACTAAAAGAAGGTGGAGTGCCTGGTTATATGAGATCAGACATAAGAAGATTCAAAAAAATAAAAAGAGTAAATAAGAATTAAAAAAAAAGGGGAACGATCACGTGTGTCGCACCCCCATTTTTCCGTCAAACAAACAAATTATTTAAACTAAATGCTAGGAAATTAATGCCATTAAAAAAACTAGCAATTGTATTAATCTATACACAAATCTACAAAATTTCTTTCAATAAATCACCAACTCTTTTACAATCTTTTTGATTTCTAGGCATATATAAATGAGCCTTAATATCTTGTTCATGTAAAAACCTCTTAAACAGCTTCCACCTCATGGGGAATGCTTCGTTTGGATTTCCTTTACATTCTATTATAAATCTTGGGGGGTATTCTTTATCTACAAAGTCTGGAGTGTATTTTATAGGTAATATTTTCTTCTCACCCCTGTTGTGTAATTCCTTTTGTAGTTTTGTTTTTTCGTAAGAAACGTTCTCTGAGTAAAATCCATCTACTATTACATAGGTTTGTCCTTCGTAAGTAAAAGGAACCTTAAGATCTTTAAGAACTTTATACATATGGAGCTCTAATTTACTAGCAAACTGAATTCCATCCATAGAAACTTTAGTTGCCTGAGTCTTCTTCTTTCCTTTTTTAAATCTTCTCATCATAATAAATCCATTCTATCGTCCTCTTCATATACATCTATAATTGTCTCTATATTAGCTACATTAGTAAAGTAGAAAACAGCTTGTTCTAGTGTTTCACAAAAAATCTCAGGAAATAAAATTGAATTAACCTCATCTACCAATCCCATATCTGTCAAACACACAAATCTTTTAATACCTTTTATATCTAAATCGTAAAGGAACATGTAATATTCGAATATTAATCCAGGAAAAGCACCTTCCATGTATATGGAGTCTTTGTTGCTTATATTAAAACAATCTGAAAGCCATAGTATAATATTTTCAGAAAACCTTGTTACACGAACTTCACCTGTAGATCTTACTCTAGTAGAACCTGCGTCTATATAAAAATATCCTTCTTCTGCATTGTCTTGACTACCTATGTCTTTTATTAGTTCACGAAGAATATCATATTCGTTTGAATAAATAGCTCTATTTATAACTACTTTTTCTGGATCTAAAGACATGTTTCAATTTACTATTCGCTTTTAACTAATGGAGTTGTTTTGTCGGTTGCATCCTCAGTCTTCTTCGTAGAATCTGTTTTGGTAGCTGCCTCTTTGGCTTTGGCTATTGCTTCTTCTATCCCTGGGAGATTCTCCATCACCATTTGAGTTCCGCTTAATGCACCGTTTAGTTGTTTGACGTGTTCTAAGGTATTGTTCATTGCCATTAGAAGATTCTTTACGTCCTTCTCGATTTTCTCTACTCGCTTCTCGATTTTGTCTAGTCGACTTGATTTTTCTTGACTCATTCTCTTTCATTTTTTGTTGCTTCGATTATAATACCTACACCGATAAGCAATACGCCTACTGATAATATAAACAAAGATAAGGTTATAACTTCTAACATTCTTCGTCAAATATACATGAAAATCTTGCAACTTGACCATTTTCTGGGTGGTGTAAAAACCCTTCAATTCCTTCGGGACTCTTATATCCCATTTTATGGTGCCAATAATCTGATGATGATGGACTTCTCATAGACTCAACGGTTACGTTAATGTAGTCTTTTGAGGTTTTGTGATGAATGTGATGAACATAAAAATAGGTATGTTTTGCTTTAGCCCATTTATCTTTAGCCTCAACACTCATTAATGAACCTAAGTTTTGTTGTTTAGCTCCGTCACCGTGACTAGTTCCAATAAGGTTTTTTCCGTATAAAAAATACTTTCTATCAGTTAGGTCAACATCAAATGTAATGTTTTCACAATCCCTGAACCAACTTTCTATCATGTCACTTAAGAAGAATCCACTCATAAAATCATGATTACTTGGATTAAACACATAATGCACGTCCGCAACTTTAATTAATTTTTCCAGACAAGCGATATATAAGTTTTTTGCGGCTCTATAATTATCGTACCACATATTTTCTGTGTCTTGTGGTGTTCCCTTTGTTGTCTGTCTTCTACTATTGTCTGTGTGAAGTATATCATTACCACCAACAAATAATATTTTGTCTATTTCAAAAGAGTTTGAATACTGTAATATTTTATCTATACCCTCCATTACTCTGTTAACGGCTATTTCAGTATTATAATCCTGACCCGTTCCAAATTTATTAGCGTACTTACCTATATGAACATCAGCAGGATCAATAACAAGAAGATGTGGATCTTTTACTTTATCTCTTACAATTTTCTTATAATCAAAGGTGTGTTCTTCAATAGATTTAATGTGGTCTTGGTACATGTCATCAAAAGATGGACCAATTTCGTCAGGTCTAAAATTAATAGACCAGTGCTTTCCTTTATACCATGCATGTTTTACAGTTGAGGCATCAATACCTATAGAATTACACTCATCAAATAAACTAGGGTTTTCATCTCTTAGCTTATCTTCTTTAACTATTTTAGCAACTACTTGTCTAAAGTTGTGGAAAGTATTTCTACCCCAGATTTCATGACCATCAGCCATCAGCCTTCTGGTAATGTTAGAAATATTAGTAATTCCTGAATTGTATATTCTTAGTGCGTTTGTTTTGACTTCAGAGTTATGTTTCTCTTGTTCAGTCCTTTGTTCTCTGCTTAAATTCATTGTTCATCTAATTGATTTAAAAGTGTATGCATCACAGAAATGATTTCATTTGCGTTTGTTACTGGTGCCTGTAAGTTTGTCTCGTATAAAGACTCTTGAAAATCAATAACCTTGTTTATTATTTTTTCGCAAACATGGTTTATGTACAGGTCACGTTTTGTTATCATTTATCTTGGTGTGAGAGCAAATCCTCTCCTAACTGTTGGTTGACTTTTTTAATTGCCTTATATATTAGTCTTCCTTTCGCTCGGACAGCATGCTTAAATGTTGGTGATGATGTTGAATCTACATCCATATTAATAGTAGCATCTAAACATAGATACATATCAACAATTTTAGTTGAATCTTCTCCATTAAGTAATATCCAAGTAATCTCTTCTTGTATAGAGAATTCCTTTTTATTTCTTCTTAGATGTAATCCTTCGTAGTATTCCACAACATGTGATATTTCACTCATTTTATTATGTTAAAGTTAGTAATTTGTTTTTTAGTTAAAAAGACTTAAGTATTTTTGTTTTCCACAATGGAATTTCACCAATACCATATGTTTCATATAGTTTTATATAGACCCTATAGATTGCATTAGTTAAGTTCCTATTAGTGAACGTCTCAGGTATTCTAAAGACTTTTTTTTTCTTAACAACATCAAGGTAGATCACGCTGTCCTTGAGAACAGGGATTACTTTCATATTATTTTCTAAGCACCAATGCATACAATTTAAACCTTCTTCAGTGGTGTATTTTCTAGAAAGGTATGTCTTCTTCTTTTTCTCCAAATGCATCTTCTAGTGTTATTGATTTTACATTGTTAACATCTTTGTGGGCTGTATTATGGTGTATATCAGATAAAGTATTCCTATCTAATCGATATAAGGGCTCTACGTTGTTGGCATAATAACGTCCACTTGGTATATGAAATTTGTATGTTTCTTCACCAGAGATTTCTCCTTGATATCTCATTTTAACTTTTTCTGTTCTAAATACAACGTCATTTTTTTTATAGCTAATCCCGAGAGGTGTATCATGGTCATTAAAATACCTATAAATAGAAAATCCTGCGTGTGCTTGATTTCTAAAATCTGCACTTCCGCTTATACTATATAGATCAGGTTGCATTATTAAGTCATCAAGTCCTTTCTGCATTTTCTTTGGGTGAGCAACTAAAAATATTATAACATTATTCATTTGAGCAAACATAGTCAATTTTGTTAAAACCTCTTTTATGTTTTGTAGTTCCTGCTTACTTGTATTGTTAAATTCAACTTTATTAAAGGCATCAATAACAAATATATCTATACCATAAACAAACATTTGTTCTTTAAAAACATCTAAAAGCCAATCCCATGTAGGAAAATCCCCGTTTTCTGAAGAAGTAGTGTACAGCTTTTCATTAGCCCACTCCTTATATTCTTTAATTTCTTCTTTTTTAATTCTAGGGCAGTTGTAGTTGTCATACCAAAAACTTCTACCAAAGAATTTTTCTATAAATGTACTTTGATGTAGTTCAAGGGGATGGTGTTCAGGAGAAAAGAAAGAAGCTTTCATTTTATAATCCTGTATTAAATTCATTACATACCACTCAACAAAATTACTTTTACCATGAGAAGGAATTCCCGTAGCAACAACTAGCTGTCCTCTCATAACAGAAAACACATCTTTTAGATCTCCAAAAGAACTTGATTTAGGAAATATAACCTTTGGAAGACCTTGATCGTATAGGTTTACAATATTTTCGTACATATCTTCTACCGTAAAAGTGCCTTGTGTTTTGTAATGTTTAGCATCTTCAATAGATTTTTTTACAGATTTATCACCCCCTGCTATTAGCTGACCATTAGCGTCTTTTTTTTCAAATAAAACCCTAACACATCTATACCTACCAAGTCTTTGTGCTATTTTCTCAGAAACAATTTCTCCTGAATGATCATTGTCTGTGCAGATATAAAACTTTTTCACATCTTTGATATAATCCTTACAATTTATCCAGAATTCGTCATTGTCATTAGCTCCATTAGGCAAACTTATTGTATTCTTATATCCACACTGGTGCATTGCCAAAACATCAAATTCTCCCTCAACAATAAAAGCTTCTTCTTTGCCTATTATAGAGTTTAGATTATAGAAAATGCTTTTACCATTTTTAGATTGTGTAAAGTTTTTATTACTGTCTCTATATTTTTTATTTACAACAACATCAAGTTCAAAGTAATTAAAGACTAGGTTTTCTACTTCAGACCTTAACTGTGGCTGATAGTATTTTTCTTGTGTAACGCCTAACTCTGTTATTGTGCTTTGTCTTATTGATCTTTCGGTTTCTAAATATTTTACTATTTTATCAGATAATTTAGTGTAGTTTTTCCAGTTTTGTTTAGGTAGTGTAAACGTTTTTTGGAATTTAACTGAATCATCTTTTCTAAAAGCTATAGCCTCGCAGTAATGACATTTTGCCAAACCCTTATCCATGTTAATGCTAAGAGCACGATCAGATTTATTTGTTCTTTGATCTTTACAGTTAGGACAAACCACTTTTAGTGAGTTACCTTTTTTTCCTCTACTTATGGATTCAATAACATCCCATTCTATTATATTTCTCATCTAGTATGATGTTTTATTATGTAATCCCCTACCATAATTTTTATTGCCTATAGAAGATTTTATTTTACGAATATAATTAAGAAAATGGTAATTGAAGTCTTTTGTGCTTCTTTCAAGATGATCTACGCTTCTTTGAGTCTTAATGAATGTAACCATACATTTTTTTAAAAACTCCAAAGTGATGCCTTGGTTTTTAGTAACTGATTCAAGGATTCTATTATTCTCTAAATAATTATTTTGCCATAGGCTTATATTTATTATATTTTCTATATCATTATTATCATTCTTGTTTGTTGAGTTCTCAAAGTTATCTGTTGTTTTTTTGTTTGTTGTCTTAGGTACATCTATACCTTGGTACTCGTTGTATTTACTGATGGTAACCATGCTATATAGCTTTGTTGAAGTGTTTATTTGTATCTCTCCTGTAGATTTTAGGTTTGCCAGAGACTTTCTAACTTTAGAAAAGGACATGTCCAACTCATCTGAAAGCCTCTGAGTTGAGGTTATTGTTTGTCCTCTCTCAACTTTAATACTACCTTTGACTAGTGCTTCTTTATGATTTGCTTTTAAAAGAAGGTGCATAAACATCCTACACGTGTCAGGATGAGTGTACCATTGCCAATCAAATATTTGCCTATTTAGTTTTATAAAACCAGTGATTTTTTTTACTTCATCACTCATGAGGCAGTAAATTTAGATTCCGCAATTGCTTTTCCTATTTTTTTACTTGAACCTTGTTTTTGAAAATAATACTTGTGCTTAGTCATTTTGTTAAGATTGAATTCATGTTTTTTAGGATTTTTTTTATATTCCTTATTAAGCTTTTTATAATATTCTTTGTAGAAATACATATCCTCTCTAAGAGTAATGGTTTCCATAAGTAATTTACCTATAATGATTTTCTGTCTAATAACCTTAAAATCACTGGTCATGACATCTGTTTTTCCCATGCCTTGGCTCAGCATAAACGCTTTATTCTTTTTAACTACTTCTTTAAAAAAATCATTTAGTATTATGTGGTTAATTTTAAGGTGCTCACTATAAAAAATGTAAGTATCCGTATACTTTTTAATACTATGTATTATAGTGGCATGATTGAAGTGCATCTGTCGACCCACTTCTGTAAGACTTAAACTGGTAAATTTGTACATGAAATAATACCACTGAGCCCTTCTTTCTACCGATTCTCTTTTCCTATCGTCTTTCTTATGATCTCTTTTCAAAAGATTATATCCTAATACCTCTGTCATTTTCTTTACTACATCTTCTAGTGCAATAAATGGATGTTTTTTTATTTGACCTGCCATTTTGTTAATTTATTTAATTTTAGAGGAAAAAAAAGGTAACGTTTAAGCTACCTTTTAATCCAAGATTTATTTAATTCTAACTGTTAAGCTTTTTTCTAATCCAATCACTCATAGACATATCCTTTCTATTAGCAAGCTCTTTGTATTGAACCAGTTCTTTAGGTTTAACCCTAATATTGAGGCGTGTGTTCCTCAATTCCTTTTCTTCTACTACCATGAGCTATCCGCTTGTTGTCTTTCGGGTTGAGACTTACTTGTTGTTTGAGTAGGCTGAGGTTTGTCAACCTTGTCTTTTGCGTTAATCGACAACATAGGCTTACCAGCGGATGTAAGTTTTTTCCACATTGCTAGTTCGTAGGTCTTTCCATTTAGCGTTAAATCACCTCTAAAATCAGGTTGATTGTTTTCAGGTGTTTTGAAATCGTTAATGAAACAGTTCCCTGATCCATCTTTAGGCACATAATTGTTTTCCATTTTATTGTATTTTATGGTGTAAATATTCTGAGAGTTCTTTCATATATACTCGACACAAAGAAATCCTCTCTTTTAATTTCTCTATATCGTTTAGGTTTATTTCTTGTGGGAATTGTACTACTCTTGATTTAGCAGGATAAGGTTCTTGTGTATTAGGATTAATCCATACAGAAGGATTGTGTTCGTAGCGTATCCTGTCCTCTTCTTCTTGAGGAAGATCAATTACATCCAATTCTCTCATTCGCTTGTACCTGACCCCCTCTATGACCTCCTCTGGAGTATCCACAAGGCAGTAAGCTAATATACTTTTACTTAAGCCTGTTAACCACATATACCCTTGCATTTGCCAGTAATACATTTTGTTGTGTTTTTTTAAGTCTCCAAACTCCTTATATAAAGGAAAAGTTCCCATGTTAAAACTACTCTTTACATCACCAACAAACGAATCTTCTATATGTATATCAGGAGTGCCGACTATAAAGTCATTTTCAAAAAATTCTTCGTTTTTTATATACTGAGAATCAAATGGTCTGTCGTGTACTTCTGAAAGTAATTTAATTGAATCAGGTTCTGACAGATTACCTTTCGATATATACAGATTAGTAATATCCTTTCTGTATCCAAAAACAGCTTCCTTGTGTAGTTCCTGAAGATAGGTTTTAGTTGTTACCGCTAATTTGTCTTTAATATTTTCAGATGTCATTAAAATGCCTAGCATAGAACAATGACCTTTAAAGTTGCTTCCTACCATGTAGTTTCAACTTGAACACCTGCACCTTTAGTTTGAGGATACTTAGGCTTGTTTGAAGTAACTGAATTAGCATCATCGTCCTCTTGTTCCAATGATAAAAGGGAAACTATGGAATACCTTCTGTAGAAAGTAATTTCCGCACCTTTTTTTTGTGGATCACTATGTGTTATGTTTATTCCTTCTGTTTCAATAGGATTATAATCAGGATATTTATTTCCTTTCTCGTCTATAATAAACGTGTGTAATGAATTTTTTATAATAGGTTGTGAAATATATAAATTGTTTTTCTCTAGTATTGGTTTCAGTTGCCCTAATATAGATTCAATATTAGCATATTTGCTTTTATAAAAAGGATTGGTTTTGTCCTTTCTAACTTTCTGTACTTCAGAGATTACTTTTGCAATCTTAACTGATAATTCTGCTTTCGGATTCATAACTTTCTTTGATTTGATTTAAATTAAACGGATTAGATTTTTTTAGTTTTTTGATTTTGATAGAAAGGGTTTGAATTTCTCTTTTCTTTTTATCTAAATCTTCTTCACTCTTATGCTTTCTTCTTCGGGTTTTTTCTAGTAATTTTTGTGCTGAAGTAAAACACATAGAGTCGGATAGTTTACCTAGTCCTTTATCAAGTCCAAAGTCAATTATCCATTCTTCCAGAGGCATCATAATATCAGATGCAGTTCTAAATATTTCGTATCGATAAGATTTACCACTTAAATACCTTTCGATTTTAATTCTAGGAATGATAATGTTTTCAGTTCCATCTAAAAATACATAAACAGGATAATTGTCCTTGTTATCTTGATAAAGTTTTTCTATTTTTCTTGTTCTTCTATTCACTTAAAGGTTTATTAGTTTATAGTATTTTCTTAATTGTCGCATTCTTTTTCCAATTGATTTTATTTCTTCACCTTTTTTCTTGGTCTTTTTTTCACATATAATTTTACTAAATTCAAGGCTTTCGTCTACGATTTTATTATGCAGATATCTAATGTGGTTTGACGTGTAATTAAGGTGTCTTGTCTTTTTTGTTGTAAATGTTATCATAGCTTTCTTTTTTTTTCTTTTGGTTATCGTGAAAATATTCAGCGTATTGAAAATCTAATTCAATATTTTTATAATAGTCTTTATTATAGTTTTCGTCTAAAAGTTTTTTAGTTAATGACATGTTAATCTAAAATTAGATTAGTCTTAATTGCATTTTCAATAAACTCAATGAAATCTAAAGTGTAATTATCTTGATTTGTTCCTACGTTCCAACTTCTGTTAAAATTTAAGGTGTATTCCTCGCTGTACGTTTGAAAGTCATAGATTTCATAAGTGTTTGAATTCCATCTGCACACCCATGATCGGTATACTGTCTCATCCTCGTTTGGTATTGGAAAAGTTGGTTTCCCTAATACCCTAACAAGTTCATCGTAAAAGGCATTTATTCTTAGTCCTTTATCTGATGTTCCTACTCCATAGTTCTGTGCAATCTCTTGCTCGTGTACCTTGTACACAATTAAGCTACACATTTGCTTGGGAGTTGTAGCCGTCTAAGATAACGCTTTTTTGATATGCCTTTTTACATTCTCGGATAAAACCAGAAGCCTCCCCTTCGTTATCAAAAACTTGTACAACATTAGTTGAATCAGAAGTAGGACACGTAACTTTAAAATCAAAGCCATCCTGTTTTTTAATAAGTTCAATGCGGTGTTCATAATTTTCTTTGTTTGACATACTAGTTGTATTATTTTGTTTATGCTAAGTTAATACAATGTGAGGACATAAACAAAATTAATTTATATGTATTTTATAAAAAACATTGGTTTTTTCCCATCCACACCAAACTTTCCAAACTTTTATAAAACTTTTTAAAAACGCTAGCCATCCGTTTGACCGATGTAAACAAAAAAAGAGAGACATTTCTGCCTCTCTGAAGTTTATATAGTCTTATATAGAGTTTATATTTAGTCATTTCCCATCAGGGGAAGTTTTTTGCCCATTATGGGACTTTTAATTTTTGTACAAAGCCATCTAGAATATATTCTTTAAGTTTATTTCCCGATGTCTTTAATATCTGTGCTAGTAATGTGAATGTTCTTAGGTCTGGTAAAATCAATTCATACTTACCCTCATTAAGATCAACCTCAAATTCATGTATTGAATAACCGAATTCGTTGTTAGTGTAAAGAAAGATGGTCATATCATCAACCTCATTGTGTACTGAAAACTTTTCTAATAACATAATTTAATTTATTTGTTTGACAATGAACACCTCAGATTCACATCTGTAGTGCTTTCGGGTATAAAACCCTCGTCAGATTGCCTCTTCACTTCTCTTTTAATTTCACAAGATATTCTTCAACTTGCTCTACAGTTTCACCTATATAACTTTGTAGATCTTCAAGTTCTTTAAATTCAGACTTTGTTATAAAGCTAATAGTCTCGATCTCTTTAAGTGAATCTTTGAGTTCTTCTAGTTTCTCTAAAAGGTCT
>TARA_B110000902_G_scaffold264159_1_pt1 | contig 14022 bp, 15 predicted proteins | sample TARA_B110000902 | Tara Oceans TARA_B110000902 (sample SAMEA4398009) | marine metagenome | biome: Polar Biome; feature: [SRF] surface water layer (ENVO:00010504); material: water (ENVO:00002006), including particulate matter (ENVO:01000060) such as... | depth 5 m | reverse complement strand
GTGGCTCAAGAAGCGACTAAAATCGCTACTATGGCTGGCATTGATATGCCTGCCGACAGATTATTTTTTATTGTTCCTGAAACAGGTTACGGTCCAGCGCATCCTTTTTCGGGGGAAAAACTCTCGGTCACTATGGCGTTATATAAAGTAGGTAATATTGATGAAGCGATTGCGCTAACTAACAATATTCAAGCCTATCAAGGCCAGGGTCACTCTTGTGGTATTTACTCAACTAATGATGATAATATTTTGAAGCTAGCCAGCGAAACTAAAACTTCTCGGGTAATGGTTAACCAACCACAATCGGCTTCAAACAGTGGCAACTTATGGAATGGCATGCGTCAAACCTTCTCCTTGGGTTGCGGTTCATGGGGTGGTAATAGCATTAATAACAACATCACCTGGCGCGACTTAGTCAACGAAACTTGGGTGTCAAAACCATTAGCTAAAACTAAAGTATTACCTTCTGATGAAGAATTATTTGGTTCAGTAATGGCAAAGTTAAAATAATAGAACAACTATATAGGTAACATATGGATTTTTCCCTTTCAGAAGACCAGCTAGCATTTCAAGACGCCGCTAGGCTTTTTGCTGAGGGGGAACTCGCCCCCAATGCGGCTAAGTGGGATGAAGAAAAAATCTTCCCAGTCGATGTTATCAAGCAATCTGGTGAGCTAGGTTTTTGCGGGATGTACAGTCCCGAAGAAGATGGTGGCATGGGTATGTCGCGTTTGGATGCCGCTATTATTCTGGAAGAGTTAGCTGGCGCATGTACTTCAACAGCAGCATTTATCTCAATTCACAATATGGCAACGTGGATGGTATGTGGCTGGGGCACAGCAGAATTTAAAGCACAGTGGGCAGGTAAGCTCACCGCTGGTCAGGTATTAGCCTCCTATTGCTTAACCGAACCTAATGCCGGCAGCGATGCTGGCTCCCTGCAAACTAGCGCTAAGTTAAACGGCGATCACTACCTTATTAACGGCAGTAAAATGTTTATTAGCGGCGCCGGTAGCACCGAGCTGTTAGTAGTAATGGCTCGCACCGGCGCTGCCGGCCCCAAAGGCGTCAGTGCATTTGCTATTCCGTCAGACACCCCCGGCATAGAATTTGGTAAAAACGAAGCTAAGATGGGTTGGAACAGCCAACCTACTCGCGCCATTGCTTTTGATAATGTAAAGGTACCCAAGGAGAATTTACTGGGTGCCGAAGGCCAAGGTTTTAAACTCGCCATGTCAGGTTTAGATGGCGGTCGCATTAATATTGCTACCTGTTCTATCGGTGCTGCGCAAACGACTATCGACCATGCGCAGAAATATATATTAGAGCGCAAGCAGTTCGGCCAAGCGCTTGCTAACTTCCAAGCCTTGCAATTTAAACTAGCTGACATGACGACAGAACTGGTAGCTGCGCGCCAAATGGTACGGATGGCCGCCAGCTATTTAGATAATGACCACCCAGATAAAACTACTTACTGCGCCATGGCAAAACGCTTTGCTACCGACGTAGGGTTTGAAGTATGTAATCAAGCACTGCAATTACATGGTGGCTATGGCTACCTGCGTGAATACCCTATTGAACGGTTTTTCCGTGACACCCGTGTACATCAAATTTTAGAAGGCACTAACGAAGTCATGCGAGTAATCGTGTCACGCCGCCTACTAGCTGAAAACGCAACCAAGGAAATAAGATGAGCGACGCATTATTAGTAGAACAACAAGGTCACACTACTGTTATCACCTTAAACAATCCTCCGGCGCACACTTGGACGCCAGAAAGCTTACTAGAACTTAAAAGCATTGTTGAAGGTCTCAATGCAGACATTGATAACTATGCATTAGTAATAACCGGCGGTGGCGAAAAATTCTTTTCGGCTGGCGCTGACTTAAATCGTTTTAATCACGACGACAAAGCTAAGTCTTTTGATTTTTCAAACGCCTTTGGCAGCGCCTTTGAAACCCTAACTAACTACACTGGCGTGTCTATAGCAGCAATTAATGGCTATGCCATGGGTGGTGGCTTAGAAGTAGCACTAGCCTGCGACGTGCGGATAGCCGAAGAGCATGCACAAATGGCTTTGCCGGAATGCGCAGTGGGCTTACTACCTTGTGGTCTAGGCAGCCAGAACCTTGCATGGCTAGTTGGAGAGCAATGGGCTAAACGTATGATTTTATTAGGCGAGCGGTTAAAAACTGATAAAGCATTAGCCATTGGCTTAATTTCTGAAATAGTAGCCAAAGGCGAAGGACTAGATCATGCGCTTAAATTAGCAGCTAACGCTGCCAAGCAAAGTCCGACTTCAGTACGTTACTGCAAAGAATTAATTATGGCAGCACGCTCTACTCCACTGACCACTAACTTTGCTCGCGAGCGGGAACAGTTTGTAAAACTGTGGGATAGCGAAGATCAAAAAGAGGGTGTTGCTGCGTTTGTTGAAAAACGTGCCCCCGAATGGAAAAATAGATAACAAAGATAAATAGAACGTAGTTATAACAATAGGCACCCTATGTCAGACGCAATAGTCCTTTTTGAAGAGCTTAGTACGGCCAATAGCAAAAGCATTGGCCTGATTACCATTAATTCAGAACACACGCTTAACTCACTGAGCTTAGCTATGGTTGATCTAATTCAAGCTAAACTTAGCGAGTGGGAAAACAACGACTCAGTAAGTTGTGTATTTTTACAAAGCGCTGGCGCAAAAGCCTTCTGTGCTGGCGGCGATGTGCGCCAACTGTATGACTCAATTGTTGAAGCAAAAGCTAGCCACAACCCCTATGCACTCGGGTTTTTTCAGCGTGAATACACCTTAAATCATCATATCCACAGTTATAAAAAGCCTTTTATTGTGTGGGCTTCTGGTATTTGTTTTGGTGGTGGCATAGGGCTTACTGCCGGCGGCAGCCATCGGATAGTGACTGAAACAACCCGTATGGCCATGCCTGAAATTAGCATTGGCTTATACCCTGATGTTGGTGGCAGTTGGTTTTTAAATAAAGCCCCAGGCAATACCGGTTTATTTATGGGTCTAACTGGCGCGCAGATTAATGGCAATGACGCGCTAGAAGTAAATCTAGGCGATCACTTCATCAACAGCCGTCAACAACAAAATGTTATTGCTACGCTTCAAAAAATTCAATTTTCGAACGACTGCGCAGATGTCAAAAAACAGATCTCAAAAGCATTAAAACCATTTGAACAACAAGCTGAAACTGACAAGCCTGTCAGCAATATCGTTACTCACCGAAATCTTATTGAAGAAGTTACTAGTAAAGATTCTCTAACCGAAATCATTGCCGCCATTTTAGCGATTGACAGCGAAGAAAAGTTTCTCCAAACCATCGTTAAAAATGTAAGTAGAGGCTGTGTAACCAGCTTTGCCTTGATACAACAACAATTACTGCGCGCTAAAAATATGAGTCTTAGTGAAGTTTTCCAACAGGAACTAATCATGTCACTTAACTGCTCGCGCTATGGTAACTTTCAAGAAGGTGTGCGCGCTTTATTAATAGACAAAGATCGTAACCCTACTTATGTACCAGCTACCTTAGCTGAGCTTAGCGATGAGTTTGTTGAGCAGCACTTTATTGCGCCATGGGGCGATGCACCTAACCCACTAGCTAATCTTTAAAAATACCAGCCAAAAATAATATAAGGAATTGAAATGAGCACAACAACAGTAGCATTTATTGGCTTAGGTAATATGGGCGGCCCAATGGCGCTAAATCTTATTAAAGAGGGTTTCAGCGTAGTCTGCTTTGACTTACAAACAAGCTTAACCCAACCATTAGTAGACGCTGGTGCGACTGCCGCAACCACGGCCATTGAGGCGGTAAATGGGGCTAACTTTGTTATTAGTATGCTGCCATCGGGCGCTATCGTAGAAAGCTTATATATCCATGACACCAAACTGTTAGACCATATCGCCCAAGACTGCTTAGTTATCGACTGCTCTACCGTCGCCCCCGAAAATTCACGCGCACTGGCTGTAGCCGCCACTGCGAAAAACATTCGTGCCATCGACGCGCCAGTATCTGGTGGGGTAGCAGCTGCTGCAGCTGGCACCTTAGCCTTTATGTGTGGCGGCGCCGAAGATGCGGTTGAAGATGCAAAAGCAGTGTTAGCGGTAATGGGTGCTAACGTATTTCGCGCGGGCAGCGCTGGCGCTGGTCAAGTTGCTAAAGTCTGTAACAATATGCTGTTAGCCATTCATATGACAGGCACAGCTGAAGCGCTGCAACTAGGCGTAGACAATGGTTTAGACCCCGCCGTACTGTCAAATATAATGTTAAAAAGCTCGGGCGCAAACTGGTCGTTAGAAAAGTACAACCCCTACCCCGGGGTAATGGCAACAACACCTGCCAGCAATAACTATAACCCCGGTTTTATGGTTAAGCTAATGCAGAAAGATTTAGGTCTGGCAATGGCTGCAGCTGCTACTAGCAGCTCGAAAACACCAATGGGTGCCATGGCTAATAAGCTATATGGCGAGCACTCAAATGATGCTACATGCAATTTGGATTTTTCCAGTATTTTGAAGCTTTATCAGAATAAATAATCTGTCATTGTAAGTAGCTACCTTTTCAAAATAGGGACGCTGTCTCGATGATTGATTATATCGCTACGGTTCCTTGGCGATTATAAATCCCATTAGTACCGTGCCAATTTTTATTACTATCAACCTCGGCTATGACTCAGTTAGAACAACTACTTGATAGGCTTTCTAACTAGCACGCAGTGGTTGTGGAAAATACGATACCAACGCTTATGTTCACGTAAAACCCATGGCACATTGTCTCTCTCTTCTAACAGTTCTAAACCGTGTTGGGCAAATAGCGCTAACACCGCCTCTGATGAAGACACTTCTTCTGATGCACCCATCCAGCGGTCGACAGGCACATCATCAGAGCCCCAAGAATAAGGAGAAGTTACCAATAAAAATCCTCCAGGATTAAGAACATCGATAAGAGACATCAAAAATTGTTCTGGATAGGGCACACAATCAATTACGTTAAGCACAGTAATCAGGTCGTAGCTTTGATCCGCAGGAGGCGGCGCAGCGGAGGCAACCATAAACTCAATATTATCAGCCGTCTTTGCTATTAGCCGCTCGTCAAAATACTGCCCATCCATATAACGCTTATAACTGGTGATTGGTTCGGGATAACCCTTTTGAATGCGTCTTGCAGTTAATACCACATTAAAGGCCGTATCTAACGCAAGAACTTTGTGAACAAAGGGTGAAAGTCGATATGCCATTCCACCAACATTTGTCCCTACATCAAGTGCCTTGTCTAACTTAGCAGGAAGATGAGTCGCCAACATTTCAACAACTGTATCAAATACAGATGTTTGACCAGCGACTAAACGCCCCACTTCGGAATCATCGTCTGCTCCTGCAGGAGTATTATCGTAATGTGTAGCAGTAAAAATATTAACCCAGCGTGGCGCTTCATAGTAATTATTTGCTGGTTGATTCGACAGCTGCCAACCAAAACTTTCAAGCCAAACAATTAACCCACTGCCGATGCCGCCACTTTGATGGGCGCCACTCAAAATATGATAATAGTTTGATCGCAACCAACTCTTAATATTATCTAGCACTACTGCTACGCCAGAAATAATTGGATATAGTTCACTACATTTTGAGCACTCTAACAAACCTTCTGTTACTTCAGTTTCTGTTTGATATACCACTGAAAAAACATTGTTATTTAGGAGTAAAGGTCCATTACAGACATTTCCTAATACGTTTTTAGGACAGCATAGTTTTTCTATAAGTTTTAAATTCAAAATTACTCCTCAATAACTTAGCAACATGTGGATACCATAAAACTAATAACTATGACTTCAACTATAATCATGCCAGCCACATGCTAGCCATAATTATTTACTATACTGGAGCGTATAAGATAATACAGATAGTTCGTAACCCATAGCTATTTAGCCAACAAAAAAAGTCTTTTATTGATAATTTATCGTTAACGTAGTTTTTCAGTTACCCTGCTTTATTGACATTGCAGTCGACTACCTCTTTACCTGACCAGCTGGAACATATGATAATCAGTAGACATAATTTCAATATCTCGCTACCTTCCCTGACGAAACTATTTATTTCACCAAAGTAGAACGAGAAACAATTAGTTGTTCTCGTCTGGGACGATATCAGAAACGAAATTTTGAAACTTTTTCCCAACCGAAACTATTTCTGTCAGCTCAACAATCGTAATACTTGCAGGCTTATCGTTACCGACACCTGACGCCCATGTAGCATAGATTTTTTGTTTCAGTGCAGACGCAAACTGCCCTTGTGTCTTGACATTAAGCCTATAGGTCATTTCATCGACTTGATGCAGCTGGTACTGCTGCATTGTACGCATCTCCTGCTCTGTCGCATCCGCGAAGATATCAAGTAGCTTAGCCCAATAGTCCCATGTGCCAGCAGGTAAATGAGCCGTACGCCGATAGCGACCCCGTATATTAGTAAACGCCTGCATAGTTCTCCCACAAGGGCAAGGCTCTAAGGGCAGCTCAGCTAAGTCGTCGGTATCATAGCGAATGAGAGGCATCGCGTGGTTGCCTATACTGGTCACCAGTAACTTGCCACTTTGCCCCGGCTCACACTGCAATCCGTTATTATCAACAATTTCTATTAGCGCGCATTCATTATGCACATGGTAATACCCGCTCTCAGGACACCTCATTGCAACTAGCCCAATTTCATTGAGGCCATAATTTTGATACACATCAGCGGTTACGTATTTTTCCGCTAGACTTCTCATCCCCGCAGTAAGCTGCTGCGAAATCGATAATGCACCCAGTAAACCGGAACGATTTTCAGTATGGCTAAAACAGATACCGATATGCTCCAATACCGCGGCCATACAGAGTAAATACCCTGGCTTAACTTGATTCAATCGCTCAGCTATAGACTCTATTTCCGTCGTGTCGGGCAAAAAATAGGATTTACCCGTTTCAAAATAGGCGCCAATATTCAACCAGTTATCAGCTTGCATAAGCTGATTATTAGCTAACAATTCGCCATTATTTTTAGGTAAGTCGACCGCTGGACGAATAGACATTAATGATTTCGTTGGGTCGATACCCCAACAACGATATTCGCGCTGTTTAAGTAAGCTGAACAACTGCAAACTTGCCGAACTATGAAGCACCTTAACCGGCTGCCCAGTACTACCAGAAGTTTTAAGATACCCGCCTACTGATACACCTGGAGGCAGAATTGTAGCGATAAGATCATCCTTATATTGCTGTACGCTACTTCGGTCCAAAATAGGCAGACTCTCTAACGATTTCAACGAGAAGCCTTTCCTAGCAATGTTATATTGCTGAGCACGTTGCTGATAGTAAGGAGTAGCGGTGACCGCAAAAGATAAAAAATCTAGCGCCCGGCTAGTAAGCAACGACTGAAACTTATTGCTCGAGAAAAATTCGTTAGCTAACAGCTCATCAAATATTTTACTTTGTTGAAATCTTGGCCGAAGACGCCATTTACGCTGACGCTCTAGCTGCTGTTCAAATACCTTCATCGGCTATAACGTGCGTAACTCGTGTCAGTCTCCCATAAGGTTATATCAACAATTGGAAAATCCTGACTCTCCACAAAATCATAAATATGTTCTGCGATATTTTCAGCAGTCGGATTCTTTTTCATAACATAGAATTTCTCACCTGTTTGCTCCAACATAGGAATGATTGGATCGGTTGCCGCTAGCAACATCGTGTGATCTAAATTATCATCGATCCATTTTTTAACAACGGTTTTAACATCACTAAAATCCATTACCATGCCCCGCTCGTCGAGATTTTCGCTTGCTAACTTTATGTCGACGCTAGCGTTATGACCATGGAGATGGGCACAAGGCCCTACATAGTTCAACAACCTATGTCCATAACAAAAAGATATTGATTTAACAATTTCATACATATTAATATTTAACCTACAAGTTCAGAGTGTTCAGCATAGTCTGTATTATCATTTAATCCCAACTTTCTATAGGCTATTTTTCGTTCTGCACATTTATTACACGCCCCGCAATGAAGACCACTAATAGGTTTAATACAAGAAAAAGTTAGTTCTAATGGCAACCGCCTTCCGATCTCAATTACCTCATCTTTGTCTTTAGTACTATAAGGTCGAATAATTTCTAAATGCCAATCTACAGCGATATCAATTATTCTGACCATTGAATCATAAAAAAGATCGGTATTATCTGAAAAAGGGTTTCCTTTAAGAGGAGCTAAAGCAATAGTCTTAATATTATTTAGGGAACACCAGATCCCAGCTTTTGTCAGCAGCAGTAGGTTTCTTCCCGGCAGGTATACGGCCTCATCGGCGGTTTTTTCATCCGGCACATCGTTGCCAGAAACACTCCAATGCTTGTCATACAAATCTGCTGCTGGTAACAATAGCTTTTTCAATGGCCTAATGTTGGCATGATTCACCTCTTTAAGAAAGCGCTCGAGATAATCTAGCTCTGTAGCCTCCCAGAATAAATCCTGTTCAATATAGACTGGATACACCTCGTTTCCTTGATCAGCTAAATCAACAGTTAATATACTGCTATCCATGCCACCACTGACTAGAACTGCAATTTTAGACATCTTATTCTCCCACCAACTGCAGTTGCTTTATCAATTGTAATAGTTAAATTTGATCGCAGTATAAACTGATAGCAGACTGACTAAAACAAAGCATAATCAACTGTTGGGTTTTAAAAGCAAAAAAACAAAAATAATAACACCCACTGCTACCCAGTTATCGAACACGCTAATAGATCAAAATAGTCTTAATACTAGACTCATCGATAATACTTTCTGTATTGTATACAAAATAACAATACACACTGCGATACCCTTTAGGTAATCCTATGAATCGAAGACAGTTTTCTAGCCTAGCAGCGTTAGCTCTTGGCGGCACTATCCACTCGCGTGCCTTAGCTTCGTTAATGGATAGCGACACCAAACATATATTTCTGCGGGACGCTTATACCGCTGCCAACGCTACTACTTTTTCTGGTGAACAACGCGCCATGGTTACTGTTGTATGCGAAGCAATTATTCCTGAAACTGATAGTCCCGGCGCGACGATAGCTAAAGTACCTAGGTTTATTGAGCTCATTGCCGGCGAATGGATGACTAATCAAGAGCGCAACGAATTTTTTGCTGGCCTGCTTGAAATTGATCAGCTTGCGACTAATCAATATCAGCAAAGCTTTGCTAATTGTAGTGACAAACAACAAATCACTGTCCTAGAGCAGCTGGAAGACGCTAGCGACCACCACCCCTGGTATAAGCTTGGTGCTGCCAGCGGCTTTGAAACTAGCGCGCCTTTTATTGCCATAATTAAAGAACTTACTATTTTTGGTTTTTTTATGTCCGAAGTTGGCTCCACCCAAGTGTTACGTATGAACCACTTTCCTGGCCGTTTCGAGGGTGATATTGCACTAGATAAAGACGCAAGTTCATGGACTTCCGTGCCACTAATGTAATCAACCACGCTAGAGATAATTATGAATAACACCCATTTTGATGCAATAGTGGTTGGCTCCGGCATTACTGGCGGCTGGGCTGCGAAAGAGCTTACGGAAAAAGGCCTGCGGGTATTAATATTAGAGCGTGGCTCTGATTTAAAACATAGCCAAGGTTACTTGGGGGAGCATGCCCCGAACTGGAAACTCCCTTATAACGGTTTACCAGACAGAGAGATATTGGCTACAGACTACCCCCTTCAAGATGGTGGCTCTGGTGGCTCACTCGATTCCTCCACTCTGCAGTATTTTAATAACGATAGGCTTAACCCTTATTTATTCGATAAAAATAAACCTTTTTATTGGGTACGAGGGTCTCGCGTCGGCGGACGATCACTCATTTGGGGCCGCCAAGCACATCGTTGGAGCCCACAGGATTTTGAAGCTAACAAGGCAGATGGCCATGGTGTTGATTGGCCTATTCGGTATGAAGACTTAAAAGACTGGTACGCCTACGTAGAAAAATTTATTGGCGTAAGCGGGCAAAAAGAAGGTCTTGAACACTTTCCTGACGGTGAATTTTTGCCACCAATGGAAATGTATTCAGTAGAAAAGACGATTAAAGCTAGGCTGGCAAAAAAACGCCCAGATCTAACCATGACTATCGGCCGAGCAGCCATACTCACCCAAGACCACAACGGCCGTGCAGCTTGTCACTACTGCGGCCCATGCCCGCGCGGCTGTTCTACTGGCAGTTACTTTAGTACTCAAAGCTCTACCTTACCAGCAGCCGACGCTACCGGCCTGTTAACACTAAGGCCTAATAGCGTGGTAGAAAAACTTATTTTTGATCAAGCAACAAACAAGGTAAAAGCTGTAAGAGTTATTGATGCTGAAACAAAAGAGTCCATGGAGTTCACCAGCGACATCGTCTTTATGTGTGCATCGACTATAGGAACTAATCAGATTTTACTTAACTCTAGGTCTGACGCTCATGCTAATGGGATCGCCAACTCTAGCGGTACAGTAGGGCAATATTTAATGGATCACCATATGGCGGTCAGTGGCATTGGTATTTTTGTCGATAATATTGACCGTTATTTCTATGGCTATCGTCCTAATGGTACTTACATACCTAGGTTTAGGAATCTACCGGGCAGTACTGATGACGTAGAATTTGTGCGCGGCTACGGCTTCCAATCTTATACACAACGCTTAGATTGGCGCCAAAATCTACATCAAAAAGGCTTTGGTATAGATTTAAAAGACAACTTACGTAAACCAGGTCCGTGGGCGCATTTACTTACCAGTTTTGGTGAATGCCTACCTAACAAAAATAACCAAATGACCTTGGACCATAGTCAGCTAGACCTCTATGGCATTGGCCAAGTAAAAGTTAACTTTGAATGGAGCAAGAATGAAATAAAAGCAGCTATTGATGCGAAAGCGCAAGCTAACGATATTCTAAAAGCGGCCGGTGCGGTGGCGGTTATCCCCGGCGAAGAAGACGCATTACCAGGCGCGGCCATCCATGAAATGGGCGGCGCACGCATGGGGCACGACCCAAAAACATCCGTGTTAAATAAGTGGAATCAGTCACATGATGTGCCTAACCTCTTTGTCACTGACGGCGCCGCAATGTCATCATCAGCATGGATAAACCCGTCGCTTACATACATGGCGCTTACGGCTAGAGCTTGCGACTACGCGGTTAGCCAATGGCGCGACGGACTTATTTAGGGGCTGCTATGAGCAAGAAATTAATTGACAGCACACTGTTTGCTATTGTTCTTGCTGGTGGTATTTATTGTCTAATGCCGCCCTTGGCAATGTCTTTTTACGAGCTATATCATTTACTGAAAATCGAATTCATCTATACGATATATACCGCAATTAAGTTTATCTCGGCCTACTTTATGTTGTGGGAATGGCGCGGAGTAACTTCTATCGCTATTGGCATCAGCGGCGGATTAATCATGTATTGGCACCAAGTAAAAGCCAGCGCCATATAACTTAGCTAACAATTAATTAAGGCAGCAATAACCATGAAGAAACTACTCTCATTAATCACTATGTTAGCAATAGGTATTGCCATCGGTTATGTCACTCATTTTATGTCAGGGCAAACGCCATTAATTTACGGCCAAAAGTGGCATGTACATGACATCAACCGGCCGCAGCCTAAAATAGTTACCCCCGCGCCAGTCGACAATTTTGGCGCACCACCGTCTGATGCAATCGTGCTGTTTGATGGCACTAACTTAAATAATTTTGAAAACAAAGATTTAGAGCTTAATGATGGCGCCATGATAATGGCTATGGGCAACCAGCAGACGATTGACAGTTTTGGTGATGTGCAGCTGCATATAGAATGGCTATCGCCTACCCCGTCGGAAAACAGCGGGCAAAACAAAGGTAATAGCGGTGTTATTTTTATGGGCCTATATGAAGTACAAGTACTAAACAGCTACCAGAGTAAAACCTACCCCGACGGCCAAGCTGGCGCCGTATATGGAGTGCGCCCGCCGATGGTAAACGCCATGCGTCCAGCAGATCAATGGCAAAACTATGATATATTTTTTCGTGCGCCACGCTTTAATGTGGAGGGTAGTGTAGATACTCCTGCCCACGTAACCGTTGTCCACAACGGCGTATTGGTGCAGTTCAATCAAATTTATAATGGCCCGTCCGAATGGCGAAAAAATGGTGTCTATAAGCCTCATGCCGATAAATTACCATTAAAATTTCAATGGCATAACAGCCCGGTTAAATATCGCAACATTTGGATTCGACCACTGGATGAATATAGTAACTTAGACGCCAACAGTAAGCGCTAAATTAACCTGTTAGCTATGCCGACTACTGAGATACCTCCTATGCCAAATAGAATAATACCATGGACGGTTGAGGGCTTTTTTGTAAGTTTATTATTTTCGGCTAGTGCTCTCGCTAACAATACTGACTGGCCATCCCATGGACAGGACTATAAAGAACAACGTTATAGTCAGCTTGCAGCCATTAATGAAGAAAACGTCAGTCAGCTCGGTTTAGCATGGTCGTTTGATACCGATTTTAATCGCGGCCTGGAATCTACGCCTATTATAGTTGACGGTGCTATGTATGCTACCGGTAGCTGAGTTTTGTTTATGCATTGAATGCAAAAACCGGTGAACTGTTATGGAAATACGACCCTAAAGTACCAAAAAGCTGGGGCCCAAAAGGATGTTGTGGCGTCGTAAACCGCGGCGTCGCGGTTAAAGATGGCAAAGTAGTAGTAGGTACCTTTGACGCCAGGCTCATCGCATCGGACGCAGCGACAGGCAAGCTAATTTGGGAAACCCAAGCTGCCGACATTAATAAATGGCCTTACACTATTACTGGTGTGCCCCGTATTGCTAAAGGCAAAGTATTCATTGGCAATGGCGGCGCCGAATAGGGTGTGCGCGGCTTTGTCGGTGCCTATGATTTAGAAACCGGCGCAGCTCTATGGCGTTTTTACACCGTACCGGGCAACCCTGCAGACGGCTGTGAAAGCGAAGCATTAGCAGCAGCGGCTGATACTTGGAATGGAAAATGGTGGGAGTTTGGTGGCGGCGGGACGGTGTGGGATAGCATTGTTTACGATGAAGAATTAGATCAGCTTTATATTGGTACCAGCAATGGCACGCCTTGGAACAGAAACCAACGCAGCCCCGGCGGCGGCGACAATTTATACTTAAATTCAATCGTTGCTCTTAATCCTGACAACGGCGACTATATTTAATACTACCGAGAGACTGCTGCAGACAATTGGGATTTTACGTCTACCCAACAAATGATTTTAGCCGACATGCCATGACAAGGAAAACAGTATAAAGTAATCTAGCATGCCCCCAAAAATGGATTCTTCTTTGTCATCGACAGAGACACAGGAACGCCGCTGTCGATTGAGCCCTATACCAAAACAACCTGGGCCACTCACTACGACAAAAACACTTGGCGACCAGTAGAAACTTTAGGTGCCGACTATCAAGCCAACCCCGGCGCTAATATTTCTCCCTCATCAATAGGTGCCCATAACTGGCACCCCATGAGTTATAGCCCAGCAACAGGTTTGGTATATATACCCGTTACCAATACTGAGGCTGTTTACCAGTCAATGCCAACTGAGTTCAAATGGGGCCATTGGAATACCGACGTCCAACTGCCGGTGCCACCAATAATAGGGATGCCTACATTAACTAAGAAAGTTCTACCTAAAATATTCCACGGTCATTTATTAGCCTGGAATCCGGTTACCCAGAAAGAACAAAGGCGAGTAAAGCATCCGGTTGGCGCAAACGGTGGCCTCTTAAGTACTGCGGGAATTTTATTATTTCAAGGCACATCGATGGCAGAGCTGATTGCCGTTAGCGCCGACACCGGCGCTATAAAAAGGCGCTACAATACACAAGTTGGCGTTATTGCTGCACCAGTCAGCTATGCAATCGACGGCGAGCAATATATTGCAGTGGCGGCCGGCTGGGGCGGTGCAACCGGATTGGCGGTGAGATTTGAT
>TARA_B110000902_G_scaffold177281_1_pt1 | contig 14040 bp, 10 predicted proteins | sample TARA_B110000902 | Tara Oceans TARA_B110000902 (sample SAMEA4398009) | marine metagenome | biome: Polar Biome; feature: [SRF] surface water layer (ENVO:00010504); material: water (ENVO:00002006), including particulate matter (ENVO:01000060) such as... | depth 5 m | reverse complement strand
TGACACTGCCCATGTGCGCCCCTATTGCTGACGGCGCGGCTGCCGCCGTGGTAGTAAGTGAACGCAAAGCACGCCAGCTGGGTATGAATCGCTGTGTTCGAGTGCGATCTTCGGTGCTGAGTTCGGGCTGGGATTATCCGCCAAGCGACAATCAAAATACCTTGTCTTCGACACCTGAACTGACAGCAACTGTGGCTCAGCAAGCTTTTGATACTGCAGGGCTGGGCCCCAAAGATGTAGACCTGATCGAATTACACGATGCAGCGGCCACCTCAGAGTTAATGCTCTATGAAACCTTAGGCTTATGCGCACTAGGTGAAGGCGGTGCCTTGGTGGAAAGTGGCGCCACCACACTGGGCGGTAATATACCGGTCAATCCTTCCGGCGGTTTAGCGCGCAAGGGGCACCCTATTGGGGCTACCGGTTTGGCACAACTGGCCGAATTAACCTGGCAGCTTCGTGGTGAAGCCGGCAAGCGTCAAGTGGCTGGGGCCAAGGTGGCCTTGGCTGAAAATGGTGGCGGCTATATCGGCGACGATGTCGCAGCCATAGTGATGACTGTGTTGAGCCGATAGGAAAACCAGTGAATCATTCAAGCCCATTAATACTCGCCAATATTATTGATGATCATTGTCAGCAACATGCCAATCTTGATGCCATTACCTTTGTACACATCACTGCCGATGGCAAATTCGAAGATGAAGTCCGTAGTTATCAACAATTATGGGATCACGGTCAGCACATCGCCGCCGCGTTAGATCAAGCCGATATGCAAGCGGGAGACAGCTTTGGTTTACTAATGAAAAATCATCCTGAATTTGTTGATGCTATGGTAGGAGCCAGTATCAGCAATACCGTTTTTGTGCCGATAGACCCTCGCACCAAAGGCGATAAACTCAGCTATATGCTCAATTTTGCTCACTGTCGTGGAGTCATCGTTGCAGACTACGCACTGCAGAATTTATTGTCGGCGCTAGCAGAACCTGACCAGGCTGAACAGTCTACTGTGGAATGGGTATGGGTCTTAGCAACAAATCAACAGCAGCCACCCTGCTCTCAATCGTTTGCCAATACCCGCTTGCTAACCGATATTTATTCAGGCCCTGTGCCCACACTGTCAGTGCGTGCCTGTAACCCTGAAGACCCAATGCAAATGCTCTTTACCTCGGGCACCACTGGTGACCCAAAAGCTATCGTTGCACCCCATAGCCGCTTTGGTAGAAATGCCACACTCGGCGAATTATTTGGACTAAAATCGGGCGACCGCCCTTATACCGGGTTGTCCTTAACTCACGCCAATGCACAGATTATTACGCTAGGCATGGGTTTACAGATGGGATTAAGAACCGTCGTTAGTCGTCAGTTTACCAAGTCGCGACTGTGGGACATCACTCGTCATTATGGCTGCACCAGTTTCAATTTATTAGGCGGCATGACCAACGCTGTTTACAGTGAAGCCGAACTCATTAATGACTGTGACAACCCAGTGAGATTTGTCTTGAGTGCAGGCATGCCGGCACAGTTATGGGATGCCTTTCAGCAACGTTTTTCGGTAAAAGTATTTGAGTTTTATGGCGCCGCTGAAGGGGGTATAACGATCAACCCACCTGGCCAAGGCCCGATGGGATCCATTGGAAAACCTCTACCGTCGATGGAAGCTCAAATCGTTAATGAACAAGACCAACCTTGCGCAGCCAATGAGCCCGGTGAAATTGTATTTAGGGATATTGATGGCCAAGCGCTGCCAGTTAAGTACTTTAAAAATCCTGAAGCAAGCACCAAAAAAACCTATGACGGATGGCTGCGGATGGGCGATATTGGTTACCGCGATGAACAAGGATGGTTCTATTTCCTCTATCGGAAAGGGGGCGGTATTCGGCGCAACGGTGATTTTATTGATTCGGCTGCGATAGAGAAAAAACTGGCTGAGCATGCGCAAATACATGATGTGTTTGTTTATGGCGTGCCCGCCTTATCAGGCGCTACCGGCGAGAAAGATATCGTGGCAGCGATTGTTGTCGTTAACAAGAATAATCAACCGAGCGATCAAACATCGGCTGAATTCAACAGTGCGGCCATTTTTGATTATTGCCGACAACATTTGCCAAGCCATACCGTGCCTAGTTATCTGCAATGTATCGATGAAATTCCAAAAACTGCCTCTGAAAAACCGCAGGAGCGTTTTTTACTGGAACAATTTTCTACCCAATCGACAACAGTATTTAGTCAATAACTATGATCATCACTCTTAATTATCTACAAAAACAGAGGTTACCTAATAATGAATAATGAAATTAAAGTGCTAATTTATGGCGCCAGTGGTTATACCGGTAAGCTAGTCGCTGAATCATTGGCCCAGCGAGATATATCTTTTTATTTTTCTGGCCGCAATCAAGAACGTTTGGAAACAGCCTTAAGCGTTGTCAATGAGCGCCACGGCAGTCCGGTAAAAGCCGAAATAGTGACCGCTAATTCTACCGCCGATGAGCTAGTGCCGTTATTCAACAATGTAGATGTTGTGATTAATGTCACTGGGCCATTTATGCAAATTGGCTGGCCCATTGTCGAGGCCGCACTGGCAGCAGGATGTCATTATTTGGACACCTCAGGAGAGCAGGATTGGGTCGCCGCTGTAAAAGAAAAACTGGGCGCCGCTTTTGCTGAAAAAAACCTTCTGCTATGCCCCGCTTGCTCCTATATGTGGGCGGCAGGCTCGATAGCAGCCGAAGTCGTACTGGAAACTGAGGGAGTCGACAGTCTCGATATTCTGTATCAAATTGAAAACGCTCTACCTTCTGAAGCCTCCACAAAATCATTTTTGCGGATGGTGTGTAACGATACGTCGCAGTATTATCTTAACCTGAATGAACTTAAGGCTTGGCCGAATGACAAAATGATTCATGCTGTTGCACCCAACCGTAATTATACGCTGGCTGCGCTTCCTTGGGGCGGTGGCTGTGAGCCAATATGGTATAAAGATGACCCTCGAGTTCGCAACTGTAAAGTGATCACTGCCGGCGAAGAGCCATTAATGCTCGCCGTTGTGGATGCGATAAAACTGTTTAACGAACAAGCAGCTCATTTACCTCAGGCTGAACGTGAAGCCTGGACCAATGCGATGGGCGATGAAATGGATAGCGGCGAGCCACCAAAAGATGATATTGACGTCCAGCGAGGCGTTATCGTTTGTAACGGTCAGGGCCGACAGGTGACCAACCAGTTTGTAATGAATTTATCCGCACCTTACACCTGGACTGGAGATATGTGTGCCGAAGCCACACAACGACTTATCAATAAGCAACAAAAAAGTATAGGCTTTCAATCACCAGCTAAGGCCTTTGGTCATAGAGAATTGTTAGCCGTATTCCATCAACGCGGGTTTTGTAATCTTCCCGATTAAATTTTATATCGCTTTACAATACTTACACTAGCACCATAGAAAAAATAAGGATCAAACATTATGGCTTATGACTACAAGATGATAGATGTGCAATGCGAAGGTCGTGTTGCCACGGTGACGCTCAACAATCCTCCAATTAACCTTGGCACCATAGCCCTATACGAAGAACTCTATGATTTAACCAAAGAGTTAAGTGCAGATGACACGTTAACTGTGGTGGTATTGAAAAGTGCTAATCCAGAATTTTTTATGGCTCATGTTGATGTCGAATATATTCTAACGTTTCCTATTGATGGTGAGCCACAACGTGCATCAGAGTTAACAGAGTGGCATGCTGCCTGCCTGCGTTTTCGCACGATGAATAAAGTTACCATTGCCCAAATTGAGGGCCGTGCTGGTGGGGGCGGCTGTGAGCTGGCGTCCTGTTGTGATATGCGTTTTGGTGTTATAGGACAGTCGGTTTTGTGCCAAATGGAAGTACCTTTAGGCATCATTCCTGGTAGTTGTGGTACGCAAACACTGCCTTTGATTATGGGTAGAAACCGAGCGATGGAAATGATCATGTCTGGTGATGATATTGACGCGGTTACCGCTGAACGCTGGGGTTATTTTAATCGTATCTTTAAAGCCGGTGATATTGATACCTACGTGGAAAAATTATCAAGGAGAATTGCGTCCTTCCCGGCCGACGCGGTACGACTCGCTAAGCAAAGCGTGAATAGTGCTGAAGTGTTGAACCAAGATGCCCTATTGGATGAAGCCTATCTAATGGGACTAGCCTTAAAGACGCCCGAGGCGCAAACAAATATGCGTAACTTCATCGAGTGTGACGGACAATCACGTGAACAAGAATTACGCATGGGCGCCGTGTGTGGTGAACTAAATAAGAGATAAACCGTTTAAATACACAGCGAGCGTTCCAAGCCAACGCCTTAAACCACTACCGACCATTAACTAAGGCATTACTATGATACGAACGTGGCTGTTGAAAAATGGGACATAACGCGGCTTGCCGGGGAGCTTGGCGCTGAAATTCGCGGCATTAACTTGGCCCAAGCTGGCGCGCTGGAAATCACTGAAATTAGACGCCTATTAAATCAACATATGGTTATTTTTTTTCCAGGTCAGAATTTATCGGTTGATGAACATATCGCTTTTGGCGAGCACTTTGGAATATTAGAAGGTCACCCTAATCTCACCAACGCCAATGTTAATCCGAAATTGTTTGAGTTGGTCGCCAGTAAGGGCGGGATCTCAGACGAGTGGCATACGGATCTGACTTGCCAGCAAGAACCTGCGTTGATGTCTATTTTGAAAATGGTTAAATGTCCATTAAGCGGTGGTGACACCATGTGGACGAATCTTTGTGCAGCCTTTGATGCGCTTTCTCCTCCCATGCAGGAAATGTTAACGGGGTTAACGGCTTTACATGATGCCCATCCCCATGGTCGACCGGACCAGATAGCCATTCACCCCGTGGTCCGCAATCATCCCGAAACTGGTCGCAAAGCACTTTATGTAAACGAGCATTTCACTAGACGCATTGTAGAGATGAGTGCTGGCGAAAGTGATGTTTTATTGCGGTTCTTGACCCAATGGGTTCAAACACCACGCTTTACTGTTCGCTATCACTGGACCGAAGGTACAATATGCATGTGGGATAATCGATGCACACAGCATTATGTGCTAAATGATTTTTCCGAAGAGCGGATAATACAGCGCGTTACGATCGCAGGAGATCGCCCTGAAGGTGCTAAGCCGCGTTGGGCTCCGTGGACACAAAAAGCTGGCAGCTCCGCCATGAGCCGGCATGATCGTCAGCTCGGCAGTTTTTTGCATTCGCGGGGCGCTGAAAACGGCAAATAAGGTTTAGACGCTGGTTTTCTAAGCCGCTGCGAAACGCTACTTTGGTGGTACTGTTAAGCTATTTTTTTGAGTGTCTATAAAAATTCAATCGAGCCATTCTATTATCCCGCCATCACTGGATTACAAAATTCAAAAGCACCCTCTGTTAAATTTCAACAAGGCCTTTCCGTTATTAATTTTGAAAAAAACTTATTAAGCCAAAGCTTAATCGTTTTATAGTTAAAAATAATATGAGCGAAAGGAGTCTATTTTGATCGACATTTTATCAACTAAAATGTGTTATGTTTTTAGGGAATATTTTGGGTAATTAACGTGGCAATACCCATCTCCGTGCGGCATAATTTAAGCAGTTTAGTAATAGTAATAAAAATAATAATTTGTATTAGCACTAAATGGATCCCAGATCAGCGCCATTATTTAGCGCAATTTGTTTGATAAAAATGCAGCGATAGCAAGCGGCTAAATATTGTTTGATAGGCTGCTGTTTTGGATAACTTCTTTAGGAGTGAATAACTATTAACGTTCTGTCGGCAAAGGAAAAATGGACCTACGCAATTGGTAACATTCCGTTCTCTGTCAAAGATACAGCCTTTGCCAACTTTGTTATTTTCTACTACACGCAAGTACAAGGGTTGAGTGGCACTCTGGCAGGATTGGCGATGTTCATTGCGCTATTGTGGGATGCAGTGACAGACCCGGTAGTGGGCAGTTGGTCAGATAATTTTCGCTCACGCTGGGGGCGTCGTCATCCATTGCTGCTCGCTGGTGGCGTACCGACGGCTTTCATGTTTCTGGCTTTGTTCGCGCCGCCGGCGTCATTGGGAGAAACCGGCATGTTCGTTTGGTTTCTAGGCGTATCCATATTACTGCGCACATTTTTGACCATTTATTTTATTCCTTACACCGCCATGGGCGCCGAGTTGTCAACCGACTACGACGAGCGTACTATCATTGCCAAAGCTCGTATTAGTATGGGCTGGCTAGCGGGCATGGCGCTACCCGCTATTGCGTTTGCACTGTTTTTTGGCGCGAAAGATGGTGTCGACGGACGCTTAGTAGCCGCTAACTATTGGCATTACGGCGTACTTTCGGCCTTGGTTGCAGGCATTGCTGTGATGGTGTGTATTGTCGGCACACGCAGCGTCATTCCACGTTTGGCGACCGCTAGCAAGCAACAAAAATTTTCCTGGCGCGACCCGCTTGATGATTTAAAATTAGCCTTTAAAAATAGTAACTTCCGTATATCGATGGGGGCAAACCTTGCGTTTGGAATGAGCACAGGTGTCTATGGCACACTGTCATTGTATCTAGGTACGTATTTTTGGGAGTTTAGCGCCGAGCAGTTAGCTGGAATGGTTATACCGACAGCTATCGCAACCTTAACCGCATTTTTAGTACTTAACCAACTGGGGCAACACTTTGACAAACCCAAACTATTAGTAAGTTTTAGTCTGATTCTGGCTTTAAACGGCCTCTGGCTTATTGGCGCTCGTTTGCTAGATGTTCTCCCTGAAAATGGCCATTCCATCATTTATCCATTGTTGTTGTTGAACGTCGGCATCAGTATTTTTGTGATTGTCGGCATGCTAGTGGTGGCATCATCTTTGGCGGCCGATATCATTGATGAACAAGAACTGGAAAATGGAAAACGTCAAGAGGGAACCGTTTTTGCTGCCGGCGCCTTTGTTGCCAAAGCCACAACCGGAGCTGGAGCATTATTAGGCGGCATTGTCATTGATTTAACGGGAATAAAATCGGGCTCAATGCCGGGCACTGTTGATGCCAGTATTTTGCAGTCGCTGGGATGGTTTACGTTGGTAATGACGGCAGGTTTAGCACTAGTTGCTTGCTTATTTTATTCACGATTAACACTTGGTCGTAAAGAACACAGTGACATTAGACGGCAACTTTCACTGAGTAAAAGTCTTACTGAGTAGCACGAAAATAACAGCGCTGCGCTAATTTGGTTGGCGCCTCGTCACTCAGATTTTTTTGATATATCTATATGACAATCAAGCTAGGCCCGATAATAATTCTTTGAGATCTATACGATTACATGCTGATGATTAATAGAGGTCCCGCCGTCTACGGGAATAACTGTGCCATGGGTATAAGCGCCCGCTTTTGAACACAAATAAATGGCAATGCCTGCCATTTCTTCAGCTCGTCCCAAACGTTTAAGCAAGCTGTTCTTTTTCATATCTTCGCCATGCTCTGCAATTACACCGGCTGTCATTTTACTGGGTACAAAACCGGGTGCCACTGCATTAACAGTAATATGTTTAGGCCCTAACTCAACCGCTAGCGCTCGTGTTAACTGATGCACTGCAGCCTTACTGGCCGAATAAGCAAAACTTGGAACGCCATGCACGGTAGGAATATGTAAGCCATCCATTGATCCAATATTAATAACTCGCGAAAAGTTTTCACTGGTAGCGTTAACAGTTAATAGCGGCGTTAAATCTCGAGTCAGCGCAAAAACTCCACCAACATTTATCTTCATCAACTTTTCAAATGCAACTTCGGGATAAGTTTCGTATTTTTCTCCCCACGCAGAGCCAGCATTATTAATCAAAATATCTAACGCACCATGCTCTCTCTCAATGCGTTCAACTAATTCTCGTCGATTGTCTGCATCGGTAACATCACTAGCAACACCAATACACACACCGTAATGTGCTAGCTCACCGACGGCAACGGCACAATTTTCAGCATTACGGCCGGTGATGTAAACCATTGCGCCTGCTTGCAGTAAGCCTTGCGCCATCATTGAACCTATACCACTAGTGCCACCTGTTATCAGCGCTATTTTTCCGGTTAACGAAAACAATGTTGATATATCCAAGGATGTCTTTTCCATATTCTCTCGCAACGGTGTTATTGATTAACTAGGCGTTAGAAAATCAGCAGTTAAATAGAGAGGGTCAGGATATTGATAAAACCCATCGCTTACTTTCTCTCCTAGCTGATTCCTATCAATATAAGGTTGTAAAAACTGTCTTAACTTCTCGCTTAATTGTGCATCAAACATACCCAACGCCACGAAACCGTCAAATTGCTCAAGAAACGTATCAAATCCGATTGCATCCAGTTCACCGAAAGGGCCTTTAGTTACCTGCATCGATACCATCCACGCCCTATCAATATCAAAAGGGTGTGCTACATCCTCTGCGGCCAACAGCACTGCATTCGCGATAAGAACGTTCATTAGCACTTGCCCTGGAAAAGTAAGATCTCCCTGGCTTGTTAGAAAGTCTTTTGCTTGATAACTAGGCTCTGGATAGCGATAAAACCCTGCTCCTGTTTTTACTCCTAGCCAGTTTTTTTCAATATAAGGGCTCAGAAAATTAACCATTTTATTTTGCAGATGTTCAACTTCTGCTTTTGGCTCTTGCCAACTATCAAAAATAACATTCAGCCCAAATAGATCCATTAAACCAAACGGACCTATAGTTAAATTATTAGCAACCATCCAGGAGGCATCGATATTTTCTTTGGTAGTCACGCCTTCAATAACTAACATTTTGGAAACCGTTAGTAACGGACCAATAATAGAGTTGAGAACATAACCTGGGTATTCACGCTTAAGCAGTAACGGAAAAGCACCAATACTTAAAACATAATGTTTTAGCCGCGAAATATTTTCGGCGCTAGTTTCGCTGCCACCTACAATATCAATTAAGGTAGATCCTAGGTGAGAATGCATTGCTGCAAATCGTGTTTTATTAACCACAAGCTGCTCTATTTCTGAGACCAATAGACTTGATGTATTAGTAGTAATAATGACATTCGCATCACATAGCTGATCCAGCTTTTGGTGAACACTTCGCTTGATCTCTAAGCGCTCTGACACAGACTCACTAATAAGGTCAGCACCCGCGACAGCTATAGCCAAATCGACTTCAGTGCTAATGTTAACTAAAGCATTATCTATATTTTGGCGGCTAAAAAACCCTTCAGCAACTAAAAATCCAGCCATCTCTAAAAGCACGTCAGGATTCGCATCGAGCGCCTCTGTAGAGATATCAAAAATAATCGCTTTATATCCTGCAACTGCGGCCATCAACGCATTAAAGCAGCCCATAGTGCCAGCACCAATAAAGCAAACTTTATGAATGCCTGCTGTATTCACGCTTAACGACTTATCCAAGGGTTCTAGTCCACTTATCGGGCAAAGACAAATTGGCACTGCCTTTGCTAACCATGGCAGGTAAATACGACAATACAGGCAACGCTTTTAACGCATTAACAATATGATATTGGGTTGGATTTTGCTCCCACGTCAACTCGTTCCAATTTAATTCACCTTCACCCAAATACACTTCTGTAAAGATATTTTCTGATGGATAAGTCACCGCTTCATTAACTGCCGGCCCGCCAAAACCGCCCAATGCCGGCAAGTATCGCCACGCCATAGGGTTATCTTTAACAGCGTCGATTTTCTGCTGTGCAGCAACATCTTCAAGTGCAACAGCGGTAAGATTTTTTATCGACATATCAACGATTTTATGACCAAAGTGACTCGCATTGCAGCGCCATTGCTCACTATGAATACTATGATCTGGGATATCAGCAAACACTTTTGGGATTCCTTGAACCTCGCGCCCGACTAAAATTGGATCCGTTAGATTTTCCCATATTACTAATGAATAAGTGCCGGTTAATTGCTCTTTTTCACCCTGATAAACTACTGAAGCATTTACGCCTATCATGTTGTAAGCATGCCCCGCTAACCAATCTATATTTTTGTTACAAGAATAAAAGACGGTCACAACAGCTTCTTCCCCAACTTCATAAGGGGGCGGTAAATAGGCTGCCAATTTTTCCCTGTCGGTAATATATGAAATAGCCATTACGGTACAGTCTCTATACCAACCGCTGGTTTTTTCACCAATATAACGTGGACCAAAGTGGGCAGGCATCATATAGCTCTGCGCCGGATCTAAAACAAACATTGTAAGACTCTCTAACTATTTAAAGGTGGGAGCAATAAGCCGAAACTACCGACTTATTGCCAATTTCATTTTAGAAGAACAAGGCTAGTTCCATGCCATAGGTACGGGGGTTGATAGGTCGACCATTGCGACGGACGCCATCATCTAACCCTGTAACACCGTAGTCATTAGCGAAACTCAATTCATCTGTAAGATTTGCACCGTATATCGACACTTCATATTTTTCACTTGCAGGCTGCCAAGAAATACGTGCATTCAACTGTTCATAGCTTTCAACAGTTTCAATATCATCATTGAAAACAGTCATATATTGATCGTCGATATAGCTATAGTTAGCAGTAAAAACCAAGTCACCGTCGCCTACAGGCTGAACGTAGTAACCCGCTAAGGTAAATTTATTATTAGGCGCGCGATTTAACTCGTTACCTTTTACATTGCGGACAATATTTGTCTTGTTGTCTGACACGAAAAAATCATCTGTATATTCAGAGTTAATATAAGAATAATTTGCTAGTACCGTCAGTTTTTCAGTCGCAGCCCAAGTAGACTCCACCTCGAAACCATAGATATCTACACTAGATGCATTGGCTAGCTTAGAGCTAACAAGTCCACTATTAGGATTTAGAAACGCTAGCTCTACTTGCATATCACTGTAGTCATAGAAATAAGCCGCAGTACTAATAGACAAGCTCTCACCGACATTTGTCTTGTAGCCGATTTCGTAAGCAATTAGCTCTTCATTGTCGACAACCGATTCATTAACCACAGTCGTAATATCATTCTGCAGTCCTCCTAGACGAAACCCGCCAGGCTTAGAACCGCTGGAAATAGTGGCATACAACATACTATCGTCATTAAGATCATAGCTGGCATTGACACGCCAATCCACCGCATCCCAATTTTCTTTATGAGTGTCTGTTCCACTATCATCTGCTGAATAAAGTCCAAAACGAGCACAACCTGCAGGTGTTCCATAAGGATCATTAGCCGCCACTAAGCCAGCAAATGTAGCCTCGTCACAAAAGTCTAGTACCGAGTCATAAAATATATCCTGACTCTCATAACCTTCTTTTTCATCTTCGCTATAACGCAAGCCGATTGACAAGTTCAACTTATCTGTCGCTTGCCAATTTAGCTGCCCATAAACAGCCATTGAGTTGGCATCCAACTGACCAGTTTGAGTATAAAAAATACCGCTAGAATTGCCGTCAAGGCTAGTCAAAAAGGGATTCCCCGCATCGGCAAGTGTATATGGCTGGCCCAATTCAATCTCGAAGTAAAACAAACCGACCAGCCAATCTATGTCACCGTCACCATTAGAAATAAACTGAATTTCATGTTGTTGAGTTTTTTCAGCTTGGCCAATTTTTTCAACAAACGATACTGGGCTTGCTGTGCCGTCAAAATCTTTTTCTGAATACCAACTTTGGTCGGTATAACCATTCAACATTTTTATGTTAAAGCCGTCTAATTCAAAGGTCAGAGTCGATTGGAATGCCTTTGCATCATTAACTTCTACACTGCCTTGAAAGTCAGAACTTAGTTTAAAAGGATCTGATTGTCCTGGCGCCTGTGCCAATAGCGCGAATGCTTCCGGGTTAACGACAATTTCACCCAATTTAGATGGCGCGCCTGGCTCATTGCGATAGCCGTCTATTTTGACAAACTCAAGCGCTTCGTTTTCAAAAGCACCACTATAGTAGCGAAGATTCCAGTTGATACTCTCGGTAAAATCTACATCTAGCTGACCTTCGATATAATCAGCGTCCGTACCAATCGGGTCAGACCCTGATACATTTTCAAAAAAGCTGTCTTGCTCTGTTTTAGCATAATGAAGTAAATAACCAACCTTATCTGTCACCGGGCCACTAGAGGTTAACTCGACAGCTTTCGCGCCATAATTGCCGGCATTAAAACGCGCAACATGCTCATATTCTTCACCTGGCGTTTTACTAACAACGTTTATCGCGCCGCCGGTAGTGTTACGTCCAAACAAGGTACCTTGAGGCCCCCTTAATACCTCTATTCTCTCTATTCTGTCTGTCGAGCCAACTAAAGAACCTGCCTCATTACTGTAAAAGCCATTATTGTAAATACCAACACCCGGCTCGGTGCCGGTGGTATTCGTTTCACGGCCTATACCACGTAAATATATCCGATTACCTTCAGCACCACCGGCCGCCTCTTGGTAAGACATACTAGGGGTGAAGTTAGCTATATCTTGTTGCGTAGTAATACCTAGTGCCTTTAACTGATCAGAACTAATGGCGGTAATCGCAATAGGTGTATCAATGAGTGCAGACTCACGCTTTTGCGCAGTCACAATAACTTCTTCCAGTAAAACATTAGCAACGGCGCTGTGGGCACTAAGCCCAGCCAGTGCGGTAAATAAAACAGTACGGGAATAGATAGGAAGTCTATTTTTCATCGGTAAGATTCTCCAAAACATTATTTATTAGATTTATTAATGAATTAAACTTGTCACCTAACAAATATAACCAATTAAACTTGCTTGTCAACAAATTTAATCCTCCCAACAAATGTCATACTAATAAGCGTGATATCACTTATACTGCCGCCGACATTCCAAAATTACTGTTAGCCAATGCTTGAAAATAACCAACCGACCACCTCCTATAGGAAAACTCGCACTCGCGGCACCCAAGAGCGCGCTGAAAATACTCGTGAAAAACTAATCATTACGGGGACAAAGCTATTTTCACAGCAAGGGTATAGCGCAGTCACAGTGCGCCAAATAGAGAATGAAGCCGGTGTACGGCGCAACCTTCTAGCCTATCATTTCACCGATAAAGAAACTTTTTGGAAAACGGTTGTTGACAGTATATTTGGCATTATGAAGTTGGAGCATGATCAAAGACTAGAACAACTTAGCGCTGTATCAGAGCGAGAAACACTGGATTTTCTTATACGTTTTTATGTTTTCTTTCATGCTAAAAACCCAGCTGCCGGACGCTTGATAAGCCAAGAAGCCACTCAGCATAGCTGGCGCATACAATATATTGTCGACAAGCATGTAAGACCGACAACAACATATATGGAAGTATTAATAAACAAAAACCATACGGTCAGCCATGACGACTTTATCCACTGGTATTACATAATGATCAGTAGTACTTCGGCAATGTTCTCATTTGCCGCTGAGTGCGAAGTACTGTTCGATGTCGACCCCTGTGAGCAAAGTATAATATCTCGCCACGCCGATATACTGGTCGACATGCTACTAGTTAATTTTTTCTCAAAATTAGAATAGTAGTTTTGAGAGTATTGGCAAGTTAACTCAGCTTGACCAAGTAAATCTATAATTAAATTGCAGACAAATATAAACCCCATATCTTTCGAAGCAGGGTTTTTATATTTGGTGCAGCCTAGCGGGATTATTCAACACTACGTGTATCTCCCTTCGGGTCTACGAGTCAATCAAAATTGCTAAAATTTAAAGAAAACGTAAAAAAATAAATTTCGATATGAATATATCAAAAAACCTGGATTAACTTGCCAATACCAGTCAGTGACATAATACTCTTTAGTAACGCAACTCCCGACTAATTAGATGTAAAATAATCTTATTCATCAACATGTTTGTGAGAACCCCATAAACCTACTAGAAGCACAAACAATAATTTTTTTCAGCCTATGGAAAACATATTTAGGGCCAGCATTAGGTGCAGGCTTTGGTATGAGTTACACCGAAGCCGTTGGCTATACGCTACTTGGGGCAAGTATTACCGTTTTTATCTCTGTATATTTCCAGCATCCATTAACGCGCTTTTCTAAAAACCTAATGAAGTATTGGCCTGG
>TARA_B110000902_G_scaffold245814_2_pt1 | contig 14047 bp, 12 predicted proteins | sample TARA_B110000902 | Tara Oceans TARA_B110000902 (sample SAMEA4398009) | marine metagenome | biome: Polar Biome; feature: [SRF] surface water layer (ENVO:00010504); material: water (ENVO:00002006), including particulate matter (ENVO:01000060) such as... | depth 5 m | reverse complement strand
TTTTTCCTTTTTCCTTTTTCCTTTTTCCTTTTTCTGTTGCTGTCTGTGAATTTGGACATTTTTAGTCTTCTCCAAGTGCTCTTTGTCCGCACCGAATAAGCTCCAGTAAGCTATGTGTTCTTCAATGGTCGGAACTTCCGATGTTGGAAGCAATGCAAAAAGGCTTTCTAATTTACTTTGATGTTCAGGATTATTAGCCAAATTATGCCACTCATGTTGACCTTTTGTATGGTGATAGAATCCTATCTGCCCATCAAAATACTTAATTAATCGCCAATCTCGAGTGCGCACCGAGTAGTTGCCTCGGCCTAGGTCGAAATCGCTGGCTCTGGAACAGGTGAATTCTGATTCTGTAATTGGGGCAATAAACTATAACCATCAATGTGATTTGGGGCGCGCAGGTTGGCCATATCCGCAACAGTAGAATAGATATTGTAACGTAACCGACTGTGTAACTTTTGTGCCTATAGCTGCCTGTTGCCTTTTATCAAGAATAATAAAGGGCTCACGTGATACTTCTTCCCAAAGAGTGAACTTTTGAAAAGTTTTTCTCCTAAGTGGTAACCATGGTCAGACCATAAAATCACAACCGTATTATCCGCTTCTGGGCTTTTTCCACCGCTGTCATTATGCGGCCAATATTATAATCAACCCAAGAAATACATGACAAATAAGCACGACGAACAGCTTGTCATTTATTATGCCTTTTGAACTCTTCAGCGATGTCAGGGCGACGCATGCTGTTACCTTCTTTGCCTATATCGTCAAGGTCGTTGACTAATAATTTCGGTGGCTCAATGGCTTGCGGTAAGGTATCGGAAAATTGCACCGGGCAATCAAAAGCCAAGTATGGTTTTACCAAGCCTATAGCAGCAAAATAAGGCTTATTGTTTGCGTTACTGCCATGCTTTGCAATTACATCGATACCGTAAGACGTAGCCTTATGATTAAACAGTTTCTCTAGCGGATTAGTGACAGGTCGAAACGAGTGCTTGTTGTTAATATTAAAGCCCTTGTTTTTAGCAAAAACCTTAGTATACAATTTGCTAGCCAAATAATCAGTCCATGAAAAATCATCATATTTGTTGCTGTGATAGATTTTTCATGATCTAAAAGTTGAATAACCATTATCTTTTAGAAATTGCGGTAACGAGATGTATTGTTCATGTAGCTGCTTATAAATGTCGTGGTCATAAAAAGTATACAAGCCTGATTTATAGAGCTTCACACCACACAGCACAGCATTACGGCTCGGTGAGCAGCGTGGACTAAACGCTTGCACATTCTGAAGGCAACTCCTTGGTTAGCTAAGCTATCAATATTCGGCGTAATTGCCTGTGGATGGCCTGCCATAAATCCCACCCAGTCATTCATATCATCAACAGTTATAAAAAAAAGTTGGGCTACTTTGCTTCATTTTTTTATCGGCTGTCATGCTTAGAGAGACAAAATCACCAAGGATTATGCATAGAGTTACAATGTGAATCATTTTATACATAACATTTCCTTGGGCTACTGCTACTGCTGTTGGGTTTAGTTTATTTTTTGTTAATAGTCAGGATTAACTGTTGTTTATAATGAAGCAATATCAACTTCACCATACTATAAAGTATGTTAAATAAACCCTAAGGAGCGACATCACACCCACTCAAAATTCTTGCGACAATTTTTTGGATTTGCCCATATGATAGCGTTGCATTCTTTTGGTAAAGTGTTTTTGCTACCACCACGCCATTATTATGCAGAGTAATAGTGGAAATAACGCAAAGGCACTCCCAACACATTAAAAAATCTCTACGGATAACAAACTATTATAGACGTTTTAAATTCGTGAATACCTCAGGTTTCCGATGTGGTATTACAATAATATCAAAATTCTAGATTGTGGACCCTGAGATAAGATAATAAGTGATCTAAGTCGACGTTTAAGGCAAGCTTAAACTAGAATCAAAGCTCATTTAATATAGTCCTAAGACAAAGACTTTTTAACTACGCCGCATAGGCCAAGCTATAGTAATAACCAGCGGCCAGCTTGTCGCATGATGACCATTCATTCTAGGGTGTTGCATAGCTCTTAGCCTGCTAAGTTATGGCGTATTATACAGGCACGGATTATTTAAGCGAAGCTGCCAGATATTCTTATCATGGGGCGGTGGCCGTAAGTTAGCGTGGCATACTTTGTATAAAGATTGGCATGGATTGTCAATATATAAAATACGAATAATCTTAGCATTACACTCTTATGATCACAGCGTTTAATGCGGAGTAGCAGTTTATGGGTATTCAAGTAAAGCCAACAGGGCAGGCTTGTGGCGCAGAAATACGTGGCGTCGATTTAACGGCGCCGTTAGATGCAGCTACGATTAAAGAAATCAAAACAGCATGGCATGAGCACCATGTGTTGATTTTTCCTGAGCAAAAAATGAGTGATGATGATTTAGAGCGTTTTACTTATAGCTTTGGTGCGGTGGCAGAAGATCCCTTTATTCAACCCATTGCCGGGCGCGAGCATATTATTGCGGTGCAGCGTAGGGCTGACGAGACCACCAGTATTTTTGCCGACGTGTGGCATACCGATTGGAGCTTTCAGCAAAATCCGCCGATAGGAACATGTTTGTACGGCATTACTATTCCACCTATTGGTGGCAATACAGATTTTGCTAATCAAAAGTTGGCCTATGCGAATATGCCTATAGCGTTAAAAGCTAAGCTCGCGGGAAAGCTCGCAATCCATTCAGCCGCTGGCGGCTATTCGCCAGATGGTTTATACAGCGATGCCGACTCCGAAGCTGACCGCAGTATGAAAATTGTGGTGTCAGATGATGCCCGAGAAACGCAAAATCATCCGTTAGTGCAAGCTCATCCCGAGTCGGGTAAAGAAGGAGTGTATGGTTGCTTAGGTTACATTATGGGTATTGACGGGCTTGACCAAACAGACACCTTTAATCTTTTAATGGAGCTACACGAGTGGCAAACCAAAGCTGAGTTTGTGTATTCACACCCGTGGCAAGAAAACATGTTGGTGATGTGGGATAACCGCAGCGTATTGCATAAAGCCAACGCAGGATACGACGGCTATGACAGGTTGTTGCATAGAACAACGATTGGCGCGGTTGTATGAATGACGGCGCTGGATTAGTTGAAGCAGTTGCAGGCGCAATTATTAGCCATCAAAAAATTAGTGCGCTACCTAGCGGCTTAAGTGTAGAGCAGGCTTATGAATTTCAACATCGCGTCGCTGAAGTGGTAAGTGGTAATAATATTATTGGTATAAAAGCCGGGGTAACCGCCGCGCCAGTGCAGCAGTTTCTTGGACTAAGCTCACCGGTTATTGGCTCTTTATATGGCGGTGGAAAATTACTGTCGGGTTGCCGGCTTAAGGTAGAAGAAGGGTCACTACTTGAATGTGAAATAGGCGTTTTATTGGATGGCGATGGCAAACCAAAAGCTATATTGCCTGTCATTGAAGTGGTGTTATTAGGCTTTGAGCGTGATGAAGATTTGACTGGTGCAAATGTGATAGCCGCCAATATAGGTGCCGACCGAGTTATTTGCGGTGAGCCAATTGCGTGGCAAAGCAGGCCGGCGCAAATTGATATTCAGCTAGCCTTTAATAAAAGCATTGTCTGCACTGCCTCGTCCAATGACTCTTTAGGTGGTGTTGAAAGCGGCGTGAACTGGATGCTGGCAGAGGCTGGTAGAAGAGGGTTTTGTGTTGGTGAAGATAGTTTATTAATTTTAGGTACTTGTGGCCCTGCAGTCCCGGCGTTATCAGGTGATTATAAAGCTAACTACGGTGAGCTTGGCGGCATAGAGTTTACGGTTATATAGTTTCTACTGTGCGCCTTCAAAACCTTGTTGTCGCCACGCTTCATAAACAAAAATAGACACACTATTAGATAAATTCATGCTGCGGCTGTTGGGTTGCATAGGTATTCGCAGTACATGCTCATGGGGTAGGCTTTGTAAAAAGTGGTCGGGTAGGCCGCGAGTTTCGGGGCCAAAGATTATAGCGTCGGCTGGTTCAAATTTTGCATCGGTAAAAAATGTTGTACCTTTGGTGCTGGCAGCAAGCATTCGGGCAGGTTTTACGCTGCTGATAAAATCTTCTAGATTATCGTGCTCAGTGATACTAGAGAACTCGTCGTAATCAAGGCCAGCGCGGCGCAGGCGTTTGTCGTCAAGCTCGAAACCAAGAGGGTGAATAACATGCAACTTGGCCCCAGTATTGGCGCAAAGGCGGATGATGTTGCCAGTGTTAGGCGGGATCTCGGGTTGATATAAGACAATGTGAAACATGAGGTAAGTTAACTGCCGCTAGTGTTGAGAATGTGCCAAGTATAAAGATGGTGTGGTCGCAACACTAGTAAGATTTAAAAGTCTAATCTTCTGGCGTAATATCGCTCATACTGAGTTCTTTAATTTTGCGAGTAATAGTATTTCTGCCCCAGCCCAAAAGCTCTGCAGCGTCGCGGCGGCGGCCCTCGGTATGCTTTAGCGCAGCGTCAATCATAATCCGTTCAAACATAGGGGCGGCTTTGTCTAGTAGGCGCTCGGTACCCATAGCAATTTCTCGATCTGCCCATTGGCTTAGCAGGGTTTCCCAGTGGCCATCGCTGGAGGTGTTTTCTTTTTCGCCACTAAGCTCTGGCGGTAAATCATCGAGTTGAATTTCTCGCCCAGCGGCCATAACCGTTAGCCAGCGACAGGTGTTTTCTAGCTGGCGAACATTACCAGGCCAGTTTAGTTGGGTTAAATACGTAGCGGCCTCCTGACTCAGTTGTTTACTTTCAACCTCTAGCTCTTTCGCTGCGGAGGCTAAAAAATGTTTGGCTAGTTGTACAATGTCTTCGCGTCGATCGGCCAGTTTTGGCAGGTGGACACGAATAACGTTTAAGCGATGAAACAAATCTTCACGGAAGCGATTTTCACCAACCAACTTTTCCATATTTTGATGAGTGGCAGCAATGATGCGTACGTCTACTTTTACTGAGGTATGGCCACCGACGCGGTAAAATTCACCATCAGCTAAAACACGTAGTAAACGGGTTTGGGTATCGGCGGGCATATCACCAATTTCATCTAAAAATAGGGTGCCGCCGTCGGCTTGTTCGAAGCGGCCGCGGCGCTGTGAATTGGCGCCGGTAAAGGCACCTTTTTCGTGACCGAATAATTCTGACTCCATTAGCTCTTTTGGAATAGCTGCCATGTTAAGCGCAATGAAGGGATTGCTAGCGCGTGGGCTATGCGTATGTAGCGCTTTAGCAACAAGCTCTTTACCGGTACCTGACTCGCCATTGATAAGCACCGTTATATTAGAATGAGAGAGACGGCCGATGGCGCGAAACACTTCTTGCATGGCAGGCGCTTCGCCAATAATTTCAGCGCTAGCTTCTTCCTCCTCAATAACGACAGCAACGTCTTTGCTACTGGCTAGTTCTTCGCTATGAGTAATGGCGCGTTTTACTACGGCGACCACTTCGTCGAGATCGAACGGTTTGGGCAGGTACTCGAAGGCACCGCCTTGGTATGAGGCAACGGCGCTGTCTAAGTCAGAGTGAGCAGTGGTAATAATGACCGGTAAATCTGGATACTTCTCGATAATGCGTTTTAATAGCTTCAAGCCATCAATCCCGGGCATACGAATGTCGCTAATGATTGCCGTTGGACGACTTTGCTCTAAGCGGTTTAATACGCTATCGCCTTCGGCGAAAGATTGAGTGGTGATTGATTCGGCATTCAATGCTTTCTCAACTACCCAGCGGATGGATTTGTCGTCATCGACAACCCATACTGTATTGTTAGTTTGGCTCATTGACTGGCTCCAGTGGAATATAAAGTGAAAATCTTGTGTTACCAGGCTCGCTTTCGCATTCTATTAAGCCTTGGTGGCGGTTGATAACCGATTGTGACAGGGACAACCCTAGACCAGTTCCTTCAGCGCGACCGCTAACCATGGGCATAAAGACAGTATGGAGTAATTGTTTAGGTACCCCAGGGCCAAGGTCGCAAATATCAATTTTAATGACATGCCTGTGATGATATTTACCGATGGTGAACTGCCGTAAAATACGGGTAACAATCGTGATGGTTTGATTGCAGTGTGGATTGCTTTGCAATGACTGCATAGCGTTACGAGTTATATTTAACACCGCTTGGATAAGCTGCTCATTGTCGCCTAAAATATCTGGAATACTGGGGTCGTAATCACGCTCAAATTCAATCTTGCCAGAAGTTTCTGCGCTAATAAGCGTAATGACTCGTTCTAGAATTTCGTGCAGATTAGTAGGCTGATAGGTTTGAGGCTTGTGAGACCCAAGTAGCTTGTCTACTAAGTTACTTAAGCGGTCGGCCTCTTCAATGATAACGTCAGTATAGTCTCTTAGCTCCGCATCGGGTAACTCTCTGGCGAGTAATTGTGCAGCGCCGCGCAAGCCACCTAAGGGGTTTTTAATCTCATGGGCCAAGCCGCGAATCATGGTGCGGGTGGTTTCCTGATTTGAAATTATGCCTTCTTCACGGCTAATTTTGAGGATTCGATCTAGTGGTTGTAGTTCTAGCAGAAGCGACAAGGCGCCGCTTTCAATAATTGGGGTTGCCGAGCAATCTACCGTAATATCGCTGCCATCATGCAGTGTCAGCAAGGTTTGTCGTTTGATAAACGGTGAACCACTATGAATGGCATCGAGCATTTCTTGAGTGCTAATTTCGCAGCTAGGAAATAGCGAGTCAAATGGATTGCCCACAACGCGATTAGCGCTTACTTTCAGCGCTATTTCGGCACCGGTATTTAGATAGGCGATATTGAGCTCACTATCTAACAGTAAGACCGCGGTGGCTAGATTGTCTAGCAGTCGGCGATGTAAGTTGTCTGAGTTCATGATGAATTTTCTTTAAGACAGTTAAGAGGTTAATGCAAAAACTAAACCAACTTTTTACTACCGAAAAATTAATTTAGGAGGTTATTATCAGGGTTTAAAGCTCTTTAAGCCCTGTAGCTACTCCGGATTAATCCTTCATGCACTATATTAGTGCGGTCGTATGGAGTCAATAAAAATAGTCAGTTGAGAGAGCGTTATGGTTGGACAAAAAAAATCCCACTTGATTCACATCAAGCGGGATTTCAGCTGCGCTAATTAATTAGCAGCTGTAGTACATTTCAAACTCAACAGGGTGAGTGGACATGTTCAAGCGCTCTACTTCTGCAGACTTAAGTGCAATATAGGCATCGATCATATCATCGTTCATTACACCGCCAGCAGTCAAAAATTCACGATCTGCGTCTAGTGCAGCTAGTGCTTGCTCTAGGCTTGAGCATACCGTTGGAATCTGTGCTGCTTCTTCAGCGGGAAGATCGTAAAGATCTTTGTCCGCTGCATCGCCAGGGTGAATCTTGTTTTTGATGCCGTCAAGACCAGCCATCATCAAGGCGGTAAATGCCAAGTATGGGTTGGCTGTAGGATCTGGGAAGCGAACTTCTACTCGTGAAGCCTTAGGGTTTTGTACGTAAGGAATACGGATAGAGGCACTGCGGTTGCGTGCTGAGTAAGCAAGCATAACTGGCGCTTCAAAGCCTGGTACTAAGCGTTTGTAGGAGTTAGTAGATGCGTTAGTGAATGCGTTTACTGCACGAGCGTGTTTGATGATACCGCCGATGTAGAAAAGTGCAGTTTCACTTAGGCCAGCATAGCTGTCGCCTTGGAATACATTCTTGCCATCTTTGCTGATAGACATGTGAACGTGCATGCCGCTGCCGTTGTCGCCAACTAATGGTTTAGGCATAAAAGTCGCCGTTTTGCCATAAGCGTGAGCAACATTATGAGTGCAGTATTTAAAGACCTGAATTTCATCAGCTTTTAGCGTTAGGCTGTTAGCGCCAACACCAATTTCACATTGGCCAGCGGTACCAACTTCATGGTGATGAACTTCGATTTTTAAGCCCATTGCTTCCATCGCGCCACACATAGCGCCGCGTAGGTCATGTAAAGAGTCAACTGGAGGAACTGGGAAGTAACCGCCTTTTACAACTGGGCGATGGCCAGTATTGCCACCGTCAAAAGACTTATTTGAAGACCATGCAGCTTCTTCAGAGTTGATTTCAAAGCTAGATCCGCTGATATCGTTTTTCCATTTAACGTCATCAAATACGAAGAATTCTGGCTCTGGGCCAAACAAGCAGCCGTCACCGATACCGGTAGACTTTAAGTATTCTTCCGCGCGTTGAGCAATAGAGCGTGGGTCGCGATCATAGCCTTGGCCAGTAGCCGGCTCGACGATGCCGCAACGAACGATTACAGTGTTCTCGTCAGTAAATGGGTCAAGTATTGACGCGTTGTCGTCAGGCATCAGAATCATGTCGGACTCGTTAATGCCTTTCCAGCCAGCGATAGATGAGCCATCAAACATTTTTCCGTCTTCGAAAAAGTCGGCGTCAACCTCAGAAGCAGGGATAGAAACATGCTGCTCTTTGCCTTTGGTGTCGGTGAAGCGCAGATCTACCCAAGTAGATTCGCTTTCTTTAATGAGATTAAGGGTTTTCTCAGACATTTGATGTCCTCCATCTTTTAAGTTCAATAAGCTATTAAGCTATGTGATAACAGCTTGCCAGCACGGCTAAAAATTATTTGTTATGTCACTATTGTTGCTCGCACTAAAATAAAGCAATTTATGTGCCAGTTCATAAAACCTAGTGCTGGCGAGCTTTTGCAGGCATTACAATGACATTTCATATCGCTAAGCATATTTTTACGCACCGCATGAGTGCGCAAGCACAATAATAGTGCATTAAGTGTTGCTAGCAGGCTACACAGTAGTGGTATCAAAGCTAACAGGCAAGGTCTTTGCTGCATTAATAAATGAATAAAAAGTGCCTTGCACCGTAAAAACTTAAAAAGCTCCAAATAAGGGCATAATACACTAGCCCTTTTAGTTGACTCAGTACTGCTGATATTATTGAGTCTTTTGGCGCACTATATTGCCATGCAGTTTTCTGCGCAGATTATCGAAAATAGGCCTGCACCACTAATTTTTGCTAAGCGCGGCGTTGGCAGGTGTAATAGTTGATCTGCAGTGGCCAGATGAGTAGTCATTTACATGCTATGTTTTAACGGCGAATCAAGCCCTAGAGTCATCTTTGTATGAGTGGCATAATTATTTTGCAACCTTAGTCAAAAACACTGTCTATATACTGTGCTTTGCTAAAGGTGAGCTGATTGCCTGCTTCGCATTAAAAACAACAAGGATTAGATAATGTCAGCGTGTATAAACTCATTGATTAGAAAGGCTATTAGTAGAAGTGTGTGCTTACTTCTCAGCAGTTTTTTGTTGCTGTCTTGGCCGACTGCTGCGGGTATTGTTGATAGAAGTAAAGAGGTGGAGCAGTACACCAGGCTTATAATGTCTGAGAGTGAAACGCTGCGTTTTGCTGCGCTTAAAGAGTTAGCTTGGGTTGGGCTGTCAGACCAAGCCTTGTTTGAGTTGGTGGCCGCACAGTTGCAAGCGAAGCTGGCGGCTAAAACATTAGAAAATGATCTGCTGGAAACTGAGTTATTGATGGCGGCGTTAAGTGGCTCTGGGCTGATTCAGTTTGATCTATTGATTAGCCAAGTTGGCGAGCAAACTAAAACTAAGCAGTTAATAGCGGCCGGCGAATTAGCCAGTGAAGCTTTAGTGCGTTCAGCGCAATTAAATCCTATCAAAAGCAGCGACCAATACGTTAGTCCACAAGTACCGTTTTCAGTAGCCGTATTCTTAAACTTTATTTATGCCGATGAATTGGCGATGAAGCGCCAGGCGGTAGAAATAATTGGTGCTGATAGGATGACTAATCATCATATATTAAAAGCCTTGGAAACCAATATTAGTAATAATTACCTGTTGGAAAACGATACTGATGAATGGGCTGAGACTTACTTACAAATGTGCGACGTGTTGGTTTATGCCGGCGGGGTGGGTTACGCGCCACTGATAACAGATGTGGCACGAAATGCTGCTAATGCTAGGTTGCGAAGTGACGCAATGGGCTTAATGCGCAAATACGAACTGCATCAGAAGAAAAGGTTGTAAATAAATACCACTAAAACCAATGTGGGAGTGATGAAACGGATAACAAACTTCCACAGTTTATATGTCGTTTCGCTAAACTGTAGTTCGTCTTTTGAGTATTCTGCTTTCATAAACCAGCCGCAAAATATCGCAATACCAAGGCCGCCAAGTGGCAGCATAATATTAGTGGTTATGTGGTCGAAAAAGTCGAAAAAGGTTAGGTTAAGTAGCCACCATGGCTTAAATTCGGCAAGGTCACTGAATGAATAGATACACAAAATACCGATTGCCCAAGCGGCAAAGCCCACTAACCATGCGCTAGCTTTACGGTTCAATTTCTGGGTGTCGATAACGCGCTCTACTGATGGCTCCAGTACTGAGATAGCAGATGACCATGCCGCAAACAGTAATAAGAAGAAAAATAGGATAGCTAACGCGTAGCCACCAAAAATGTTACTAAAGGCGATTGGAAGGGTGACGAAAATAAGTCCCGGACCAGCAGCAGCCTCTAAGTTATTGCTGAATACGATTGAGAAGATTGCAATGCCCGCGCCGAGCGCGACGAAGGTGTCGACAAGAGCGACTTTAATAGCAGCATTGCCGATTGAAATGTCTTTAGGTAAATGAGACCCATAAGCCAGCATAATGGCTAAACCTAAACTGAGTGAAAAGAAGGCTTGTCCAAGAGCGTTGAGAACAGAGTCAGTACTTAGTTTTGATAAGTCTGGTGCAAACAAAAATTTGAATGCATCGCCAAAACCCGTGGTAGTAGTGGCATAAAGAATTAGCCCAACCAAAATGATAAATAACGCGGGCATTAATATCGTTACGGTTTTTTCAATGCCTTTACTAACCCCCTTGGCAACCACCACTACAACCATAAAACTAAAAATAGAATGCCAAAAAAGCATTGTTATCGGGTCAGATAATAAATTATTAAAATGTGCCTCACTGCTGACAGCGGTAATATCATCAAAGCCTTCAGTGATTGCAAAGTGCAAATAAGACAATGACCAGCCACCAATCACGTTATAAAAGGCCAGTACTAAAAACGAGGCCAAAACACCTATTGCACCAGCAAACCCCCAATAAGGGCTTTTGCCACTTTCTTCGGCGCAGGCTTTAATGCTTAAGCTCGGGCTTTTGCCGCCACGACGGCCGAGGCTAATTTCTGATACCAGTAATGGTAGGCCAATTAACGCAACACAAATAACGTAGACCAATACAAACGCACCGCCGCCGCCTTGGCCTGCTTCATAGGGGAATTTCCACATATTGCCGAGGCCAACCGCGGAGCCAGATGCGGCCAAAATGAAACCTAGCTTAGAAGACCATAAGTTATTATTTGATGGATCTGACACGTTGTACTCACTATGATTATTTTTATTTAGTTTATAGCATAAATTGCATTAGTGTAGCTAAGGCGGGGGGTGAAACTTTGAAAACAAAGTTGGCGCTATGGAGCCCTAATGTCTATTGGACTATTTGGCGAAAAAAAGACGGTGGTTTGCCGGTCCAGCTTTTGAATGCGCGGCGAAAATTTGAGGTGTCACTAAAACCTAATTCTGCTGCAATATCACATATCGTCATTTCTTGATTTTTAATATAAGTGAGGGCTTTACAGCGTCGAACGTCATTAAGTACCTTTTGAAAGGTGGTTCCGCCATGGGCTAGTTTTTTGCCCAATGTGCGGGGAGCAATATTAAGTAACGTAGCGATGTCATTAATGGTGGATGACATATTGTTAGTTGTCATTATCGCGTCGGCTACTCGGCTAGAAATGGATTCTAGCTGTTGCAGTTTTTCCAGCTCTTCACTGCAGGCTTTAATTAATAACTTCTTGGAGTGTTTATTACTGCTGCGCAGTTTTATGCTGTTATAGCTATTGACATAAGCTACTTCGTTACAGTCTGCGTTGAATTCAATTTTCTTAACTAGAATATCGTTGTAAAAAGTAGAGTGCTTTGGCTTAGGGTAGGTCACTTTTATGGTGGCAAAATGAAAATCAGTGCCGAGCATGAATTGGCTATGAGATAGCCATGATGTTATCCACGATTCAATCAAAAACCGTTGTGTTTTATGGTCTACCGGAAATCGGTTGATCAAATGGATGTGATTTAAGTCATTGCTTAGCTTTGATTCAAAATCGAAGACAACGCCACTAAGGCGAATATATTTTTGGGCATAAAAAGCGGCTTCGCCAAAGGTGCTACAGCAAAGCACCAGTGAGGCCATTTGGCCAGTGGCGGTGACATCAATCAAACGGCCATGCAGCTCGCCCAAGCCCGGTGACTTGGTGGCTTGCATAGTTTGTTCAATTAGCGCTATATATTGTCTGGCAGAAATGCGCGCAGTGCTGCTAGCGATAGTGTGCTTACTAATGCCTGCTAGGGTCAGTAGCTTATTTCTGTTACCGCCAAACTCTTCTGCTAGGTCTAATAGTATTGACGGATGTACAGTACGGATGCTCAGATCATCCAAATTATAATATTGCCGGTTTACTAACAACTTGCAAACTCCTTCAGTCAGCATAATTTTTATTATTTATAAGACTAATTTATAGAAGGCTGTGGTGTTATTGTCTAATTATAGACTATTTCTCTGATTTAGGAATGACAAGTGGGTCACATAATTGCGCAGCCCCATTTATATCTAGCTATGCCGGTGTTGTACTTGCGACAAAAGAAGGGGTCTTTACTTACCCAGAAAATGTAGGTAGCTGACAAATGTGACCTCTTGTGACCAATAGAAAGTTGTTATTATAAATAATATAATAATAACGATGATTTCTAGAATTAGCGGGTAGGTAGCTTGACCAGCTGATGAAATATAATTGGGGTATCTCTGATTGTCTGCGCGCGCTAAATTAATTGCTGTTGTCTTGTTGCTGGGTGTTGCCGGCCTAATTTACGGGTTTGTAAACACTGGCGACGAGCTAGATTTTGCGGTTGATTCGAACCAGGCAATAGCCGCTGAGTTACTAGCTGTAAACTCGTCGTTACGATCAGTGAAATCTACTAAGACGGTTGCCGTGGTTAGTCCGCAAGAGATCAATGTTTACCAAGATGAGCAGATCAAAGCGCAAATTATGCAAGTTGCTGAGGCCTATGCAGAAACGGCTAAATACCCACACTTTTCGCAGCCAATTACTAATCCAGACCAGGTAGCGATGCCGCAACCATTTCAGTTCACTGAAGTTGACACTCCGTTCCCTGTTGATAGCCAAGAGCAACCGTTACGTCTGTCTTTGGCGACTAATAAAAGCCAGTACTTTTTAGGTGACATTATTGTCGCGCGTTTAATCGTACGCAATGCCCCAGACAATGCTGGCGTTGAGGTCAGTGCGATATTAGCCTCTTTGATTGTGGGTGATACTGACGTTGAGGTTCAATTTGATTTAGTTGAAGATTCGGCTAATGAGTATCGGGCGAATATTGATCTCAGTGCTGTGTCTGCTGAAGAACTTGGTGCAGAGCTGTTATTAAAGGTTAGCGTCGATATTGACGACGAGGCCTTAGCTACCACTGTTGGTATCCGCTATGACTCGGCGGCTGCTAGATTAACAAATATCTCTTATGTGCGAGTGCAAGGCGAATATTTGGATATTCAACTGCAATATTCAGTGCAAACAGAGGGCTACTTTTTCACTAATGCAGTGTTACAGGATGCTGTTAGTGGCAAGCCCTTGCTGCGCCTGCAAGCTGAGGGTGCGATGACAGGTAACAATAATTTCAAGACTATGCGCGCGCATATTCAAGCATTAAAAGCGGCTGGCTCTGAAGGCCCCTACTTGTTGACCAATATTACTGGCTATCGCGGGGCCGAAAGAGGGGAGAGCTTGGATACACCTATATCTAGCGCTCAGCAAAGCTATCAGATTCAAGGTTATCGATTTGATCTTTACGATGATGTGGAATTTGAAGATGAATTAGCAGAAGAAAGAATCGAATTTTTAACTAAATTAGGTGCGGTAGATAGCGCAGAGATTAATTAAGCAACAACT
>TARA_B110000902_G_scaffold47832_1_pt1 | contig 14070 bp, 15 predicted proteins | sample TARA_B110000902 | Tara Oceans TARA_B110000902 (sample SAMEA4398009) | marine metagenome | biome: Polar Biome; feature: [SRF] surface water layer (ENVO:00010504); material: water (ENVO:00002006), including particulate matter (ENVO:01000060) such as... | depth 5 m | reverse complement strand
GGCAAAACATTGATCCAGTAAATTAGACATCGTCTAGCCTATTTTTCACACATTTGTAGCCGCCTAGCATAACCGGTTTGCATGCCATTAGGGATGCCCCTAGACTGGGCGTCGATTACCATTTTGTAAAAACTGTTGGTAAAACTACCCATAAATCACGATAAGAGAAGCCGTGAATGAAAAACCGCGTAACTGAAATACTTGGCACCCAATATCCTATTATTCAAGCCCCCATGGGTTGGATAGCTCGCGCTCAATTGGCATCAGCTGTATCCAACGCCGGAGGCATGGGCATTATCGAAACCTCGTCTGGCGAACTAGATAATATCAAGCTAGAAGTAGCAAAAATGCGTGAGCTAACCGATAAGCCATTTGGTATTAACGTGGCGTTATCTTATGTGCGCGGCAGCAATATTATCGACTTTGTAATCGAGCAAGGGGTTAAATTTGTTACCACCTCATCTGGCAGCCCAGCGGTATGTACTAAAGATTTTCAAGCCGCGGGCATAAAGGTATTCCATGTAGTACCAACGCTTGCCACCGCCATGAAAGCAATGGATGCTGGCGTAGATGGATTAATAGTTGAAGGCGGTGAAGGTGGCGGCTTTAAAAACCCTAGCCCAGTTTCAACTATGGTGCTATTGCCACTTATCCGTTCTAAGGTAGACATACCCATTATTGCTGCGGGCGGCATTAGCGATGGCGCATCAATGGCTGGTGCATTTGCTATGGGCGCCGAAGGAATTCAAATGGGTACTCGCATGGTGTCGGCACTAGAGTCACCAGTGCATAGCAACTGGAAGGATTCAATTGTTAACGCCAAAGAAACTGACACGGTATTTTTAAACCAACAAGCCAAACCTGCCCTACGCGCAATGCGCACCAACTTGACGAGTGAATTAGAGCTGCTAGGTCAATTTCCTATCTATGACCATATGGCAAATCTTAAAGACTTATATTTTGGCGGCGACATGGAAGCAGCAATTCCGTTAACTGGCCAAGTCTGTGGCCGTATAGACGCGATTAAATCAGTAAAAGAAATTATTGATGAAACCATTGCAGAGTTTGAAACCATTATGAAAAACATGGCGCAGCAATACGCTTAAAATTGGACAAATTTATGACAACAGAAGTATTTATTGCCGACTACCAAAACCCACAACATGCTACGGATATTAGCTTTTTATTAAACAGCTACGCCCAAGACCCGATGGGTGGTGGCCAAGCCCTGCCACAATATGTACAAGACAACTTAGCCGCAGAGCTAGATAAGGTACCCAATGCATTTACGGTGTTGTGCTATGTAGATGGTAAACCTGCTGGCTTAACTAATTGCCTGCAAGGTTTTTCAACGTTTAAATGTAAACCACTGATTAACATTCACGATGTCATCGTTGCTGGCGGATTTCGTGGCAAACAAGTGAGTCAACACATGCTACAGACTGTTGAAGAAGTCGCCCGCCAGCGCGGTTGCTGTAAAATTACGCTAGAAGTTCTAGAAGGTAATACTGTTGCTAAAAACGCTTACTTAAAATTCGGTTTTGCAGGTTATGCCCTAGATCCAAACATGGGCAATGCGATGTTTTGGGAAAAGGGGCTCTAGTAAAAGCTCATTCAACAGCCTGTAGTAGATAAACGGCTGTATCGCAGTTGCGGATTAACTTATCAATATAAGTAACTTACCTTTTAGTATTACCGCCTGGCGACAAGTTAAACCAACTAAATATTCTGGCGAGACCGGCACAGCTTACTGGCAAACTAAACAATTCGACTATATCTGCGTCAGAATGGTTGCGCACGCTGCTGGTTACTTGGCAGATAATTGGTGTAGCAAGTGCATATATTATTTTGCCTTAAAGCGAATTAGACATCGACGTCAATGATGATAGAGAATGTACCTTCACCTCAGACATAAGCTACCCAGTTGCAGATAATACCCAAGCCCATCGATATTCGACAGACATAGACGATAGCTCAACAAGCTCTATAACAAACTGTTAACGGTCAAGCAGGCAAATCAGCAGTATTATCTAGATTCGTTAAAAGGTTTAATTTTTCTTCAATATTTTTTGAAGGATAATAAAGCTAACCCTACCTCGCACTGCTATCACTGCGCGCATATGACTTTGGCAGCAGCGAAGGTGTAATTAAAGGCTTAAGCATGATTGATTTATTACAAGCAGATACTTACCAAATTATTTTGTACTCATCATTTATATATGTAGCATTAATTGTCGTCGGTGGCTTGATCGCACCTGCGCCCTATGGACGATTTGCCAATAGTAAAAAAGGCATTAATGTTTCACCAAGGCTTGGTTGGTTTTTGATGGAGCTGCCAGCAACCTTAAGTTTTCTGTTTTTCTATTTTCAGGGCGACAATCGGTTTGAATTAGTACCAATGATCTTTTTAGGTGTTTGGATTATGCATTATGGCAACCGAGGATTTATTTTTCCTCTACTAATGCGTGTTGCTAAGGGCTCTAAAGGTAGTTTTAGCATTATGGTAATTGGCGCGGGGTGGTTAGTAACAACCTTGCACGGTTATCTAAATGCCGTATTTATTTCACATATTAGCGACCATCTAACAGCAGACTGGCTGACCGATCCACGCTTTATTATTGGGATGGCTATCTACCTTTTTGGTTTCATCATGAATATTCACTCAGACGCTATTATCCGTAATTTACGTAGCAAGGAAGAAGTGGCTAGAGGTGAAAAAGTTTACCGCATACCGCAAGGTGGTTTATTTAACTATGTAACAAACCCTAGTTATTTTACTGAGCTGTTATCTTTTACCGGGTTCGCTATTGCCACCTGGGGTTTAGGCGCAATATTCGTGTTGTTAGTCAGTGCGGCTAATTTGATACCACGTGCATTTCAAAGCCATCGTTGGTATCAAAAGAAGTTTGGTGACGAATATCCTTCGCAGCGAAAAGTATTAATACCTTTTATTTTATAAATTTTAGCTGTTAACAATAGGGCATGAATAGGGCAAAAAAAATCCTCTTAATTATGCCCCCAAAAATCACTACATATTTTTATAAATTCTTCCGCCCCACTGCTAAGTGTTTTACCGGCCTTGTAATAAAGGCCCACTTGTCTTTCTATATCACCATAGGCAACCCCATTAATAGCAACAAAGTCTCGGCAGGCGGGATGATCACTTAGCATTTTACCGTTAACAAACGCTACGCCTAAGCCTTGTTCTACTAAATGTATTGTTATCTCTAGGCTAGATACTTCCCATACTGACTGAAAGCGGTCACGAATACGGGCAATAGCTGGGCGTTTTTCTGGCGTGTCTAAAGATGACGTAATAAGTGATGTTTTACGCAGAGTTTTAGCATTACCTTTTATTACCTTATTAAATTCAGGATGTTTTGGGCTAACGACTAAATAACGATTCTCTCGAAATAACGCAATAGTCGTAAACGCATCCATTTGTTTTTGAAAAGGCCCGAGAGCCAGCTCTACTTTGCCGGCCAACACATCATAAATAAGATTGCGGCTGGGTAGCTCAGCTATTTTTAACTGAGTATTTTTATGCTGCTGGCAGAACTTAGTAATTAACTGCGGGGCATAAAAGCGATTAATAGTGCTATTTATTGCTAGATTTAACACTTGTTGATCGCCGCTTTTAATCCTCGACAAATCTTCTATCACTTGCTGCTCTTCGCGCAACACCTCAACCGCATGTTCTAACAAGCGTTTACCTGCAGGAGTTAGCGTTAATGATTTACCGCGGTTAATTAGTGGCAAGTCCAGCTTAAATTCCAAATTAGAAATTGATTGGCTTACCGCCGATTGACTTATATGCAATCGCTCAGCTGCCTTGTTAAATCCGTTAGCTTCAATCACCCCTTGAAAAATACGCAACTCGTTATTTTCAATACGCATAAGAACACCTTATAGTTTAATAAGTATTATTAAGTTAACTTATTCTATTTGGTTTCCTACACTGCCGCCACCTGAATAAAATGAGAGACACATGATGACAACTCAAACCATCTTTTCACCAGACCTTGCTGGCATAGAAGTGGGCGAAACCAGTATTTCCAATGTTGACGGCGAAGCAGGTATTTTAAGTTACCGCGGCTATCCTATTGAAGACTTAGTAGACAAACCTTTTATGCAGGTAGTCTGGCAAGTGCTATTTGGCACCGAACCAAGCGCTGAAGAACGCAATGTACTAGAAGGTTTTATGGCAACGCACAGTAAGTTGAATGCCACTGAACTGGCTGTGCTAAGCGCTTTACCTAAAGATCTACATCCAATGTTAATGCTCCAAACCATGGTGCCAATGCTGGGTTTAACACCAACAAGTGAACTTAGTGGTTTATCTGCCACTGCACACAATGGACTAATTATTGCGGCTAAGTTACCAAGCCTAATCGCAAGCTGGCGGCAACGAGAACTGGGCAATACAGTTACTAGCATTAATGCCAGCCTTAGCCTGCATGAAAACTTTTTGATGATGTTTAACGGCGCAGCACCCACCGACAATCAAACTAAGGTATTAGATGCCACCCAAATATTACAAATGGAGCACAGCTTTAATGCTGGCACGTTTGCTGGCCGCGTCTGCGCCAGTACCTTGGCTCCGATTCAGTCATCTATCGCGGCATCAATAGGCACCTTATTTGGGGTGTTACACGGCGGCGCAGATCAGGCGGCGCTGGAAATGGCAGCAACAATAGGCTCGCCCGAACTAGCAGCTAGTTATGTAGCAAAATGTCTAGCCGAAAAAACAAAAATTATGGGTATGGGCCACCGAGAATACAAAGTAGTAGACCCAAGAGCCAACATTTTAAAGCCTATGGCCGCTAAGCTTTGTGACAGCGGCGATGCAAAACGTCTATTCGATACTTTGGTCGCGGTTGAAACCGAATGTAACCAAGCGTTTAGTGCCAACGGCAAAGAGATTTGGGCCAACGTAGAGTTTTATAAAGGCGCAGTATTTTATCAATTAGGGGTGCCGCCACACTATTTTACTGCTTTGTTTGCTATGGCCAGAGTGTATGGTTATATCGCGCATTATTTAGAGTTCAGTGACAACAGCAAATTAATACGGCCACGAGCAAAGTACGTAGGCAAGTAAACATAGGCGCGGGTACCTTAGTCAAATTGGCTTTGTACCTGCATATTTATAAGGTCATAAGACACAAACAGTAATTTTTTAGCATTCCTTTTAGTAATGACATGCATCAAAACTATTCATTTTATTTATAAGACGGTATGCCCCAAACTGCATGAAACCAAACTGGAAGCAGCATGGAAACTTGGGTCTTATTTACCTTACTCGCCGCACTTATGCAGACTATCCGGACTGCAGGGCAAAAGAAGCTATCAAACTATTTAAGCCCTATGACGACAACATTAGTGCGTTATATGTATGGCTTGCCGTTCGCAATGCTGTACTTACTGCTGGTGATCGGAAGTCATTCTTTAGCTGATATTGTTAGCAGCATTTATAGGCCGTCGTTTTTATTATATGCCTGCGCTGCCAGTGTTGCCCAAATCGCCGCAACATTTTGGTTGATCAAAGTTCTGCAGCTGCGCAGTTTTGCCATTGGTACCGTTTTCGCTAAAACAGAAGCGATACAAGCCGCTGTCCTTGGCATGGTTTTCTTTAACGCTTTTTTATCCTGGCTAGGCTGGGTCGCGATAATAGTGGGCGCAGTTGGCATTATTCTAATCAGTATTCCCAAACGAGCTGAAGATATTGATCCCGCTAGTATCAAATACGGCATATTATCTGGAGTTGGATTTGCGTTTACCGCCTTGTGGTTACGTGAATCCAGCTTAAGTTTAGAATATTCATTTATTCTAAATGCCGCTATTACACTTATTTTTACAGTATCCCTGCAAACGATGCTATGTCTTGTCTATGTTTTTGTCACCGAGAAAGATCAACTTTTTCTACTGAAGAAAAACACATCATTGGCGTTATTTGTCGGCGCAACAAGTGCATGTGGCTCTATCGGCTGGTACACCGCAATGACGTATCAAAATGCGGCGCTAGTAAGATCTCTAGGCCAAGTAGAACTTATTTTCGCGCTAATAATTTCTTATTTCTTCTTTAATGAAAAAATTTCATTGAGAGAAGCAGTTGGTATGTTGGCAATACTAATTGGCATATTGATTCTTCTACTATTTGTCTAAACGGTTATCGGTGAAAAATTCTATATCGCTGCAACAATCTCAACCAGACTATTGAGTGTTTGAAACGGCATTTAATGAATATACTTATTGGCCAGCCAAGGCGCTATGGCGCCACTAAATTCTGTGTTCATTTCATAGGTAACTAAAGTGTCTTCATCGACAGGCTGCAATAAAATATAACCGTTAGCGCTACGTATTCGCTTAACACCAGCAATGGTGGGAAGGTAATCTGGCCTTCCATGTAGACTAAACTTTATATCGCCATTACTACTTTTGGTTACCGACATTATAAAAACCATATCTTCATTACTGAACGGCCAAGGGAAGCGTTTTCCATGTAAACGTGTTTCTTGTTGTTTTGATTATTTAAAAGACGTACTGATTTTGGGAACGCAAACCACTTGTTATAGCTATTCACGTCTTCCAATATGTGTAGCAAGTCTTCAGGGGCAGCTGGCACAAGACCCACAGCCTTAAATGATTTATAAGCTCGCCCTGGTTCTTGCCTGGTATACACAGTTACATTGGAATCACTTTTTACTTGCTCCCAAGCCACCTGCCCTAGGGCAGGTATACTTAGCAAGGTTAATACCAGCGGCAATAGTAATCTCATGCTGTAAAATTTTTTAGTTCTGCTTGTCGACCGATTGCTTTGTAAAGACAGAAACCAACGCCGGCCGCGGCTAGACTCCATAGTGAAGTGATCAAAAAAAGCTTAGTAAAAAAAGCGCGTTTCATCGTCTTGTGCCTAGCTGTTAATTAAGTGACACAAGAATGGCTGGTTATACAGACCAAAGCATTTACGTAGGTAAATACCTATAAAAATTAACTGAGTTTTTGCCTAATTCGGCTGAGTTGTGTCGGGCTAACGCCCAAATAAGTCGCCACATGGTATTGCGGAATCAAAGCTTCAAGGCCGGGGTATTCTTCTTTAAAAAATAAATAACGATCAGCAGCGTCTAACAAAGCCATTTTCAGCTGCTTTTTTTCATTGCTCACAAAAAACCGTTCGGCTATACGCCTACGCAAGCGCTCTAGTTCATAATTGTTGTCAGACAAACGTTCTAATTCGTCATACTTCATTCGCCAAATCACACAATCAGTTAACGCTTGTTGCGGCAAATTGTTTTTCTCTTTACTGATAAGCGAGACATAGGAGCCGATAATGGCGGGAGCAACAAAGAAGGTTTTATTGTACTCCTTGCCGTCATTATTGGTATAAAAGGCTCTTACCGCACCCCGCTCCAAGAATGCGATTTCCTTCGCGTAGACGCCTTCACCAATAAAGTAGTCACCTTTTTTTAACTTGTCAGCGACAAACTTAGACGCAACTAGCGCAGTGGTCTGCGCTGACAAAGGGCTAATTTGGTTTAAAAAAGATATAAGACTACTCATACGACCAAGGCATTTCCGCCTCCATTTGGTAGGCTATTTGCAGTAACAATGCCTCCTGCCCCATGCCCGCAGCAAACTGCACACCTATTGGCAAGCCGCTACTGCTTTGTGCTAACGGTAAGCTTATTGCCGGCGTGCCTGAAACATTTTGCACTGGCGTAAAAGGCGCGTAATGGTTTAAGCGCTCATAAGCGTTAGCAAAGTCTAAATCCATCGCCAAATAACCCAGTTCAACTGGCGCTTTAGCTAAGGTAGGCGTCAGAATTAAATCATAATCGTTAAAAGTGTTTTTATACTCAACCGCAAATTGACGCAAACGACTTATCGCACCAAAGCTTTTCCACCACTGCCCCATAAAGTGCTTAGACAAATGTTTGGTTAACGGCTCTAGTTGGCGGCGATTAAAACCCCAACCAAATTCAAACTTGCCTAAATAATTAATCGCTGCTGCCGATCTGGCCCAATATAAAAAGAAATCATCGGCCATTTGCGCCGACACTTGCGATGGCACTATTTCCACTTTATGCCCCAAAGCCTCACAGACTTTGGCAACTTTTTCCACCCCTGCCACTACGTCAGCGTCAACAACCCCACCCATAGGGTGATCAAGACTAAGGCCAATTGTTAAGGGTTTATCAATAGCCATACTGACACCCTCTAAAGCTGGCAATGCACTATTGCGATAATACTTCTCGCTAGCGGTATAAAACGCAGCGGTGTCGGCGACGGTGCGTGACACCACGCCATCAACCACAATATCGATGGGTAAATGCTTAGACATGGCTGGCGCAACTAAGCGCCCTACTGACGACTTTAATCCTACCAAACCACAACAGGCCGCAGGAATACGAATAGAGCCGCCACCGTCATTAGCATGGGCAATAGGCACAACACCCGCCGCCACCAAGGCGGCAGAGCCCCCGGATGAGCCTCCCGTAGAATGATTAGTATTCCAAGGATTACGCACCGGCGCGCTTTGGCTATATTCAGTGGTTGCCGTTAAACCAAATTCAGGCAGGTTAGTTTTAGCAATAGGTATTAAACCGGTAGCCAAAAATTGCTGGCTAAATGCCGCATCTTTCGCCACTGGACTATTAATAGTAGCGCGGCTGCCATGTTTTGTCGGCAAGCCCTGTAAATCAGTATTGTCTTTAATAAACGATGGCACGCCAGTAAATACAGCCGAGCCGTTGCCGGCGCCATTGGCATCCACCAAAGCTTGCTCAAAGCGCTCACAGGCCACTGCGTTCAATGCTGGGTTAACAGCCTTTAAGCGAGCGATAGCAGCCTGTATAGACTCACTAGCGGTAAAGTCACCGTTGGCGATATGCCGCCCAATTTCAACTGCCGTTAAAGTACCAAGTACGTCGTTTGTGGGGGCGCTAACTTGCATGCGTGTATCCTATTGATAAGTGCTACTAATTATTTGATAACAAACATATTATGAAGCCCGACTAGTAGCAAGCGCGACAACAAGCAATTACTACAAACTAACAAAATAGGTAAGTATAAAAATGGCCTTTGATAAAACGCTAATATTTTATTTACACGGCGTGCCTGGCTCGACGGCAGAATGCGCCATGTTTGAAAAGCAAGCCACACAACATAATGTAAAGCTTATTGGTATCGACAGATATTCTATTGAAGCCTTCTCTGACGGCAAAAAATATTACCAACAGATAGCCAAAAATATCACTGACATCGCCGGTGACAAACCGATTAACATCATTGGTTTTTCAATTGGTGCCCATGTGGCGCTAGAAGTCAGCGCAGTTTTAGGCAGCCAAGTAAACCAATTACATTTAGTCTCTTCCGCCGCGCCGCTTAGCCATGGTGATTTTTTGGACACCATGGCTGGCGGAGCTGTTTTCAAACTAGCCAGAGATAAACCGTTGTTGTTCTCACTGCTGACAAGCTTTCAACAATTGCTGGCAACCGTAGCACCTAAGCTGTTAACACGCATGCTGTTCGCAAGTGCTGCAGGTAAAGACAAAGCTTTAAGCAGTACGGCTGATTTTAAAGCAACGATAACCCCCATTTTAGCCGACTGTTTTAAATACCATTCCGGCGCGTACAAACGCGACATTAGTAACTATGTAAACTGGAGCAACGATATAACAGTTAACGCAAGCCAGACCTATCTATGGCATGGGACTGAAGACAATTGGTCCCCTTTCAGCATGGCAACTTATTTACAAAGCGCCATATCAAAATCTGTCAGCCTAAAGACCTTAGATGGTTTGTCCCACTTCTCGGCGCTATTTTATGCGGCGCCTCTTATCTGTAACGAAATTACTATGAGCACATAGCAACGCTTCGTTATGATTATCGCTACTAATCATAGGCGGAATTTATCGTGAATTATCTTCGTAAAAAAACGTCTGCGTAAGACACATAACTGTGTACTATCAATAAATTAACAACTCTATTTCAGGATGAAAGTATGATATCCAAATTAACCATCACAGTATTCACTCTAGTGCTAATAACAGGCTGTACTTATGAAGAACTAGGCAATGCAGCCTATGGCAGCTTGGGCTCAACCGAGTGCCAAGAAACCACCGGCGGTCAGGCTTGTGATTTAGATATGAGAACCACAGACGAACGCTTAATGAATGGCGGAACTAGCGGTTTGTCAAATGACGAATTAGAAAAACAAGCACGTAAAAAGCAAACTAGCCTAAACAAAAACAAATAAGCAGAGAACCTCACAATGAATCTATACCACCAAACTGTACCTGTATTTACCCACCAGCTAAAAAACCTAGCCGCTATTTTAAAATTAGCCGCCAAAGATGCTAAAGCCCGTGGCATAGATCCAAGCGTGCTATTAAGTTCACGCCTAGCGCCAGACATGCTGCCATTGATTAGCCAAGTACGCATTGCCACCGACCACGCTAAAGGCTGTTGCGGCCGTTTAGCTGGAATAGATGCCCCCTACATGGCCGACGATGAAACAACATTTTCTGAACTAGACCAGAGAATTAAAACCGTATTAATATTTTTACGCAGCCTAAAGCCAGCTCAATTTGAAGACAGTGACAGCCGTGAAATAAAAATAGTCATTCCTATCGGTACTATTGAATTTAATGGCTTAGATTTCTTTAATGGCTGGTCTATACCCAACTTCTATTTTCACTACTCAACCGCTTTTGCAATTTTACGCCACAACGGTTTAGCCATCGGCAAAAAAGATCTTTTAGGGCAAGTACCGGGCATGACCGGCACCGGTAAAGTGGCAAAAATGATGAGTTTAAAAACGACAGTTAAAAAACCTACTAAGAAAAAATAAACGACTAGAGAGGCATAAACGTCAACGCTTGTGGCAACCAAAACCACCGCAAGACGTTGGCGTTATCAGATAGATTAAGCGGATAAGTGATGCCTTCTATCGGCTTATTAAGGATACGTTCTGCCGTGGCTAAATAGTCAGCCAAGTCATCATCATAGCTAACAAAAACAGTCTTTAGATCAGCATTAAAATCGATAGTCGAAAGATCGCTGACTAACTGCATAGCAGTTGCTTGATATGACCAAGTGGTGCTAGCAGTGTTAAAGCTGTAGTAAGGCAATAGTTTCCAACCATGCTCAGCCACTAATTCTATTGCGCTAACAATATAATCAAAGGTCTCTTCACTGATAAAATAATTGAAGTTGAGACGGGTCCAGCCAGGCCTAAGTATCATGCTGCCGCTGGCAATTTCTGCTGCTAACTTGTTACTCAGCTCGCTATCAATATTCAGCAAGCTATGACCATAAGGCCCCGCACAAGAGCAACCACCTCGCGCTTGTATACCAAATAAATCGTTCAGTAATGCAACGACAAAGCCGTAATGTAAATCTATACCTTTATGTTTAATTCTCATAGAGACAATCGACAAACGATCAGCCGATAGATCGCCCAACACCTCTATATTTTCATTATCATTCCAACGCGCTAGCGCCCGACTAACAAAGTCTTGTTCTTTTTGCTCGATTAAATCAGTACCCACTTGCTGCTGTAACTTAAACACTAAGCCAGCCCGAATAGACTCAACGATTGCCGGCGTACCTCCTTCCTCGCGCCGCACCGCGTCCACAACATAGCTATGGCTGTCTGGCGACACATAAGACACAGTACCGCCACCAACAACAGACGGCACCGTGTTAGTTAGCAAATGTTTTTTCACAACTAAAACACCGGGTGTACCCTGGCCGCCGATAAATTTATGTGGTGAAATAAACACCGCATCTTTACTATAATCTGAAGCGCCTATGACAGGGTTCATATCAATACCAACATAAGGCGCTGCTGCCGCATAATCCCAAAATGCTAAAGCGCCGTATTGATGTAACAAAGCAGACACCCCGTCAACATCAGTTTTAATGCCAGTTACATTGGATGCGGCTGAAAAGCTGCCTATTTTCAACTCTCGGCCTTGATGCTGCTGCAGCTTCGCGTCTAAATCGTCTAAATCTATTTGGCCATGCTCATCTAAGGCTATGCGCTCGACGATAGCGATAGACTCCCGCCATGGCAGCTCGTTACTGTGATGTTCATAAGGGCCGATAAACACCACCGGACGCTCTTGCTCAGGGATATTATCAAGTAAGCCATAGCGCGCCGTTAAATCCGCTGGCAAGCGTAAATTTAATATATCTATTAATTTGTTAATCGCTGCCGTTGCGCCGGCACCACAAAAGATAACCGCATCATCTTTATCGCCATTAACCGCACTATGAATAACATCACGGGCCTGTTCGCGCAGTTTATTAGTTTGCGCACCAGTATAAGAAGACTCGGTATGGGTGTTGGCATAAAACGGTAATACATTGTCTCGAATATAATCTTCAATAAAACTCAAACCCCGCCCCGACGCCGTATAGTCGGCATACACCAGCGGCTTAGCGCCAAAACTGGTAGTAATAAGCTGGTTTTCACCAATCACCGATTGACGGATTTTTTTAATAAGTTGCGCTGACATATTCACTCAAGCCATTAGTTAATGTGAGCGAAATAATAGACCCTACCGGCTAAAACATTGTTTCTATTTATCACCTAATATCACTATAAATCGAGACATAATCCTTTAATTAACAACAATTACGGAATATAGTGCCAGTTAAATAATATTAGTGAAACTATAAGCCTATGGACAGTCAAGACCGCAGCCTACTAAGCCTAATGCAAGCAGACGCCTCACTGTCAGTGGGCGACCTTGCCGACCGGATTGGAATTTCTAAATCTGCCTGTTGGCGTCGCATTCAAAAACTTGAAGCTAGCGGCGTTATTAAAGAGCGGGTTGCCATCCTCGACCAAGAAAAAATTGGCTTAGCGCTAACCGTTTATATTTCAGTGCGCACCAATCAGCACAACGACAAATGGGCGGCAAAATTTCAACAAGTCACCCACGAAGTAGCCGGGGTACTTGAAGCCTACCGCATGAGTGGCGATTTAGATTATTTGATTAAAGCCGTGGTTGAAGACATGCCCGGCTATGACCGCTTGTATAAAAAACTGATCAAAGCAGACTTGTTTGATGTGAGCTCAAGCTTTGTCATGGAAACGATAAAACAAACCACTCAGTTACCACTTGATAACTGAGTGGTTTTTTAGGCAGGTTTAATAAGGTTAGTTATCTCTTCAGCTTTTGCCATAACAGGCACCGCTAAGAAATCATCAGTTTGAAATGCAGGGTTAGGATATTTATAAAACCCCTCTCCACCTAATACACCTTGTAGGCCTTTATCTAGAAAATTGGTTTTTATATAGTCAGCGTTTTTAAGCCATTCGTCATCATTAGCCTCACTACCCCAATAACTAGCAATATCGAATACTGTTTTCATGCCAACAACATCAATCATTCCAAATGGGCCTGACTGAGCGCCGCGATTCGTAATCATATAAGTGCGATCAACATCTTCAAATGTTGCCACACCACTAACCAGCAAGGACATTGACGACTTTAATAAGGCAGTAAGCCAACTATTTAACACATAGCCATTTTTCTCTTGCAGCACCGGAATAGGCACCATCCCAATTTCGATAGAAAACTGCACCAAACGTTTAACTGTATCTCTGTCAGTTTTCTCGTGGGTCATTATTTCAGTTAAATTACTCGCCCAAATATAATTAGCAAAATGCAGTGAGCAATACTTTTCAGCCCTACCAGTCACTTGTGCAAACATACTAGGCAGTAAGGTTGAGCTGTTTGTTGCTATTAACGTATGTGGCTGTAATAAAGGTGAAAGGTCAGCATATAAACTGGTTTTTATTTCTGGAATTTCCGGTACTGCTTCTATCACCAAATCACACTCGGCCACCGCAGTGGCTAAGTCGGTGGTAAAACTAAGCCTAGCGCGCGTCGCTTTTATATCGTCAATACTAGCGCCAACACTGGCCAGATAAATATCAGCATAGCCTTGCTGGCGAGCCTGACAGACATCAAGCCCTTCCTGATTAATATCAAACACTACGACTTGTTTGCCTTTAAATGCGCTATGCCACGCTATTTGGCCGCCTAAAACGCCGGC
>TARA_B110000902_G_scaffold103118_1_pt1 | contig 14092 bp, 10 predicted proteins | sample TARA_B110000902 | Tara Oceans TARA_B110000902 (sample SAMEA4398009) | marine metagenome | biome: Polar Biome; feature: [SRF] surface water layer (ENVO:00010504); material: water (ENVO:00002006), including particulate matter (ENVO:01000060) such as... | depth 5 m | reverse complement strand
CTATCTGGATCGATGTCACAGAAGACAGGTGTTGCTCCTACGTGTGAGATGCAAGAGGATGTGGAGATCCAAGAGAAGTCTGTGACAAGTACCTCATCACCTTCCCGAATTCCCATAAGGGAAAACCTAAGAGCGTCTGTTGCATTTGCCATACTGACACAATGCTTTCTACCAGTATATTCAGCAATGGCATTCTCAAGGTTCTCAGTCTGTCCTTCGGGATCCTTAGCCATCATCAAATCAAACACTGCCGTATAATCGTCAATGCTCTCTAAGTATTCAATGTCCCAACCGTTGTATTTCATCATATGCTCTCACTATAGGTTCCACGTTTGGCTTCCTTGCCCCACGTTCTATGTATACAGATCCACCATCGTGCATGACTGGTCGGTCAACCACAATGTTCTTTCCGTAATGCCAACACTCTTGTAGTATTCTGGGTGCTGGATCGAAGGTCTTCTTGACATACACATACGTATCGAAGACCCCCATTAAGTTCTTAACAGGCGCAACGATAGTATTTAAGTCTGTTTCCTTGTATGTCAGTATAGCATAATCAGGATATTTGTCAACAGATTCCTTCGCCCACTCATAGTATTCTGGCGTTGTACCAAGAAATAGATGCTTGAATTGTATATCATCTACAGGATCTTTATAGTTATCAAAGTGAATATACTTCTCAAACTGTTCTCCCACACCATTAGGATACACGTCATGATCACATAGATCATAGATATCTTCTAAATGAAAGAACTCCACAGCCTCGTCATACTCTACAGTATGGTTCTCTGAGTAAACCGATATCAACGGATTACCAAACAGCATCATAATACAGAACTGTTGATCTACATTATAGTCTTTCCAAGTTTTGTACGCTAGTGTCAACATACTCCTACCCATAATCAGATTAACATCACCATGATCAGGATCATAATCATTGAACACGATAGGTATTGACTTTGTATACTTCTGTGCTATATTGTTTGTATAGTCATCTTCGGTATGATGTCTGTGAGTAAACACAATCAATTGCACATCAATTCCTAGAGATGCAAGCTTGAAGTAATGTTCACAACTGTAGAAGAATAGGCCATCCGATGGTTTACCAGTTGCGACAATGTTTAACACTCAAATCCCCATTTCTTTTCATGACACCAGAAGCAAGTTCCACAAGCAACGGTTCCATAATCTGTCTCGTTTGGCATCCCCACACACGAACTTGTGTATGGATATAGTTCATCCATTAAATCGTTATCTTTGTACACACCAGCCACAAATCTCTTGTTTACATTTATGTATGGGGTATATAGACCTCTTACAAAGGTCTTTCTATTATGCGGTTCATTTCTGATAGGTTCGGCCTTATCATAAAACCCATGCTTCTTCATATAATCATCAGGGGGGTTTGCAGTTGTTCCCATAACAAGACATTCGTACTTTATTTCATCCTCAATACGTGCAAGTCCTTCTCTCATTTGTAGGTTCTTAGAGGTTCCTTGAGGCATTAGTGTTTTCGCTACACCCACATCGTGTAGATCTTGAGCTTTCTTCATCCAATATGGATCTGTATGATCAAAGGTAAATGATTGATTTTCTAGTATGTTATGATCAGGAAATCTATCTTTCATCCACTCAATAGTGTCAAATGCACACTCCGCATCAAACTTGGCATAAGCATCTATCCCGATTATAGGAGACACTTTAATTTGTGGATAGTGTTTACATATTAGGAATAAAAGGGAAGCCGAATCGAGACCCCCAGATATAGACAATGCGATGTGTTTAGGAATCTTAGGAAGATCCGTAAAAAACTCTATCGTCTGGTTGGCATGTGTAATTCTCATTCAACGCTCAAATGCCCATTTCTTTTCATGACACCAGAAGCACACACCACAACCTTCCGTATACCCATCAGTTTCATCCGAGTTGCCAACACATGAGCTTGTGTATGTGTATAACGTGTCCATTAATTTGTTTTCAAAGTAAAAGCCAGATACAAACTTTTTGTCAACATTGACAAGAGGTTGGTATACTTTCCCATAATTAAACCAAGGGTCTAAATCTTTAGAGTCTCTACGTCTTTCGGCAACATCATAAAAGCCATATTTCTTCATCTCACCGATGGGTGGGTTGGCTGTCATTCCAGTGAGGAAGGTGCCTTCTGGATACTTTTCTACCATCTTCATCTCAGCATCACGTTTCATAAGAACTTTAACTAGACCAGAAAGTCCAGTACACCTATCTACCCTTGTCCCATCTGGCATTGTAACCATTTCTTCTTCACGTTTAGATGCGGCATACTTTCTCCACTCTGGATCCATAATATCAAATGTATATGTTTCATGCTCATCTATGTTAGCATTTGGAAATAACTCTCTGCAAAATGAAATAACATCTATTGCACATTCGAAGTCCATTGGGGCAGTTACGTCTTGACCAGTTACTGGTGTTATCCTAACATCTGGAAAGTGTGTGCATAGAAGATATAAAAGGCATGCAGAGTCTAGACCACCTGATACCGATAAGAGTACATGCTTTGGCGGCTTTAGATCAAGTGTTTGATTGCCATATTCGAATATCATTTCAATTCCTCATAGTAGGGTTTTAATTCTGGATATACTTCGAAAACATCCGTATCATATACCTTGTCTGTTTGGATTATATAGTCTAACGCATTGACGAATGATTTCGGATCTCCCTTTTGGGATAAGCACTTGATCAAATCATGGTCGTTAGGATATTTAGCTATCAACTCTTCTTTGATGGGATCTGGTAGGTGCCTTGGGTTTAGTTCTTGAGGGTCGTCCACGATGAATGTTGTTACGTCATAGCTATTCTCAGAAGCCCAAGCAAGCAACTGGTCGTGTCTCAAAACACTTAGTATACTCTGAGTGGAGAATATATCCACATGTATATTATCTTTCGCATTCATTGTAACCATATTAGAAACTACATCATCCCATTTAGAGCGTCTTCTGATATAATCGTTAAATAAGCCATAACCATCAATTGAAGCACTTACACCTAAGTTTCTAAATTCATCAACGTAATCCATAATGTTGTAGTTGCCCACACCCAATACAGACATGTTACTATTCATTTCTATTCTGATATTTTTGGAGACTCCAAGCTCTATCAACCTATCTAACATTTCGAATTGTTTCTTGATATATAGCGGTTCGCCGCCTTGAAGTATCACACATGATATTGCCATAGCTATATCATCAAAACCGTCTAACAAGTCTCTAGTGTATTTCGGTTTGACATCAAGACCATTATCAAAAGAAATGTGTTTATGATAATTATAGTCTTTAACGCTACGTTCTCTTATGGAAGACGCATGGGGTTGACACATATAACAATCTAGGTTACACGTGTTACCAAACATTCGCAATTGTACTTGAAGAAGTTCTTCTAGTAAAGGGGCTTCTCCTGTGTTTATGTAATCTGTTGTAGACCTTTTAGCTGGATGTTGGATATTCCTTCCAGCCTCTTCACGTTCAATTTGTTCTATATGGCGCATTCTATAAGAAGATCCGTAATCATTTTCTTGTTTGATGCACCTATGACACCAACGGTCAAGAACCATTTTACTTTTTTCTTCGTGAGGATTAAGAGAAGCGTCTCGCAATGTATTCATCTCACTTCCTCTATACCATTCAAGAGGGGTTGTGCTACTTACATTTGTTTCTGGAGATTCTTGCCCTATACAACAAGGCGCATATTGTCCACTAGTGTGGGTGTAAATATGATCAAAGAATCTAGGACACCACCAAGTGTCGTTATCAATGATCATGGATCTATACTTCCCTTTACCAATTCTTCACTAGCCGCCTTCTCATCTGCTTCCCAACGTTTGAACATAGCTTCCATCTCTGGTGTTCTCTCTCTTGGTTCGTAGTAAGGTCTCAGTTCGGGATAAACATCAAACAAGTGCAGTTCCCACTTAGTGCCTACATATGACTCATCTTGCTTCAATAGATATTCAAATAGGTCTTGTATATCCACATCATTCTCTGGTGGCATGCTCAAAGCGTGTTGAATATCAGGAAAGTCTTTATACTTATCCATAAGATCGTTCTTGATTGCGAATGGTAGGTTGTTTACTCTCAAGTGTTTTGGCTTTTCAATCATAGCCCAATTGATCTGATGGATCTTATCGTTGTCTTTACAGTAGTCAATAACTTCATCAAAACGCATTACGCTTAAGAAAGAGATTAAAGAATTAAAGTCAACAACAACATTAGGGTATTTATTACAAATGTCGATGTTGCCTTCTAGCTCTTTCCAATCAGTTCTTCTTCGCATATACTCAATGTTTGTGCCAATACCATCAACAGATGCTACCATAGCAATGTTACCAAAGTGTGGAATATAATTAACAAACTTGTGCTTTCCAGCTTGAAGTTTTGTAAAGTTGGTTTGAAATTTGAGAAAGATGTCCTTTGAATCGCCACTCTCTATAAGCATATCAAGTAACTCATACTGTCTCTTCATAATCAAAGGTTCTCCACCAATGATCTTAATGCTTCTTATATGAGGACTAAGTTCACAGATCTGCTTAAGAATATCTTTAGATGCTCTATTCTTAAACGAATTATTAATATGGTCAATTCTTAACTTATCGGTTGGACCTGCGCCCCAAATCTTTTCATTCCACACTTCTTTGTTTTTAGCCATATCCCAACGCATGGATGAATTGGCGTGGAAGCACATATGACAATCTAGGTTGCATTCAGAACCAAAGACTTTTAATTGAACTTCCAATATCCTTTCATCAATAATGTACTCACCTGTCTCCTTAAAAAACCTAGCAGTGCGTTCAATGCCATCCCAATGCTGTGGATCGTTAGTATGTATTTTCATACAATTAGTTCTGCGAGATCTGCCGTATCTTCTCTCATCACTCCTACATCGCACACAAGTCTTTTCAACTGATTTAAAGTCTGAGTTGGGATCTAACATTTCTTTACGGATGTTATTCATGTAGTCGCTAGTTTCCATCCAATCAACCAACGACATCTGGTCAACCATGACTCCAGAAGGTGCACCAAAACAACATGCTTGATACTGCCCATCAATTTCCGAATACACTTGACTAAACGGAATAGAGCAAAACCAAAGGTCTTTATTCTTCGCCTGTGCTGTTATAGATATAGGGTTATTATCTAATTCCTCTTTTGTATCATCAGACACCAACTCAAACCACGCATCTGTTTCATAATCTCCGGGTAGAGACTTATCTCCAGGTCCACCTCTGGACATGTTAGTGCCTACTTGAATATCCTTATGATCTTCTTTACTTAAGGTAGTCATTTTACGTCCTATATCTAAACTTATACAGTATATAGTATGTTACTAATACCCTCTCCCCTATTCTCGAAGCTGATCCTTTATTATACCCAGATTCGTCATTTTTGTCAAGTCCCTAAAATGTATAAATAGAAGAAACGTTATGATTTATGCAGTGTTAATGAAACTCTCACGATATAATCTGTATAAATAGAAGTAACAAAACATAGCAATTTATGGGTATGATGCATGGCACAAGAAGAAACATTTACAATTGATCAGGGTGCTGATGTGGCTATTGAGCTTCACCTGATTGATCCTACAGGCGGTGCCAAGGATCTGAATAACCACACTATAAACGCCAAGATGAAGAAGAACTTTAACTCCGATAGTGCAGACACTCAAATTTTCAATTCAATTGTAGCAACACCTACGGATGGTATAATTACGTTATCTTTAACGAATGCGCAGACAGATTCTCTAAGAGCAGGTAAGTATGTATATGATGTCGAGATAAGCTTTGTGGATAGCGACTCCAATGTCATTATAGAACGTGTCCTTGAAGGACGTATTGTCGTATCTCCATCAGTAACAAGGTAGAAAATAATGTCTATTCAAGTTGGTGTGAGTGGAGTACGAGTTGCTAAAATTAAACTTGGCTCAAGTGGAGTACAAGTTGCTAAAGTTGTCGTAGGAACTCCTGTAAAGAGAGTTACTTCTGGTGCCTTTAACGTATCAAGTTTAGGTGGGGTTGATACCACCGGGGCTGTCACAGGTTCTGTTTTAGTTTATGATGAAGAGGTGGGTAAGTTCGTTGCCAAACTCGACTTAACAGATACAAACCTTAACGGAGGCCAATACTGATGGCATCAATAATTAGAATTAAACGCAGTGCGACATCAGGTAACCCTAGCACGTTGGCGGCTGGCGAATTAGCATACTCATCCTTAGCAGATAACGGTTCCAACGGTGGTGATCGTCTCTATTTTGGACATGGAACAGAAACAGGTGGAAATGCGGCAAACCATGAGATTGTTGGTGGTAAGTTCTTTACTGATCAATTGGATCATGCTAAAGGTACTCTAACAGCGTCCTCTGCATTACTTGTAGACGCAAACAAAAAGATCAACGAATTACTTGTTGACAATCTGACAATTGATGGTAATACCATCACTGCTACAGATACGAATGGCGACATCTTCCTAGAACCAAATGGTACAGGATCTGTTGTTCTTAACTTCAATAAGATCGAAGACCTTGCTACCCCAGTAGATTCGGCTGATGCGGCAACCAAGGGCTATGTAGATTCTTATAACGCCGCAACTGGTCTTAGAATTTCAGATGGTGCTGACTCAGATCTAGTTCTAATTGCTAGTGACACTCTTATTGTCGCAGGCGGAATTGGATTAACATCTTCGGTTACTAACAACCAAGTTTCCATTGCTCTAGACAATACTGCGGTTACAGCAGGTTCATATGGTAGCGCAACAGCTATTCCAGTGTTCACGGTTGACGATCAAGGTCGTTTGACTTCTGCTGGCACTAACAATATCTCCACAACTCTTAACCTCACTGGCGACAGTGCTTCCTCTGGTTCAGTTGCTCTTGGATCTGGAACTCTTGCCTTTAAAGGTATGGAAGGTATTGACATTACTACTTCTGGTGGTATTGTTACAGTCGGCGCAGAAGTTGCTACTGATACAAACCTTGGTGTTGCTAGGTTTGATGCTACAGACTTCGGTAATAGCAACGGTGCTATCACAGTTGCGGCATCCACACTTGGTTCAACTAACTTAAATCCGGGTGCAACAGTTACAGATCTAGCAGGTCTTACACAATTAGATGTTGACAATGTCCGTGTAAATGGTAATGTCATATCAACGACTGACTCTGCTAATGGTTATATGTGGATTGATCCAGGTAATAACATGGAAGTCACTGGTAAAGTTATCATTCGTGGTGACCTACAGGTTGATGGTACGCAAACAATAATCAACTCAACAGACCTGTCTATCACAGACAAACTTGTTATTGTTGCCCAAGGCTCTGCCGATAGTGCGGCGGCAACTGGTGCTGGTATCCAAGTTGATACCGCAGGTGCATCTATCAAATACAACTCATCTACTGCCGCTTGGGACTTTAATAGACATGTAAACCTTTTAACTGGTAATGACTTTAAAATTGATGGCATTGGGTTCGATGAACGTATAGATGACAGAATGAATAACTTGCTTCTTGCAGGTGAGGCTATTGACCTTACTTACAATGATGGTGCAGGTACATTAACTGTTACGGCTGAAATAGCAAGTTCGTCTAATCTAGGTGTTGCTAAGTTTAATGCAGATTACTTTACTGTTGATGGCGCTGGTGATGTTATCATCCATGAGGTCAATGGTGGGACGTACTAAATAGCACTATGATGTAATACAATTCGCTGGGCTTTTTAGTTCGGTTTAAGCTTTCTTAAGGGTCATAATGGTCAAACTTATACATAAGAAGAGTTCTGTCAGTGGCAGAATTCCCGATAGTTCTGATTTGGAATACGGCGAATTAGCCGTAAACTACGCAGATGGGTATTTGTACTACAAAGCATCTAACAATGATGTTAATAGGGTACTTGACTCGGCTGTTACAGAAGCTCTTATTAATAGTAAGATCACGTCTGCCCTAATTCCTGGTGCAAGAGGATCTATTTCTGTCACAGATAACGGTGGTGATGGATCTCTTACCTACACGGAAGCAACAGGTGTAATTACTTATGTTGGACCTGCTAAGGCAGATGTTCTCGCACACCTGTCTGCTGGAGGAGACTTATCCTTCAACAGTACCACAGGCCAGTTTAGTGTAACAACATATAAAGATGCTGACTTTGATACACGTTTGGATACAAAGAGTACTACTAACGTTGCCGAAGGGTCAAACCTATACTATACAGAAGCAAGAGTAGACAGCGACTTTGATACAAGACTTGCTATCAAAACAACTTCAAATCTTGCCGAAGGGTCAAACCTATACTATACAAATGCTCGTGCAGATGCACGTGTTATTGCTGTTATGGATAGTGATCAACTTGATCTACTTGCTAAAGCTTATGTCACTAAGACTGCTACACAAACCCTCACCAACAAAACATTAACCGCTCCTATCCTACAATCAATCATATTGCGTGATAGTGCAGGGGATCAGTCTACAGTACATACTCATGCATACAGTGGTATTTCTTTTAATACTGGTGCAAACTTTGGCGACTCAAACCATACTGTATATCACTTTGGTGGCGACTCGTCAAGAGACACAGTCATATCTCTTGGTAAGAACGATCAGTTCAATCATGGTATTGGTGTAACTGGTGTACAGAATGCTAATGACTTTGTTATTGGCTTTGAGGGTAATGCTACAAACTTTAAGATCAAAAGGGATGTAGGTGCCAACTACGATCTATCTACTGGTACGGATATGTTCTCTATCGACTCAGAAGGTCGTGTACTTATCCCATCAAATCAAGCTTCTACTAATAAGACTAGTGGTGCTTTGGTTGTTACAGGTGGTGTTGGTATATCGGGAGATCTTCGTGGTTCTGAGATTATCGTATCTGGTAACGTACAAGCCCAAGGTAATTTCATTGGTAACCTTACTGGTCAAGTAACGGATATATCAAACCACAACACAGGTGATTTGAGCGAAGGTAGTAACAAATACTACTTGAAATCAAGAGCCGACTCAGATATAGACTCAGCATTTGATGCAAGAAACACAGGTGATCTGAGCGAAGGTGGTAATCTATACTACACAACAGCACGTGCAGACTCAGATGCTAAAAGATCTGTATCAGTAACAGACGCTGGTGGAGATGGTTCATTATCTTATAACAATACCACAGGTGTTGTCACTTATCAAGGTCCTGTTGCGGCAGATGCTAGAGCACACTTCTCAGGTGGCACAGGTGTCACACTTAATTCTTCAAACGGCGTAATCTCAATTGGTCAGGATGTTAGTACATCATCAGTAGTTACATTCGCTGGTGGATCAACAATCTCTGGTAACTTGAACGTTTCGGGTAACCTTGTTGTTGGTGGTGATCAAATTCAAAATCAGGTAACAGATCTTCGTGTTACCAACGCAATGATCAAACTTGCTGACTCCAATACTGGAAATGCTGTTGATATTGGTCTTGTTGGTAGATACTCTGATGATGGTGGGTCTACATTAAGAAGAGCAGGCTTTGTTAGAGATGCATCTAATGGTGAGTTCTACGCTTTCCAAGGGTTGGTACAAGATGGATTAGATTCATCAGTAGCTGATCAGACTATCAATGTTAACGGAACTGGTTGGGAACTAGGAACGTGGAACTTCGGTGCGCTTCGTGGATCTTATCTAGGATTTGACTCGGACTTCTCAGCATTCCAAAGTAATTACAGTGTTAAGACTGGAAACTATACGGCAGTTGCTGGAGATAGACTAGCAATTGACACATCAGGTGGCGCATTTACAGTGACATTGCCTTCTAACCCTGTAACAGGGAACACTATTAGATTTATAGATATAGCTAATTGGAATGCGACACTTTACTTAGACGTTGCCAGAAATGGTAATACTATTGAGGGCGTGGCAGATAATTTTAGATTAGATCTTGGTCAAAATACGGTTGATTTTATCTTCATAAATAACACATGGAACGTATATGCGGCAATCGGACAGCGTGGCGAACAGGGACTTACTGGTGCCGCAGGTGTTAACGCAGATTCAGACACACTTAACAGTAACGCCATAGCATATGCAATTGCTTTAGGATAATAGGATAGACAATGGGAAAACAACTTATACGTGATTATGTATTTACTCCAGGCAATGGTGGTGCAGGCACCGTCGAAATTGCGGGTACATACGCTTTAGATCAAATTCTAATTATCACAAACGTCACAGACAACGTAGTTCTTTACAACTTCGCAAGCACAGACTATGCAGGAACAACAACCACGATCAACTCGCAGAACACAGGGGCTTCTGGACATTGGCCTCACATCATGGAAAGAGAGAATGGCTATACAGTCATTACTTTAGCCAAAAGTAGTGCGGGTATGGCGGCAACGGATGCGCTACAAATCTTTGTAGAAGATCCACAGGGTGATGTGGTCGTAAGACCGTATGCATTTGGCACAGACGCTATCGAACGTATGCGTGTATCTCTTCCAGAATCAATGATTGATGCCGACTTTGAGTACGGACTACAGCCTACTAAATGGGCTGGATATGGTACTGTTAAGGGGTATCCTTCTGTGTATCAGAACGAAGGTATTGATATTACAACAACGGCAGTTACGACAGACTATAATACAGGTTCGGCTTCGAACTCGTTAATTACGGTTACCTTTGGAGCCGCTCACGAACTTGCTGTTGGTAGTGTTGTTAACGTAACTGGCTTAAATTCTGCGGTGGCTGGTTTCTCTCGTGGTGATGGTTCATTCATTGTGGAAACAATTGTTAACAGTACACGGCTTAAATACTATGCACGTGGTATTGTTGGTACATCAAACGGTCAATCGTTACACACAGAAGAAACATTAACAAGAGTTGGTGGTATTTACGCAGGTGCATCTATTCCAGTCACTTCGGCATCATCAAATGGTGCAAACCCAAGTATTATAACTCTAAACTTTGCCAATCCACACGGACTTATTCCAGGAGCAAATATTCACGCTATTGCGGCAAGTGGTACTAATAAAGAAGAGGCTTCTGGTCCGTTCTTTATCAAGTCAACCCCAAGTCTTACTTCAATAACATACATTGCACGTACTGGGGCAGTTGTTGCAAACCCATCAAACATTACACTGTATGCTCTTTCTAACGCTACAATTCTACACAGACCATCAGATGGTGGTGTTATTCTACAGACTAAGACACCGACATATGCGGCTTCGGTTGTTCGTGTTAGTAAACGTTATTTCCGCTATCAGTCTGGTAAGGGCTTCTTGTTCTCAACAGGTACTCTCTTAGCACCAAACTATGACGTAAGAAGCATTTCTGCGGCTGGTACTACAGTAGGGTCATTGATCACTATCGGTACAGATGAAATTGACCATGGACTACAGCCCGGAGCTAAGGTTCGTCTTGAGGGTATTGAGACATCTGGATATGAAGGAACATATGTAGTTGACTCTATCGTAGATGACTATGTCTATAGAGTTGCGGCTACTCAAACATTAGGTGCTACAGATCCAGTTCTTAAACGTGTATGTACAATGTATGTTACTGAGTGGCGTGGATCTGCGGTTCGTGCAGGTATGTTTGATGATGTTAACGGAATTTACTATGAGTTTGATGGTAAACAAATTTACTGTTGTAAGCGCACATCAACCCAACAGATCACTGGTACGATTAGTGTGACGAACAACAACAGTGAAGTTACAGGTTTAAGCACAAGACTTACAGAACAGTGTAAAGCTGGTGACAGGATCGCTATTCGTGGTATGATCCACTTTGTTACTCAAGTTACCTCTGATACTACTATGTATATTACTCCCGATTATCGTGGCATCACTGCTGGGGGTATTAAGGGGAATATGATTACTGATCACAAAGTTCCACAATCACGTTGGAACTTGGATCGAATGAATGGAACAGGTGTCCACAACCCATCACTACACACTCTAGATGTTAATAAGATGCAGATGGTTGGTTTCCAATACTCATGGTATGGTGCTGGATTCATCGACTTCATGATCAGAGGACCTGATGGTCATTGGACTATGATTCATAGAATGAAGAACAACAACATCAATAACGAAGCATTTATGAGATCTGGTAACCTTCCAGTGAGATATTCTATTGAGAATGACTCGCCTACCACTAGCTTGACTGCTACGATCAACGCCTCTACCACTACCATTGGGGCTTTAGAACTTGGCGAGTTTGATGATAATGGTACCATTATGATTGATAACGAGATTATCAACTATACAGGTAGATCAGTAACAACAGGACCTGGAAACTTTACAGGGTGTACAAGATCCGCAACACTAACACAATATCAGCAAGGTACAACGAATAACCTTACTGCTGGTTCGGCGGCTACTCATGCTAACAAGACAGGCATTATTGAGATCTCAAACACTTGTTCTCCAACTCTATCTCACTGGGGTTCTGCCCTAGTTATTGATGGAGACTTTGACTTTGACCGTGGTTATATCTTTAACTACTCTAACTCACATAACTCTGGTTCAGACCAAATTCAGACAACTCCAATTACATCGTTTGTAATTAGACTTGCACCTTCTGTGTCTAACTCATCAGTGGGCAGACTTGGGGCTAAGGATCTTCTCAATAGATCACAGCTACTCCTCAAGCAATGTTCTGTTGTGTGTGGTCGTGGGTCATCTTCTTCGGGTGAGGTTCATATTCAAGGGATCATTAATCCTAAGAACTTCTCGGACGCTACATGGAAAGGTCTATCAGGATCGGCAGAGGGTGGACAGCCTAGCTTTGCTCAAGTTGCAAACAAAGGTACTATCACATGGTCTACTGGATCTTATGCGCTACCAGGAGAACGTGTTTTCTCATTCGTTGCTGGTACATCAAGATCAGATTCAGTTGTGTCAACACTAGAACTGGGAGACTTGAAAGAACTATCGGGTGCTCCTCTTGGGGGAGACTATAAATTCCCTGATGGTCCTGACATTCTAGCAGTTAATGCTTTCTGTCTATCGGGTGATGTTAAAGCGTCTATTCAGCTTCGCTGGTCAGAAGCACAGGCTTAATAAGGGAATAAGAACTAATGGTTGTTAAACTAAGTGATCATCTAAACATCAGTCTAGGTTTACAGGCACTCGTTGACTCTGCGGCAGTTACTGCTATTATCAGAGACACTAACATTGCTATGGACTCTGGCACGATGGGTGACTTCGTTGGCACCATTAGCCCTAAAGGGTCTGATGCTGGCATTACTGTACTTAACTCAGGAACTAACGATGCTGATGTCTTACTAAGATTAGACTCGGCAGTTGCGGCTACATTAAGTGGCACTCAAACTTTTACTAACAAAAGTATTAACCTAACAAACAACTCACTGACTGGTACTATTGGTCAGTGGAACGCCGCACTCAGTGGCGGCAATTCCTTTGCAACACTTACTGGTACAGAAACTTTTACTAACAAGACACTTACAACACCAAGCATTACTGGTGTTGGTGCAATTGGCGGATCTATTACAGATATTAGCACATTCTCTCTTAGAGATAATACTGTTGCTTCATATGAACTAGTACTTGCCGCTAACAGTTCTGTAAATGCAAGTGCAGATAGGACACTAACTTTCGATGTTGGCAATGCCAATAGAACATTAAGTGCATTGGGCAACCTAGCATTTGGTGGTTCGTTTACGACATCAGGTGCGTATGCAACGACACTTACTACAGGTGGAACAACTGCACTTACTTTGCCAACATCTGGTACGGTTATCTCGAAAGATGATAGCGGTGACATTTCTGGCATTAGAAACATTACTGTAACAGGTACTGTTGATGGAAGAGATGTTTCGACGGACGGTGGTAAGCTAGACAATGTGGAATCTAATGCTGATGTCACAGATGCGGCTAATGTTGGTACTGCTTTAACAGCATTCACAACAGGTACTGATGCGGTAGGAACGGATATTATTCCTGTATTCGATGTGTCCGCTGGCACATGGGAAAAACACACCATTACCAACGCAGGTCTCGCAGGTCAAAAAGGCCAAAAGGGACAGACTGGTGGTGCAGGTGGTGATGGAGCCAAGGGTCAAAAAGGCGAAGGTGGAGCTAACGGA
>TARA_B110000902_G_scaffold74550_1_pt1 | contig 14126 bp, 10 predicted proteins | sample TARA_B110000902 | Tara Oceans TARA_B110000902 (sample SAMEA4398009) | marine metagenome | biome: Polar Biome; feature: [SRF] surface water layer (ENVO:00010504); material: water (ENVO:00002006), including particulate matter (ENVO:01000060) such as... | depth 5 m | reverse complement strand
GAGTCTGTAACGTATCCGCGTAGCAAACTATACCCTTGTGCAGAGACCGTACTGTAACCTGCAACCACCAGCAGTATAATAAGAAATTGTTTCACGAAGTTGGTATATGTTTTTAACGGTCTATAGATAGATTTGTTACAAATTTGGTTTGCCCGTGCAAAGGAGCAGTTATTAATCGATGAATTTGCACTAAATGTGGGTATAAAAATCAACGGAAAAGTAGGAATGGTAAGAGCAATAATAATTTTGCATTAGGACACATGGACAAAAAAGTAATTTTACTCATCTTAGATGGATGGGGAATAGGGAAGCACGATGATTCAGATGCTATTTTTAATGCAACTACACCTTTTGTAGATAGCCTTACAGAGCGTGCTGCGAGTGCTACGCTAAAAACCTATGGAGAAAACGTTGGGTTGCCTACTGGACAAATGGGAAACTCTGAGGTGGGCCATATGAATATAGGAGCAGGTAGAGTGGTTTGGCAAATGCTGGTTCGTATCAATAAAGCATTCAAAGAGAATGAAGTTTTGGACATGCAAAACTTCCAAAAACTACTTCAGCTAGCCAAAGACAAGCCATCTAGGAACATACACCTGATGGGCTTAGTAAGTGATGGTGGAGTACACAGTAGTATAGAGCACCTCAAAGCATTGAATAAAACCTTTACTGCTCTTGGGTTAGACGATAGAGTATACATACATGCATTCACAGATGGTAGAGATACAGATCCTCACAATGGTATTGGATACATAGATGAGGTAGTAGAAGCAGACGGTTTTGGCCAAGCAACGCTTGCTTCTGTTTGCGGCAGGTATTACGCTATGGATAGAGACAAGCGATGGGAGCGTACACAGCTAGCCTACAATGCATTGGTGCATGGTCAAGGAGAAAAGGCTACAAGCTACAAAGGAGCCTTACAAGCAAGTTATGATAAAGGAGTGAGTGATGAGTTTATCCAACCCATTATACTCAATGACACACCCATCCAAGAGGATGATATTGTATTGTGTTTTAACTTCAGAACAGACAGAGGAAGACAAATAAGTACGGTACTCACGCAAGAGTCTATGCCAGACTTCGGTATGGAAACAGTGGATATTAATTATTTTACAATGACCGAGTATGATAAAACATACCGTAACGTAAATGTACTCTTTGATAGCCAAGATCTTACAAATACGCTCGGAGAGGTGCTTTCTGTCAATGGTAAGAAGCAACTGCGAGCAGCAGAGACAGAAAAATATCCACACGTCACTTTCTTCTTCAATGGAGGTAGAGAAGAGCCTTTTGATGGAGAAGATAGAACCATGGCAAGCTCACCCAAAGTAGCCACGTATGATTTGCAACCAGAAATGAGTGCAATAGAGCTTACAGAGAAAGTAATGCTCGCTATGCGAAAGCAGTCGTACGATTTTGTATGTGTAAACTATGCCAATCCGGATATGGTAGGACATACAGGTGTTTTTGATGCTATAACCAAAGCATGTGAAACCGTAGATTCTTGTGCGGAAGCAATAACCGAGTATGCACAAAAGGAAGGATACAGTGTCATCGTAATAGCAGACCACGGCAATGCAGATATGGCTGTAAACGAAGACGGTTCTCCGAATACCGCACATACCACGAACCTAGTGCCTATCTACTTGCTCGATAAAGACAAGAAAACGGTGGCAGATGGGAAGTTAGCAGATATAGCACCTACAGTTCTAGACTTATTGGGTGTGAGTGTTCCTCAAGACATGGACGGCGAGTCTTTGGTTTAAGTGTTAATTCGCTTAAAAATGCATCAGTCTATTTGTTGCTGATCACTTGGTATACGGCAACAGGTAAAATAGGTCAGTTTAAGAAATAGCGTAATTCAGTGAGTCCTTTTTCTATCAATTCTACCAATTGATACTATAGTTTTTGCCGTGCGGTTATCTTTGTGCCAATGGATTACAACATTATCATCGTATCGCTGAGTGTTTGCATTGTGCTCTCTTACTTTTTTAGTGAGATAGCCAAGCGTACAAACATTCCCTCCGTGCTTATGCTCATTGTTGCAGGAGTAGGTTTGGGTCAGTTTCTAAGTTTTTACCCTGAGTATAATGTGAACTTTTTTCCGTACTTAAAAGTACTTGGCACCGTTGGTCTTATTATGATTGTGCTAGAAGGGGCATTGGATCTAGAGCTTTCTAAAGAAAAGAAACCACTTATTCTCAAAGCTACGCTCTTAGGCGTCCTTGGCATTTTTGGTAGTATACTGATTATCGCCCCTATCTTTCATTTTTTATTAAAAATGAGTGTAACGTCTTCTATACTGTATGCCACACCACTTTCGGTAATAAGTAGTGCCATAGTGATACCTAGTGTTGCTACATTATTAGAATACGATAAAGAGCTGTTAATATATGAGAGTTGTATCTCAGATATCATTGGTATTATGGTGTTCAACCTCATAGTGAGTATACTCCAGAGTAATGAGATAGGCAGTTCGCTACAGGAATTTTCAATAGAAGTCCTACTCACTGTAGTAGTGTCCATGCTTTTGGGTGTAGGCTTGGTATTGCTCTTCAAGTTTTTGAACGCAAAGGTGAAGTTGTTCTTTTTTATCTCCATTCTGATACTTATTTATGCTTTAGGCAAGATGATACACCTTAGTCCACTTGTACTTATTCTTGTGTTCGGTCTTATCCTCAAAAACCATCACCTCGTATTTCGTGGTCCGCTCAGAAACTTGATGACACGCATGGAGTTTGTTAAGATGGAAAAAGACTTTCATATTATCAGTAGAGAAACAGCGTTTGTACTGCGTACATTCTTCTTTATTGTTTTTGGCCTTACTATAGACCTCGGCTCTTTGGTAGATATAGAGGTCCTTATTATTAGTGTTATGGCCTTCATTGGTATTTTGCTTGGTAGGATATTGTTGCTAAAGTGGTTGGCCAAGGAGGTGACGGATGTTGTAGAATATGTTGCTCCGCGTGGTTTGATAACCATTTTGCTTTTTTATAATATTCCTACAGAGCTTAGTTCAGATATTTTTCAGCCGGGAATCATTCTATGGGTGGTCATCATAACCAGTATTTATATGTCTTATGGCCTTATCAAAAAGGGTGACGGAACTAAGAAAAAAGGAGATACAGAGACCCCTGTGGTCGATGCATGATAAATTAGCTTGAGACCATTGTCCTCTAAAAATACCATTTTACGCGTTATGGCGTTACTTTGTGACAGCAACGCGTGAGAAATAGTTTCACCATACTAGCCCTATTTTGCATTCTTCATAGTTTTGGGCAGCTTTCTACCTTAGATACGGCAAGAGTGCTCCCTATACAGGGAGATACCATTCGTTTTACAGATAAGTTTGTAGTGGAGAATAGTGCTCGCGTAGTAGGCTATACGGTAGGACAAGATTATGAGGTTATGACAAATACACTCAGGTGGAAGACGGACGCTCCGTCGGATACCATTTCCATAATTTTCAGAACGCTTGATTTTAGGCTGGCCTACCGCAACAAGGAAGTGCGAGTCATTAAACAAATTAATGAAGAGAATCCCTTTGCCTATATCCCAGACAACAAGCGAATAAATTCAACATATGGTGAGTTAAATACTGCGGGAAATGTATCGCGTGGCATTGGTTTTGGCAATGCTCAAGACGTGGTGGTGAATTCTAATCTGAATCTACGCCTAAATGGGATGTTAGCCAATGATGTAGAGGTGCTAGCTGTTATTAGTGATGAAAATAACCCCATACAACCGGAAGGGAATACGCAGCAAATACAAGATTTTGATCAAGTATACATCACCTTAAAAAAAGATAGTGCTATTGTAACTGTAGGTGATTTTTTGATGGACAGACCTTCCCATTCTTACTTTATTAATTACTACAAAAAATCGCGTGGAGTACAGGTTCAGAATGTCCGCAAATTGGATGATTGGAAACTCAATACAGAGTTTGAAGCAGCCATCTCTCGGGGTCGTTTTGCCCGTAATCAAATAGCTGGTATAGAGGGCAATAGTGGTCCGTACCGGCTGAATGGAGAAAATGGAGAACTGTTTATTATCATTATAGCAGGAACGGAGAATGTCTTCTTAGACGGCAAACAACTTTCTAGAGGAGAAGACAATGATTATGTCATAAACTACAATACTGGTGAAATAACATTTACGCCAAGAATATTGATAACCAGGTACAGTAGGATAGTAGCGGAGTTTCAATACAGCGATAGAAATTATGGACGCACGGTTGCCCATGCAGGTGCCGCACTAAGCAAAGGTGGTTTTACGTTTTATGTGAATGGGTTCAATGAGATGGACCTTAAATCGCAAGATTTTCAGCAAGACTTGAGTGATAGCTCGGGTAAGAAAGAAGCACTGATTATGGCAGGAGACGGCAATGTCCTGTTTGAAAACGTACGTGAGCAGGCAACATATAATCCGGATAGGATTATGTATACAAAATCAGTGATTGCAGGAAATACGGTATATGAGTATGCTGGAGATCCCGAAGTGAAAGACACCTTTTATGAAGTGTTCTTCACCAATGTGGGCATCACAAATGGTAGCTACTCCCAAGCCCAGACGGCTGCCAATGGGAAAGTATTTGAGTATGTAGGCGAAGGTTTAGGTGACTACGCTCCCGTAGAAGTGCTGATTGCTCCTCAACGATTGAATACGATCAACCTTGGTTTGGTACAAGAATATAAAAACGGAAGGAGAGGAATAGAATACGCTAGAAGCTCCCTAGATAAAAATACCTTCTCAGATGTGGATGACGGAGACAATGGCGGTTTTGGTCTTAAGCTTTTCCAAACCACAGAGCGTACACTCAAAGACAGCACGTGGAAATTGAAAACAGACATTAATTATGAGCTAGTGAGTGGAGCATTCAGTAATGTAGAGCGTTACCGTGGGTTAGAGTTTGATCGGCAATGGAATAAGGTACTTCGCAATCCGCAAGCTCTAGCTTCTAAGTTGCCCAGCTATGAGCATATAGCTAATGCCACGGTTGGCATACAAAAGAGTTTAAGCAATTTCATTAGTAACAAGGCCTCTGCCTTTATTCGTCCAGGGAATTATCTCGGTTTTAGTAACCTTACGCGTTCTGCTTTTCAGTGGAAAGGAGCTACAGTCGCTAATAACCTAGAATTGCTGCAGAGCAATACCGCCGAGGATTCTACTGAACTCAACAATCTATATTATAGTTTCACATCCAATATCTCACGTTCATTTTTCCAGAAGATTAATGTGGGTTTTGGTTTTACTAAAGAACAAAGCTCCTTTGAGCGAGATTCGTTGCTGGCACAATCGTATGGTTTTACGTCGTACAATGCATTTATACGCAATAACGATAGCAATAGGATTACCTATAGCCTTAGTGCCAATCAACGTAAAGATAAATTGCCACAGAATGACGGTTTTAGTGCTGCTACAACCGGTCGGGACTTTTCCTTGGTAAGTAAGTACATGTCTAAAAGTAGACAGTCTGTAGAGTTGGGTGCTGTCTACAGACAACTCCAAATAGAAGAACCTTCTCTTAGCAGTAAACCTACCGAAAACACCTTGCAAAGTAGGTTGGAATGGAACCTTCATTTTTTCAAAAGGCTAGTAAGGTCGCGTACTTTTTATCAAATAGGCTCTGGTCAGGAGCAGCGAAGAGAGTTTCAGTACTTGCAAGTACAACCCGGCAATGGCGTTTATATTTGGAATGATTATGATAGCAACGATCTGAAGACATTGAATGAATTTGAACTTGCCTCAGACTTAGACCGCCAGCGGGCCGACTATATCCGTATTTTTACACCTGTTGCTGGATTTATTACTGCCAATACTACCAAGATAAGTCAGACCATTGAGCTATCGCCAGCGGTCTACTTCAAAAATGCAAAAAAGAAGCCATTCATATCTCGGTTTAATAGCATTAACTCCCTCATCTTAGATCGCAAAACACTTCCTACAGATATACTGACGATACTCAATCCGTTTGCACAACAATTGGCCGACACTTCGTTGCTTAGTCAATCACAAAATTTCAGGTCTTCCTTGTTTTTTAATAGAGGAAACCCCGCATACAGTATAGAGTATTCCTATATTTCGGCTGTATCTAAAGTCTTGCTTACCAACGGATTTGATAGCAGAGGAAATACAGAGCATTTGATGAATGCCCGTGTTAGTTTGAGCAAAGTATTTACGCTAAGCACCCGTGGCATTATAGGTAAAAGGGAGTACTCGAGTGAATTTTTTGCGTCTCGTAGTTTCGCGTATGACTTTTTTGAGATTGAACCAAATTTGCAGTTCACGTTTAAAAATAAGTACAGAGTAGAGTTGAAAACAAAGTATTTTAACGCCCAGAATAGTAAAATTTATGGCGGAGAAAAGGCAGAAAATATAGAACTGGGTACAGAGTTTCGATACACAGAAGCAGGCAAGGGTTCTTTGAATGCGGGCATCAACTACATCAAGGTAGATTTTGACGGGAGCGGAAGTAGTACCTTGGGTTACGAGCTATTGCGTGGTTTGCAAAATGGCAACAATGTCACTTGGAAACTAGGCTATCAACGCACCTTGGCTAACAGTGTACAGGTGGTAGTAAGTTATGAAGGTAGAAAGAGCGAAGAGTCTGATGTGATTCACATCGGCAGACTAATCGCTAGGTACTTGTTTTGATTTGACTTGACTGCGGTTGCCAATGAGCTTGGTGCCGTCTTTTTCGAGGATTACAATCTTGCTTTTGTACAGATTTCCCAACGCCTTTTTGAATGCTTTCTTACTCATTCGGAACACTTTACGTATTTCGTCTGGATCGCTCTTGTCATGAAATTTAAAATGGCCACCTTCGTTTTCGAGTATATCCAATACCCCTTGTGTAGCCTTGTCTATTACATTGCGGTATCCTTGTGGCTCTAAGGTTAGATCCACTTTTCCGTCTGGGCGTATGGTCTTCACAAAAGCTTTTCGTTCGTCACCTACTTGCACAGGTTTATGTATATCACTCTTAAATATAAGACCCTGGTACATGCCGTTTATGATCACATTCATGCCTAGCTCAGAGCGTTTGTACATAAGTATGTCAACCTCTTGGCCTTCTTCAAGCTCTAGGTCTTCGGTAAACAGAAAATCTTCTATTTGCCCAGAACCGATGAGCCTATCTGTTTTGTCATCGAGCAAGCAAAAAACGACGTACCATTCTTCTGCTTCCATTTTTACAGGTTGCTCACTGTACGGTACAAGAAGCTGCTTTACGAGTCCCATATCCATAAAGGCTCCAGCATTATTCACATCCATAACCTTAAGGTAAGCAAACTTATCCAGTTCTACTTTGGGTATTAACGTGGTAGCTACAGGTCTTTCTTCGTTATCTTTATAGACGTATACGTCTATATCATCGCCTAGGTTCAGCGTATCAGCCACATAGGCATTTGGTAGAAGTACTTCATTGCCATCGGTGTCTATCAAGTAGCAACCGTTATCTGTAGTTCTACTAGCTCTTAGCGTATTGGTTTTTCCTATTTCCATTGGTTGTGATTGCAAAGGTAGCCCAATGTTTTAAGATTACTTCGTGCTATTGTTTGCAGTTTTCTGCTTCTAGTCTTAGCATTCCAGTACTATACATTTTTATAAAACCTTTTTTCTATGGCTGCTTCCAACTCTTTCCACGCTTTTTTATGTTTGCCCGTAGTCAAGTATACGCGTGCTTTATTTCTGTGAGAGCAATCGCATAGTCTCCAAGCTTTATTTTATATATCCTCTAATATTCCAACACACTCAAACTTGTCAAACACCCGTATACCATGGGGTGCATCCTTTAGTTCATTAGTGAGGTCTTGCCCTGCCCAATGCTCATAATGTTTGCCATTACGCCAAAGTCTACTTTGGGTTACATCATATACCAAGCCATCGTATGCTACCCAAATGACTTCTTTGTCTTGTCCATTATTTAGACTCAGCGTCCTCAGAGAAATTTTGGGTAAATTGTTATCTTTCATATTTGCTGGCTTATTTTAGCCCTCAATATTAAAACCTATGAGGGTGAAAATTCTAATTATCTTAGTGATTGTGTATATCCTAGCGGCTTTTGCTTGGCTCACTTTTTCGCTGTTACGCTATTCCAATACTGATTATGCTTTAAAGAATGATGTTCTTCAAGCAGGTCTTAGTGCTTGCACGCTTCAAGTAATGCAACAAGCAAAAGACGGAAACTTAGGCGAAACAGATACGGTGCAATATTATTTAAAACAGCTTTCATTAAATATAGAGGAATCAACATTGCAGGGCTTTGTAAGTGAGCGTTTCAATAATATGTATAGGGCAGAATTCATAGATGTGTCACCTAAAAAAAGAATTGTACAATTGCGTATCAATCCTGAAAGTCTAGAACAATTAAAAACGGATCAATACCGGCAGCGAAATATTTGGCTCTACCAAAGTATCCTATTACTCATACTCGTAGCAGCTGGAATTTATGGTGTGTATTACAGTATAGATAACATTTATAAACTGAATAAGCGTCAGAACAATTTTTTACTCTCAGTCACACATGAGTTTAAGACACCCATAGCTTCCATACGTTTGATGTTACAAACCAGTAAGCACCCCAAGGTGAAGGAAGAGAAAAGAGCGGAGTTGATAGATGATAGCATATTGAATACGCATAGACTAGAAGATCTAGCTGAAAATATGCTTACTGCTATGCAGATAGAAAATGAAAAGTACGATTATCAATTTTCTGAAGTAAATCTTAGCCAAATGGTAACTGATGAAGTAGGCAATCAAGAAATAAAAGGGGAGATAAATGCACACATAGAGCCAGGAATAAGCATAGTAGGAGACGATTTTATCTGGCGTATGGTGATAAATAATTTAATAGAGAATGCCTTTAAATACTCAGATAACCAACCAATAGAGGTAGAATTAGCTGTGAGAGATAAGTTCAAAACACTTCAAGTAAGAGACCATGGTGTTGGTATACACAAGGAAGATATGAAGGATATCTTTAAGAAATTTTATAGGGTACAAGACGAAGAGACGCGTACAACCAAGGGTACCGGCTTAGGGTTATTTATAGTAAAACAAACGGTAGAAAAACACAATGGAAAAATATACGTAAGTGCCAATAAGCCAAAGGGTTCAATCTTTACTATTAAGTTGCCCTGATTTTTTTGGTGTATGATTTTGGCTTAATAATTATTAATAATTGTCATATTTGTGAAACATTAATCGTATATAGAAGTAATTCAAACAATATTGAACACATGAAAAAACGAATCTTAGTAGTCGAGGACGAAAAATACCTAGCCGAAACCATAAAACTTAATCTTGAAATTGAAGATTTTCATCCTGTTGTAGTTTATGATGGTGCTTCCGCTATCACTACGTTCAAAGGACAAAGTTTTGATCTTGTTATTCTAGATATCATGATTCCAAATATAGATGGAATTGCCGTATGCGAAAACATACGGTTGCATGATAACAATGTGCCTATTATGTTTTTAAGTGCCAAAAGTAGTTCGGAAGATAGAATTCTTGGCTTAAAAAAAGGGGGTGATGATTACCTCACAAAGCCTTTTGATCTCGAAGAGTTGATGCTTCGTATTAATAAGCTTATCTCCCGAAATGAAGATAGGAATAACGCAAATTCTGTTACTGAATATAGTTTTGGTCTGAACTCCGTAAACTTCGATAGCTATGAGGCTTCTGGGAAAGATGGAAAAATTTCGCTTACGAAAAAAGAAGCTTTGCTTTTAAAACTGCTGATTGAAAATAAGGATGAAGTAGTAAGTCGTGAGAAAATACTGCAAACAGTATGGGGCTACTCGATATATCCAAGTACCCGTACTATCGACAATTTTATATTGGCTTTTAGAAAGTATTTTGAGCCAGATCCAAAAAATCCCAAATTCTTCCTCTCGCTTCGTGGTGTTGGCTACAAGTTTATGAATCCGAAGGTATAGCCGTCATTTGTTTATAACTTAGGCTCTTAGCGGCTACTAGCTGCACATAGATTTTAATATTTTTGCGTGCTTATACAATACAAAACAATGCACGAGCAAATACTGATCATCGATTTTGGTTCACAATTTACGCAGCTGATTGCACGTAGAATAAGAGAGCTGAACATTTACTGTGAGATTCACCCTTTTAATAAACTTCCCGAAATCACTGCCCAAACCAAAGGTATTATACTCTCTGGTAGTCCAAGCAGTTGTACTGACCCTAATGCTCCAGTAGTAGATTTAGATTTAATGAACCTTGATGTCCCACTATTGGGTTTGTGTTACGGTGCACAGTATATGGTAGCTCACAATGGTGGCACAGTAGAAAAAAGTACACATCGAGAGTATGGTAGAGCCAATCTTACAGGAACTTCTGACGATAGACTATTAGCGGGTATACCAGAAGGTAGCCAAGTTTGGATGAGCCATGGTGATACAATACTTGAAATGCCACAGGACACTACTGTTCTAGCCAAAACAGATAGTATTCCAGTAGCAGCATATCGTTTTACAGACAAAGAAATATACGCGGTGCAGTTTCACCCAGAAGTAAGTCATAGTACAGATGGCATGCAGCTACTTCAAAATTTTACTCAAGGTATCTGCGGATGCACAGGAGATTGGACTCCAGCACACTTTGTTACAGAGAGTGTGGATCACTACAAGAAAACCATTGGCAATGATAAAGTGATAATGGGACTAAGTGGCGGAGTGGATAGCTCAGTTGCGGCATTCATCCTGCATCAAGCTATAGGTGATAATCTGGTTGGCATATTTGTAAACAATGGCTTGTTACGCAAAAACGAATACGACGAAGTACTTGAGGCATACAAAGGTCTTGGACTAAATGTGATTGGAGTAGACGCGTCAGACCTCTTTATTCGCCGATTAGCAGGAGTAAAAGATCCTGAAACGAAACGAAAGATTATCGGAAATTCCTTCATAGAAGTGTTTGATGCTGAGGCATCTAAAATAAAAGGAGCGAAGTGGCTAGGTCAAGGTACAATATACCCAGACGTGATAGAATCTGTGAGTGTAAATGGACCGTCTGCTACTATAAAGTCACATCACAATGTGGGGGGGCTTCCAGACGATATGGAGCTGCAACTGGCAGAGCCGTTGCGTCTGTTATTCAAAGACGAAGTACGCAGAATAGGAGCAGAGTTAGGAGTGCCAAAGGTTATCTTATCAAGACATCCTTTTCCTGGTCCTGGACTGGCCATACGTATTATAGGAGACATTACTGAGCAAAATATTGCTATATTGCAGGATGCAGACGCTATTTTTATTGGTGAAATGAAAGCTCAAGGATTATATGATACTATCTGGCAAGCAGGAGCTATATTTTTACCAATACAAAGCGTAGGAGTAATGGGAGATGAGCGTACGTATGAAAATGTGATTGCTTTGCGAGCAGTAACCTCGGTAGATGGGATGACCGCAGACTGGGCAGATTTACCACATCGTTTTCTTGCTACCGTTAGCAATAAGATTATTAATCAAGTAAAAGGAATAAATAGAGTAGTATATGATATCAGCTCAAAACCGCCTGCTACCATTGAGTGGGAATAAATTTCTAGGGTATTTCTTAGTACCATTATTATTAATCAGTTGTGGTGCTTTCAAAAAGACCCAAAAAACGGAATGGCCTAAAGACGATGCCGTTATAGTAGTAAATCCGCAGAATAGTGAGGATGAAACAGCAGTAGAAGTATCCAAAAAAAATGATACCGAGAAGGAAGCAACGATCTACAGCTCCGTAATATTCAAAGGCCAGAGTTACCGCGTACCACAACATAAAGATGATTTCAATATAGCTGTATTACTTCCTTTTCATTCAGATAAGTCTAATTCTAGAAGAGACAAGCGTAGAGCTGATATCATGCTAGAATACTACCAAGGAATTCAGCTTGCCCTCATTAAGGGAAAGGCTCTAGATAGTAAGTTTACGGTCCATTTCTACGATACAGATAACGATACCAACCAGTTGAAATTCATCTTAAAGAAACCCGAAATGGCGACAATGGATTTAATCCTTGGACCCACAGACGAAATTCAAGTAAAGATAGCCGCCTATTTTGCCCGCTCGCGAAAAATACCCATGTTCTCGCCGTTCACTGCTGTTACAGATCTTTGGAGTAATAATCCGTTCATAATCAATTTGAATCCGTCGAATGAGATGCAAGCACTAGCATTCTTAGCCTACTTTAAGAAAAACCACCACGGCGATAAACTACTGATCGTAAGAGATGGAGGACGTTTTGATAAAGGCTTTGGTGCTGCACTTGTAGCAGAATGTGTCAAGCAGGAAATTGACTTTAGTAAGATTGTTTACAACAAAAATACGGATTGGAAAAATCATTTAGGAGCAGAAAAAACTGTTGTTCTTCTTACCTCTGAAGAGAAATTAGATCTAACCTATGTAGCCACAGGACTACTAACCAGTGCTCCCAATGTTACCCTTATTGGTTCTGATAGATGGATGGAGTTTAGTAGTGTAGATTTTGGTCAATGGCAAAAACTTAATGTTAGATTTCTAAGTACTAACAAGGCTCATGTACTAAACGATAATGCACGTTCTGTGGTAAATAATTACCGCCTTAGTTATAAAGACGATCCCAGCTGGTACACGTACATGGGCTATGACCAAATGCTCTTTGCTCTAGAAGTCCTCGATGCGTTTGGAGGCTACTTTCCGCTGTTTCTGGAGGGGAAATCTATACCGTATGCCAATTCTACTATGGTAATTACCAAGACATCAACCTGCTTTCAAAATAAGTTTATACAACTGTACAAACTAGAAGATTGCGAACTTAAAGCGATAGAATAAAATTGAAATATTTCCGATCACGTTACTCCTCTGCACTACAACTTTTAGAAGGGTATAAATACCCAGAACCTTTTCATATTGCCGCAAAAAACTTTTTCAAAGGCTCCAAGAAATTTGGGTCTAAAGACCGTAAAGCCATTGCAGAGATTTGTTATACCTACCTAAGATGCGGTAAGGTGTTACAAGATGTAGAGCTAGAAAAAGGACTACTACTCAGCTCACTCTTTTTGGAGTTTGATAGGGTAGAGGACTGGAACAAGGTAGCAAAAGAAAGTAAATACGACTTCACGCTGCCAGAGGATTTCTTCTATTCTGGCAATAGTTTAGACTTTGTATCTGCAGCATTGGGCAAAGAGATTTCCTATTTTTTAGAGGGCAGTCTTATGGAAGGTTTTGAGCACTACAATGATGCAGAGAATGTACGTTTTAGACCAAAGAACTGGGCCAAAGACCATACAGACAAGGAGGTAAGAAAACTAGGGGCAATAGGAGTAAGAGAGCTTAAGCTTAATGAAACGTTAGCAGATACCTTACAAGTACAAGATTTGTCATCACAGTTCATCTGTACGGGTATAGATATAAATGAAGGAGACAGAATTTGGGATGTATGCAGTGGAGCAGGGGGCAAGAGCCTCAATCTAAGTGCACAAGGAAATGGAACGTTTTTCTTAAGCGACATTCGCTCTGCAATCATTCAGAACGCTAAGTCACGCTTTGCTTCTATGTACTACAAAGCCAACTTTGGTATTGCAGATATGCAAAAAGAGGCCAGTCAGCTTAAGTTTGGAGCTATCGATGTAGAAGGAGAGTATTTTGATACCATAGTAGCAGATGTGCCGTGTAGCGGTAGCGGTACGTGGTTTCGTACACCAGAGCATTTTACCCGTTTCGACTACGCAGAGATAGAAAGCTATGCAACCCGTCAGCAAACCATTGTGAAAAACGCAGCACCTTTTCTCAAAAAAGGAGGCTCTTTATACTACATAACATGCTCCGTATTTGCGAAAGAAAATACCGAGGTACGTGACTGGATAGCTGCCAATACAGACCTTACGTTTGTAGAAGAAATTGCCTTTGACGGACTACGCCAACGTGCCGATGGCATGTACATGGCTACGTTTGAGAAGTAGGTGGAATCAACTCAATGTTTCGGCTGTAATCCCCCTGCTAGACTTATAGCTGTTAGCACTTGGGTGTTAGATCATATAGAATTACTATGCAAAGCAGCTAGTACTACTGTTGGCTTTTCTTTGCTATTAATCGTTTATACAACGAAATGATGACAGTCGTATGGTGCGGTAGGTAGAATTACTGTA
>TARA_B110000902_G_scaffold77629_1_pt1 | contig 14133 bp, 12 predicted proteins | sample TARA_B110000902 | Tara Oceans TARA_B110000902 (sample SAMEA4398009) | marine metagenome | biome: Polar Biome; feature: [SRF] surface water layer (ENVO:00010504); material: water (ENVO:00002006), including particulate matter (ENVO:01000060) such as... | depth 5 m | reverse complement strand
ACATCTCCATCTTGAGAATGAATTTCTTTGACTTTATATCCGTTTTTTTCACACCACATTAAATACATTCGCATCAACATTGAGCTCCAATCACAACTTTCTGTACCTCCCGCACCAGCAGTAATTTGAAGAATAGCATCTAAATGATCTTCTTCTAAAGAAAGCATGTTTTTTAATTCTAATTCTTCTAGATTTTTAATTAATTTTTGGTGTTGATTTAAAACTTCTTCCTCAGTTGATTCTCCATCTTTGAAGAACTCAAATAGGACCTCAGTATCTTCGAGATTAGTTTTTAAATTGTCGTAAGACTTCACCCACAATTTTTTATTTTTTATGGATTTTAAAACTATTTCTGCTTTTTTTGGGTTGTTCCAAAACTCAGGATCTTGAGTAACTAACTCTTCCTCTTTGACTAGTTCTCTTTTCTGATCAATGTCAAAGATACCCCCTTAACGCTTCCAGACGATCTTTAATAACTTTAAGTTGTTCAGGTGAAATCATGGTTTTTCAGTTTTAACAATGTTAGTAGAAATATTTATCTTAATCTTAATTTGTCTCCTTTTTTTAAGCTGTTTTTTAAAATTTGTTCATTTCTTTTTTTCAATGATTTTATTTTAACACCATATTTCTGAGAAATAGTTCTCAAATCTTCTTCATTTGTAACAATGTGAATTCTTTGTTTAGATCTATTTCTTTTAGGTTGAATAAATACTTTTATTCCTTCAGGCAATATTTTTTGATTATCGTCGTCGTTGTATTTTAGTATTTGTTTTAATTTAATATTAAAAGTTTTCCCTATCATTTCATAAGTTTCTTGATTTCCAGAGATCACATATTTTATTCTGTTTGGATGCAGGTAAATATTTCTTTTTCCGGAAACAAGAGAATTTTTAATTCTTTTTGAATCATATTGATACAAGTTGTTCTCTTCAATAATTTTTATTAATAATTCTGGATACTGTTTGTTGGTAGCATATCCTGCTTTTTTAAGGCCCTTTGACCAAGATGTATAATCTGTAATTGGATAGTCAAATAGAAATTTATATCTGCTGTATTTGTTAAGGAAAATTGAGTGATCTACAAAGGATTCTAATACATTTTTATAACTCCTAAAGCATTCATTTTTTTTATCGTCGTCAGCAAATATTTTTTTCCCTTCCCATCCATGACACTTTATTCCAAAATGATTATTTGCTTTGGTAGCTAGCCTAGAATTACCATTATTGCTTTCTAATATACCTTGGGCTAAAGTTATGCTAGCTGGAATTTTATATTGATGCATTTGTTTTACAGCAAGGGGAGAGTATTTAGCGATATATTCTTTTCTAGTTAGTTCTTGTCCAAATGTGGAGTTTATCGAAATTACCAATCCAACTGCAATACACTTAATGTATTTGCCAAAAATCATTTTATTGGTATTTTATTGAAAAGGAAAATATTTTTAAAATTCTTTTCAATTGAAGTTCCTATAACTGCAATATCAGCACCAGCATTCCAAACATTTTCTAAATCTTGCTGACTGTTGATGCCTCCCCCAACTATCAAAGGGATATTTATTGTTTTTTTTACGTCTATTATCATTTTATTTCCAATGCTTTTTTCAGCACCAGAACCTTTGTCTAAATAAATAAATTGCATACCTAATTGTTCACCAGCTAAAGCAGTAGCTGCGGCAATAGAACTTTTATTTTTTGGTATTGGGAGAGATTCACTCATGTAAATTGCAGAGTTTAAACTTTCTCCTTCAATAAGAATATACCCGCAGGGCAAAACCTCTAGATTACTAGCTCTTATTTTAAATGCTGATTTAACATGCTGTCCTATCAATAGTTCAGGATTTCTCCCACTTATTAGCGACAATAAGAACAAGCCGTCTGCATATTTAGAAATTTGTTGATTATCTCCTGGGAAAATTAAAACAGGCTTGGAGGAAAGTCTTTTGATTGCTTTTAAATAATCATCAAACATTTGGTGGTTAATTAAACTCCCCCCCACTAAAATAAAGTCACAGCTAGAACTGTTTATTAGTGATATTAATTCGTTTATTTCTTCAAAAATAAGCTTATCAGGATCAATTAAAACACACCATTGTTTTTCTCCTTTTGATATTTTGCTGCTAATAATCTCTTTAATCATAACTAATGGTGAAATCGGTGTTGAAAGCTAAAAAATAATTTTGAAAGTTGGAGACTTTTAAATTACTAGAAAATGAAAAATTAGGATGTTTGCAATATCCTTTATACCCAATAGGAGTTTTTTTGACAAATAAATGATCGTTAAATAAAACGGTATTGTCTTTTCTGATTTTGTAAAGGACCTCTTTAATACACCACTTCTTAAGCAACTCTTTTAAATTATCTCCATCATTAAAGTCTTCCTTGTTGTAGTATTTATGTTTTATTTTTAGAGTATTTCTATTGTTTTGTTCTAAATCTATTCCGCAAGGAAAATCTGCAATTATAATTGCTATTATGTTTTGTGTGTGTGTAATGGAAATCTCTTTTTTAGATTCTTTAATGTAAGGAATGCCAGCTTTTGAAATTAATATTTCATTATTAATAAGCTCATTAAAAAGTTGTTTGGTGGCAAAAATCTGCCATTTTCTGTTTTCATTTTTATAATTTAAGAAGTCATTGTGATAATCTGGATGAATTCCCTTGCATTGCTCTAGATTAAATTCATCTTGAGTAAACTCCCAAATACCAACTTTATAGTTAGTTCCTTTAGTTATTTTTAGTAGTGGCAAAATCTAACATTAAAAGTAATTTATTTATTCATACAGTTAATTGACATTAAAAAAAATGTCTTTTTTCAGTTGTTTTAAAAGAGCCTCTTTATATTTGTTTAAATATTATTAAAAATAAAAATGACGTTTAAAGATGACAACATAATTTCTATTACTAAAGAAAATACAAGAAAGAAGTTATCAAACCAAGAAAAAATTGAAGCAATTTCAGAACATTTCAGTTCAATAATGAAAATTTTAGAACTAGATTTAGAAGACGATAGTCTAAAAGAAACACCTAAGAGAGTTGCTAAAATGTATGTCGAAGAATTATTTCAGGGCATGAACCCTGAAAATGCTCCTGAAATTAAAAAGTTTGATAATTCTTACAATTATAATGGAATTATTTTGGAGAAAAACATCACTTTATTTTCACTTTGTGAACACCATTTTGTTCCTATTATTGGCAAAGCCCATATTGGTTATTTTGCAAATAATAAGGTTGTTGGGTTATCCAAGTTAAATAGAATCGTAAATTACTTCTCTAAAAGACCTCAAGTACAAGAAAAATTGACAGTTCAAATTGTAGAGTTTTTAAAAAATGAGTTGGAAACACAAAATGTAGCTTGTATTATCGAAGCCCAGCATCTGTGTGTTAGCATGAGAGGAATAAAAGACGTTAATAGTTGGACGACTACTGCAGAGTATTCAGGAAAATTTTTAGAAGAGTCTTCCAAAAATGAATTTATTAAATTAATTTCTACAGAGAATTAATGAGGGATTTATACATATATAATTCCCTTTCCTCAAAGAAAGAAAAATTCGTTCCAAATCAACAAGGCCATGTTGGGATGTATGTCTGTGGCCCCACTGTTTACAGCAATGTTCATGTTGGAAATGTAAGAACATTTATGTCTTTTGACATGGTTTATCGATACTTGTTACACCTAGGCTATAAGGTAAGGTATGTAAGGAATATAACTGATGCAGGACATTTAGAAAATGATGCTGATGATGGAGAAGATAGAATAGCAAAAAAAGCACATTTAGAGAAAATTGAACCTATGGAGGTTGTTCAGCGATATACTGTTGATTTTCATAATACATTAAACCGTTTTAATTTTTTAACTCCTAGCATTGAACCTACGGCAACAGGGCATATTATTGAGCAAATAGAAATTATTAAGCAAATATTAGAAAAAGGGTTTGCCTATGAGGTTAATGGTTCTGTTTATTTTGATGTTTTAAAGTACAACCAAGAGAATAACTATGGGGAATTAAGCGGTAGAAAGATTGAAGATTTGATACATAATACTAGGACACTCGATGGTCAGTCAGACAAGAAAAACCCTCAAGATTTTGCACTTTGGAAACGCGCCGATCCGCAGCATATAATGAGATGGCCATCTCCTTGGGGAATTGGTTTTCCTGGTTGGCATTTAGAATGTACTGCTATGAGCACGAAGTATTTAGGTAAAAACTTTGACATTCATGGAGGAGGTATGGATTTGAAATTCCCACATCATGAGTGCGAAATTGCGCAAGCTGAAATATGCAATGGTAATAGTCCAGTTAATACTTGGATGCATGCAAATATGCTTACACTTAATGGTCAGAAAATGGCTAAATCCACAGGTAATTTTATTTTGCCAAATGATTTTTTCACAGGGGAAAGCAAACATTTAAGTAAAAGTTTTTCTGCTGGTTGTGTCAGATTTTTTATTCTTCAGGCACACTACCGAAGTGTCTTAGACTTTTCTAATGATGCGTTATTGGCTTCTGAAAAAGGATATAATAAATTAATGGAAAGTATTCGAATTTTAGAAACTCTTAATAGCTCTTTAAAAACATCTGATTTTAATATTGAAGCATGGAAGGAAAGTTGTTACAATGCAATGAATGATGATTTTAACTCTCCAATTTTAATTGCAGAATTATTTAGTGTTGTAAAATTCATAAATCAAGTAAAGGATGGAACTTCTACAGTTAGTAAAGAAGATTTAGATTTAATAACTAGTACTTTAAATATATTTGTCTTTGATGTTCTTGGTCTACAAAACATGAATCAAGGTGCAAATCAATATAAAGAGAAACTGAAAGACACTGTAGAGTTGCTAATTAAAATGAGGGCAGAGGCAAGAATTAATAAGGACTTTGAATTATCAGATAAAATAAGAATTCAATTGGATGAAATTGGAATTCAACTAAAGGATTCTAAGGATGGAACTATCTTTAAAATAGATTAATTATGAAATTTTTATGGTTTAATAAAATTATCTTGAGTTGCATTCTCTTGTTTTTTTTTAACAATTCCTTTTCACAAAATAACTTGGTAGATTCTTTATTTAGTATTAGAGGAGAACAGTATTTCTCATTTGATCCTCCAAAAAATGTCAATACCGTTAGCAAAGTTATTTCCATAGATCATAAAACAAATTCTCACAAAGTATATGCTTATGCCAATAAAAAAGAATTTTTAGATTTTCTAGATTTAAATATTCCATTTGAAATTATAAATGACGAAATACAATTAGTAGACCCAACAGCTTCTAGATCTTTATGGAATTTTTATCCTAATTACCAAGAATACGAAACTATGATGCAAGCATTTGCAGATTCTTTTCCCTCAATTTGTAAACTTCACAATCTTGGAACGTTAAATTCAGGACATAAAATATTGGCAGTTCAAATATCAAACAATGTTGGATTTCAAGAAAATGAGCCTTCTTTCTTGTATACATCTTCCATGCATGGAAATGAGCTAACTGGCTATGTTTTAATGTTGAGGTTAATTGATGAAATTTTAAATGGCTACAGTCTAGGTAATTACACGAATATTGTAGATGGAGTAGATTTATGGATTAATCCTTTAGCAAATCCTGATGGAGCATTTGCTGTTAGTGATCTCTCTGTTAATGGAGCGGTGAGAGGCAACGCAAATTGGATTGATTTAAATAGAAACTATCCAGACCCTTTGGATGGAGATCATCCAGATGGAAATTCATGGCAAGAAGAAACAGTAATTTTCATGAATCTTGCTGATTCAATTCCTTTTAGTATGTCTTGTAATTTTCATACTGGGGCAGAAGTATTCAATTATCCTTGGGATACTTGGTCAAATTTGACTGCAGACGATTCTTGGTGGCAAAACATTGGTTCTATGTATGCAGATACTGTACACCAGCATAGTGCATCAGGATATTTTAACGACTTAAATAACGGACTTACTAATGGGTGGGTATGGTATGAAGTTGATGGAGGAAGACAAGACTTTATGAATTACTATAAATTGTGTAGAGAATCTACTATTGAACTTTCCTCCACTAAGGTGCCAACCCCATCTACTTTGCCAAATTATTGGACTGCAAATAAAGCTTCCTTGTTTAACTATATTGAAGAATCCTTAAATGGTCTTAGGGGATTGGTTTCAGATACTATTACAGGGCAGCCTTTAACTGCTAGAGTAGAGATATTTGGTCATGATTACGACAGTTCTCATGTTTATTCAAATTTACCTATTGGAAATTACCATAGATATTTAAGTCCAGGGAATTATTTAGTCAATTTTAGTTCTCAGGGTTATGAAAGTAAGTCCATAAATGTCGATATTTACAATGCAACTGCTACAGTTTTAAATGTCCAATTAGGAGCAATTAACACAGTTGGGATTATAGAGTCAGAGAAGGGCAAAAAGCTTGTAAAAAAAGTAGATTTATTGGGTAGAGAAGGCTCTGACAATTCTGTCCAAATAGAAATATTTGACGATGGGTCAACTAGAAAAATAATCAACAATAAAAATAAATAGATATGAAAAACCTTTTAATTATTTCAATTTCGTTTATGTCTTTAGGTGTGTTTTCTCAATCAAAGTTTGAGACTAATAGAGAGGGTAGCGAATATAAATTTAAAGTACTTAAAGACTTAGAAGCTACGGATGTTCAAAATCAAGGTAGGACAAGTACTTGTTGGAGTTTTTCTTCCTTGTCTTTTTTTGAATCTGAGATTATAAGATTAAAAAACGAACGTCATAATCTTTCTGAAATGTTTATTGCTAGAAATGCTTATTTAGGAAAAGCTGAAAATTACCTACGAATGTATGGAACTTTTACTTTTGGTCCTGGTGGCGCATTCCACGATATTCCTTGGGTTATTAAAAGATACGGAATAGTTCCAGAAGAAGTGTACAATGGTCTAAATTATGGTGAAACAACCCACAAGCATTCTGAAATGGAAGCAGTTCTTGAATCAGCAGTTAAGGCTTTGGCAAAAAAACCTCAAAATGGAAAACTCACTCCTGTTTGGAAAAATGGAATAGAAGGAATTCTTGATGCATATTTAGGTGATCTTCCAAGTGATATAGAAAATTTCAAGTTTAGTTATAAAGGGAAGGAGTACAATCCTAAATCTTTTTCAAAATCCTTAGGTCTGAATATGGACGATTATATATCCATAACTTCTTTTACTCATCACCCATTTTATAGTCAATTTGTTTTAGAAGTTCAAGACAATTGGGCTATGCAATCAAGCTATAATTTACCTATCGAAGAATTTATGAATGTTATGGAGCAAGCCATTATGAATGGCTATACTTTTGCATGGGGAGCTGATGTTTCAGAAAAAGGTTTTGGCTATAGAGATGCTTTAGCAATTTTGCCAGAAGATGAATCAACCATTAAAAAATCAGGTAGAGATAGTAAAAGATTTAATGATGCTGGAGCTCAAAGAAATAGTAATGCTTTTGCAAGTCCTGTTAAAGAAAGAAACATTACCCAAAATGAAAGACAAATCGCATTTGACAACCAGGAAACTACAGATGACCATGGTATGCATGTAACGGGTTTAGTAGAAGATCAAAAAGGAACTAAGTATTTTATAGTTAAAAATTCTTGGGGGGAAAGTAACGATCGTGATGGTTATTTCTTTGCTTCCTTTCCATATGTAAAATATAAAACTTTAAATATACAAGTCCATAAAGATGTTTTGACAAAAGAACTTAAAAAGAAATTAGGGATTAAATAATGTTGAAAATATTGGAATATTTATTGATTGCCCCTATATGGCTATATCAAAAATTGATTTCACCATTTTTTCCTAGTACTTGTAGGTTTAACCCTACTTGCTCCAATTATGCTATGGATGCTATAAAATTAAAAGGTCCTTTTGTAGGATTTTGGTTAGCTTTAAAAAGGATTCTAAAATGTCACCCTTGGGGAGGGACAGGCTACGATCCAGTACCTTAATATTTTCAATATGCTCAAAATAGACATGCACACCCATATGATTCCAAAAAATCTTCCTGACTGGGAGAAGAAGTTTGGTTATGAGGGTTTTATTAGATTAGAACATCACAAATCTAGCTTGGCTAAAATGATGCAGGGAAATAAATTCTTTAGAGAAATAAATCACAATTGCTGGGATCCTGAAGTTAGAATTCATGAGTATGAAAAGTATGCTACAAAAGTGCAAGTTGTATGTACCATTCCAGTTCTGTTTGCTTATTTTTCAAAACCTAAAGATGGTCTTGAAGTAGCTAGATTCTTAAATGATGATTTAGCTAATTTGGTTAATAAATATCCCAAAAACTATATTGGTTTAGGGACTCTTCCTATGCAAGATCCTGAGCTTGCTGTTCAAGAACTATATAGAATTAAAGAACTAGGGTTAAAAGGCGTCCAGATAGGTTCTAATATAGAAGATAAAAATTTAAATGAATCTCAGTTTTCTCCTATTTGGGAAGCCTGTGAAAAGCTTGGATTGGCTGTCCTAATTCATCCATGGAATATGATGGGTAAGAAAGACATGAGTAAATATTGGCTCCCTTGGCTTGTTGGTATGCCAGCTGAAACTTCTCGAGCTATGTGCTCTATGATTTTTGGTGGGGTTTTTGACAAATTCCCAAAATTAAGAGTGAATTTTTGCCATGCAAGTGGCTCTTTTTTATCAACTATTGGAAGAATAGAACACGGTTTTAATTGCAGACCAGACCTTGTTGCTGTAGACAATTCTAGAAACCCTAGAGAATACTGCGGTCATTTTTGGGTAGATTGTATTACTCACGATCAGGACATGCTCAATTATGTGTTGAAAATGCAGGGTTCTAAAAGAGTGACTTTAGGGAGTGATTATCCTTTTCCACTTGGAGATTTAGAAATTGGAGAGTTTATTAATCAGATGAATTTGGAAAAATCTGTAGTGGAAGATATTTTTTGCAATAGTACTTTAGAATGGTTGAACCTAAAAAAAGAAATGTTTTTATGAGAGTTTTAATTGCGTCCATATTATTAATGTCGTTTTATCTTCAAGTTCTTTCTCAAGATGGATATTGGCAACAAAATATAAAATACGATATGAGTATTGATTTTGACCATAAAAGTCATCAATTTGATATTCGCCAAGAAATTACTTATTTCAATAATTCACCAGACGACTTATCAAAAGTATATATGCATTTATTTTACAATGCTTTTCAGCCAGGTTCTATGATGGATGTAAGGTCAAGGTCTATTGCCGATCCTGATTCAAGAGTTATGGATAGAATTTACCATCTAGATAATGATGAAATAGGATTTCAAAAAATAATAAGTGTAAATAATGGACCTAGTGATTTAAGTTTTCATCAAGAGGGTACTATTCTAGAAATATTCTTAGATGAGCCTCTTAAATCTGGCAAGAAATTAAATTTATCTATCGATTGTAAGAGTCAAATTCCAATTCAAATAAGAAGAACTGGAAGGTATAATAAAGAAGATGTAGCTTATTCTATGACACAGTGGTATCCAAAAATGTGTGAATATGATTTGGAAGGTTGGCATACCAACCCATATATAGGTAGGGAGTTTTATGGTGTATGGGGAGACTTCAATGTAGTAATTAACATTGACAGTTCTTTTGTTTTAGGCGGTACTGGAATCCTTCAAAACCCAAATGAAATTGGCCATGGTTATCAAAATAAAAAGAAAAATAAAAGAGTAAATGCAACTGGTAAATTAAAATGGCATTTTAAGGCAGAAAATGTACACGATTTTGCATGGGCTGCAGATCCATTTTTTATTCATGAGCAAACTTCTTTAGATAACGGAACCATAATTCATTTTCTGCACAAAAATGACTCGTTAAATGAAAATTGGAAATCATTACAGCCATACGCAGTAAAATGTTTTGAATATATGAATGAAAATTATGGTGAATATCCATACAAACAATATTCAATTATTCAAGGTGGAGATGGGGGGATGGAGTACCCAATGTGTACTTTAATTACTGCAGAAGGTTCTTTAAGAGGCTTGATAAGTGTTACCGTTCATGAATCTATTCATAGCTGGTTTCAGGGTATTCTTGGCACCAACGAATCCAAATATGAGTGGATGGATGAAGGGTTTTGTACTTATGCTCAATATGAAGTTTTGAACTATTTATATGAAAAGAATATTTTAAATCCACTTTACAGACAGTATAAGAGCTACGCTAACGTTGCAAAATCTAATTATGAAGAGCCTTTGTCAACCCATGCTGATTTTTATAATTTAAATTATGTTTATGGTGTAAATGCTTACAATAAAGGTTCTGTTTTTCTTCATCAATTGGGATATATAATTGGATCTGAGGTTTTAAAAACTGGCATGAAAAAATATTTTGAAATCTGGAAATTTAAACACCCAAAACCATCAGATTTTAAAAAGATTATGGAGAAAGAAAGTGGAATGGAATTAGATTGGTATTTCGAGCAGTTTACTGAAACAACTAATACAATTGATTACTCGATAGTTGGAGTTAAATCATCTGGAGAAAAGAGCACCATTTTAATTCAAAAAAACGGAAGAATTCCAATGCCTTTAGATATTTGCTTGGTGACCAAAGACTCCAATGCTTACTGGTACAATATTCCACTTAGAATTATGCGTGGATCCAAGAAAAAGGATATGATTGGAGACGCCTTTAAAACAATTACTGATTGGCCTTGGGTGTACAACTACTACGAATTTGAAGTAGATTTTTCAATAGAAGAAATCAAAAAAATACAAATAGACCCTTCTACAAGACTGGCAGATATTGACTTAGAAAACAATGTTTGGACAATAAATAATAATGAGGGATTAACAATTCCTGAAATTATTTTTAAAAGTAAATTATAAATACTTTTTGATAGCTACTGAAATCAGTTGCTGGTTAGAAAGTTTTATTCCCCAATATTCTTGGCTTAATGTGGCGTTTCCAGCTGTGCCATTTCCAATTGTTGCTTCGTAGTATTGATGAAGACCAGTATTAAGATTAGCAATAATAGTTATAAAAAAATCTTTTTTAACTAAATAGTCCAAAAAAACAAAATACTCTATTCCTACACCGAAATCATCTGAGGACCAAAACACCTGAGTTCCTCTTCCAGATTGTCCTCTGTAAATATTGCATCTAAAATAAGGACCTATTCCGTGACCAATATTTATATTTCTCTTCTCCATTAGCCAACTTCCCTTTGTAATGCTAATTAAAAAGTTATTTAAACTAAAAGTTGGGTTTTTGTAAGATGGGGAAAACTTGGTGTGAATTTTGTAAAATTTGTTTTCTGAAACGCTCATTTGATAATCTATGAGAACCCCTATTTTTTCCTCAAATTTAGCGTCGAAGAGTGTTGAAATTGAGCTCACTGGGTTGCTCCATCCTATGGATATTGAGTGTGACAAATTGTTGTTTTCTTCTTCCTCATTTATTTGAGCAGATAATTGAAAACATTCTAATACAATAATAATAAGAGCAAGAAGTCTATACATTAATTAAAAATGTGAATTTGATTAGATATAATGTCAAAACTAGTCTGATAATTTTTCAGTGAATAGCTGGCTGGACCTTGGATTACTAGCCCATCAAAGAGTTGATATTGACTACTGTCGCAAGCACATTCAACAAAAGAGTTGGTAGAATCTACTGTGGCTTTTCCACATGGATTGTCCGAGTTGTAGGTACAGTGCCTGTCGTATGCACTAAATTGATCATAAGATTGTCTGTAGATGATTATTCCTTTACTTCCCCCAGTTATATATGCCCATCCCCCGATAGAGTTCAGCGAAGAGTAACTGGGCAAGGATATGTTTATGTACTGGTCTACATATACGTATGGAACTATATTTTGATTTTTTGTGCAACTATTTAAGAAAATTATCCAAAAACATATAAAGAGATTACTAAATTTGATAATTATTTTATTCATGAATTGTTTAGTTTTAAAACCTGTATTGATTTTCGCAATAATTATTATTGCAAATAATACTCATTGTCAAAACAAGGGTGAATTATCAGGTTCAAATAAGCACTCTTACGCTCTAAATTACAAAATACCTGGGAATACAGACGAAGTTTTTGAAGGTCTTTCTTTTAGTGATTTAAAAAGGCAAGAAGAATACAATCTAAAGCACCAGAAAGATTCTAGAAAAGAGTTGTTAAAAAGCCACTTATTAAAACAAACAAAACCTACGAGAAAAAGGATGAAGCGAACCCTGAAAAAATCTCAAAGGTTTTTAGCGGGTAAACCCATAGTGCCAGTTTGGCAACTTTGGATTATCAGGAAAAAATATTTTTCTCAACGTAAGGAAAACAAAAATGAGGATTAAACTTTTTGAATTTAAATTGGCTAAATGTTAAAAATTCGTTAATTATTGTTTAATTTGTGAAACGATTATTTCGTACGTTCAAGATTAAAGATAACAGACTATGCTTAGAAAAATATTTTTATTATCCGTCTCTCTTTTTGTATTATGCTTTGTTAGTTATGCTCAGCCTCAAGGAGGAAGTGTAAAAGGTAAGGTTTTCGACGAATTGAAAGATGGTTTTCCTTTTGTTAATGTCGCGCTTTTTCAAAATGGAAATATAAGAGGAGGTGCCACAACTGATTTTGATGGTGTTTTTAAGATTAGTAATATATCTGCTGGAACTTATACGCTTGAAATTAAGTTTGTAGGTTACCAAACCTACAGATTAGAAGGATTAATAGTTAAGGGTGGGAAATTATTGCCATTATCACCTATTTATCTAAAGGAAGCAACTGAGCTATTAAAGGAAGTTGAAATTGTAAGCTATAAAGTGCCCTTAATTGATAAAGATGGTGGAGCATCTGGTGGTACTGTAACAAGAGAAGATTTAGCTAGAATGCCAGGAAGGTCTGCTGGTTCTATTGCAAGTACTGTTGGTGGAGTACAATCTGATGCGAACGGTAACATTACATCTGTAAGAGGTTCTAGAGATGATGCAACTTTTTATTATATTGATGGTATTAAAGTTAGAGGATCTACCAACTTACCCAAATCAGCTATTGAAGAAGTAAGTGTAATGACAGGTGGGGTTCCTGCAAATTTTGGAGATGCAACAGGTGGTATAATATCTATTACTACAAGAGGAGCTTCAAGAACTTATTTTGGAGGAATTGAAGTAGTAAGTTCAGGATTTGCTATAAATGACAACGTATACGGCTTAGACAACAACGGATTCAATCTATTAGAAGGTACTTTTTCAGGTCCATTACTTATGAAAAAAGACAGTACTGGAAAGAAAACAGATCCTCTTTTAGGATTCTTTGTTTCTGGAAACTTTAACCATGTCTTAGACCCAAGACCACTAGCTGGTGATCAATATAGGCTAAAGCCATCTTACAGAGACTCGTTAATAGACCCTTCAAAAATGGGACCATTGAGACCAACTGGTTTGGGTTTTGGTGCATATTATAATACAGATTTTTTAACAGATGATGCTTTTGAAAAAGTTAAGTATCGTCAAAATGTAGATAGAACTACAGCTTCTCTCGCCGGTAAAATAGATGTCAATGCCGGTCCAAATATGAATATCTCATTTGGAGCTTCCGGTTCTTATTCAGACCGTAACGGAGCATCTTGGGAAAGTTCATTATTGAATTCTGATAATTTAGCAAATTATAGAGATTTTGACTGGAGAGCTTATGGTAAGTTCACCCAGCGTTTTCAAAATGTTGCCGATGATGCAGGTTCTCAAAAAGGGGTTAAAAATGCATATTATACTATTATGGTGGATTATTCAAGAAACTATGGTTGGGTTGAAGACAATGTGCATGGAGATAATTATTTTAATTACGGTCATATTGGAAAGTTTGACATTTATAAAACACCATCTTATGAGTTTTCAGATTTTGACGGAAATGGAGTTTTAGACCTTGTACAGACTGGAGTTAATGACGATTCTATTGTTTTTACACCTTCTAGCACCAATGCAGATATGGCTGCAATAACCAACCAATACTTTTCTCTCTACGACGATGTTGCTGGAAATTACGAAAACACTACGCAGCTTCTTGACGGAGGTGCTCTTCTAAATGGAAGAAGACCCACCAATGTTTACGGATTGTGGCAGAATATAGGATATGGATATAATGGATCAAATCAATCGGATAA
>TARA_B110000902_G_scaffold146830_1_pt1 | contig 14275 bp, 7 predicted proteins | sample TARA_B110000902 | Tara Oceans TARA_B110000902 (sample SAMEA4398009) | marine metagenome | biome: Polar Biome; feature: [SRF] surface water layer (ENVO:00010504); material: water (ENVO:00002006), including particulate matter (ENVO:01000060) such as... | depth 5 m | reverse complement strand
GCTAATGATGGAAGAGTGGTTTTAGAAGTTCAAGATGGAAGTATAAAAGTTAATAATGGAGATGTAAATGTTCAAGACGGAAAAATTAAAGAGTATGGTCATGATTTAGTTCCACAGGGTGCTATTATTATGTGGTCTGGAGCTACTAACAATATACCTCCTGGTTGGAAATTATGTGATGGAAGTGTTGCAACTAAGTTAGATGGTACTGGTGACTTTACAACGCCAGATTTAAGAGAGAGATTTATCGTTGGTGCTGGAGGAAATAATCCTAGTGTAAGTAGTTCTGGATATGGTTCTAATGCTAACGGTGGTAAAACTCAACATACGTTGAGTGAACAGGAGATGCCGTCACACACGCATCAAGTTAATGACCCTGGACACAGTCACCCATACACCTTCAGAGGTGGATATAATGTAGATGTAATAAAACAAAATGGCTACAAAGACCAATTTGCAAATACTATATATAATAGTAATACAAGTAATGCAGTCACTGGTATTACACTTTCAAATACCGGCGGTGGATTTTTAGGATATACCGTTCCGTTTTCGATTCTTCCCCCATATTATGCTTTAGCATTTATTATTAAATTATAAAAAAAATTGATTAGAAAAGCCATATATAGTTTCACTTTATTTTTCCTATTTTTAATAGGAAGTAATTACTCCCAAGTATACCACCATGGCGGAGACTTTGTCATTCGTGGAGACATCTATGTTCACGGAGATTTAAAGTCATATTCTTCCTTTTCTGTTGATGATTCAATAGAAATAAAACTTAATGGAAATATTATACATCACAGTGATACAAGTACTTTTATTAAAACGAATACTGATGATGGTTTTCCAGCTAAGGGAACCATTAATTTTGTAGGTTCTCAAAGACAATATATCTATTCTACTAGCTCTACAAATTTAAATATTATTAAAAACTCAAATCCAATTGGACTTACTTTTAAAAAAGCGGACTCCACATCTGGTAATACTAATTTTGCAAATCCTCTTATTTGGGAGTATGTTGATTTATCTCCTGCTACATCCAATATATTACTTGACTCAACAAATATTGAATTAAAACATGAATATGGCTCAAGCCAAACTAACAGAACAAATAAATATGGCAGCATAAAAGGAGAATCCAATACTTCTTTAGTTCTTTCAGATTCTTTGGAAAAAATATCTGGAATTATCCCTGGAAATTCTAATTTCTCCACTCATAATTTCAATTTAGGTTTTGTGATAAATCATAGTAATACTTATCCTGAAGCTGTTGAATATAGTAGATATGGAACTTACATGCCAGACGTTTCTGACACTTCTTTTAACCGATATTTTGTTGTTAATAAGCCTGTGAATTTTAATAGTCCAACTATAGTTTATCATGACAATCTTTTAAGATCTATGAACCAAGATAGCTTGGATATATTTGTGAGTATTAATAATGGTGACTCATGGAAGCAAGTAGGCGCAACCACTAATACTGGATTAAAAACCATTACTGACAACAATAATTCTGAATGGATGCCCATTGGCATAAATGATAAATCAATTATTACAATCGCGGAAAGAGACTGTAAAAATCCTCCAATTGTTAATCTTACCAAAGATTCAATTGCTATTTGTTCAGGAAATAATGCTGAAATTAAGTTTGATTCAATTACAATTGGTTGTGCGATAAAGTGGTTCAAAGATGGAGTTTTCTATTCTAATTCTAATTACCCAACTGCAGAATCTGCAGAGTTAACCGTATCTCAACCTGGTTGGTATTTAATTACTATCCTAGATTCAAAAGGTTGTACTAATAAAGATTCTATTAAAGTTAAATCTTCTGATCTTCCAGAATTTGATTCATCTATTGCAAATGCTTTTAATATTACCGTTCCATGTATAGGTGACCCAGTGATATTTACAGCTAATCCAGAGCCAACAGATTCATCAAATATGACATATAGTTGGGATTTTGATTATTATACAAACAATGGACTAAATACTTCAACTCTGAAAAACCCTTCTTTTCTTTACACTCAATCAGGTCCACATAGTGTTAAGCTTATTATAACCGATTCCAGCGGGTGTTCAAATTCTAATATTAGAAATGCAGATGTTTTACCATACCCAATTGCAGATTTTAGTTTTCAAAATGCTTGTGACAATACACCTATAAATTTCACCAATTTAAGTACCTCTTCCTATCCTGGATTAGCTTATTCATGGGATTTTGGATCCAATACTTCTAGCATAGAAAATCCTACACATACATTTCCTTCACAAGGATCTTTTCAAGTTGAATTAATCGCTAATCTGCTGAATACTTGTTCTGATACTTTAGTGAAAACAATTAATATATTTCCTCTTCCAGTAGCAAATTTCACTTTCAACGATACTTGCGAAAATGACACGGTTTTTTATGTTAATCAGTCTACTGTTTTAGTTACAGATTCTATAATTACAACAGAATGGAATTTTAGTAATGTTGCTCTTTCTAATCTTTATAACTCTTATTACGTCTATTCTTCTGATAATACCTACTCAACAGAATTAAAAGTAACTACATCTAACGGATGTTCACATGACACTATTAAAACTGTAGACATCTATCCATCTCCAGTTGTTGATTTCTTGTCTAGAAATGATCTTAATCCATTTGCCTCTTCCTTTTGTTTGTACGATACAATTCAATTTTCACCAGTTCCAGATTCTCTTGTTTCAGTTTGGGATTTTGGTGATAACTCATCTTCCAATGATACTACAGCTCTTAAAAAGTTTGACAATTTTGGAACTTTTAATGTAGTATTATCTCAGACCTCTAGCAATGGGTGTTCTTCCAAAAAAAATAAATCTATTCAGATAAATCCAACTCCTGTAGCCCTTACAAATTCTCCAGAGGACCAATGTTATGGTCTGCCAGTTTCTTTTTCTTCCCTTTCTTCAATTGATAACAACAATACCATTACAGAGCATCGTTGGAATTTTGAATACCCATTGGCATCAACTCCAACTTTAGCTCAAAACCCTTTCCCTGTAGTTTTTAGTGATACAGGAATTAAAATAATTGAGCTTACGGTTACTTCTAATAACAATTGTATAAATAGTATTTTAGATACAGTTCAGGTATTTCCTGTTCCAAATATTAATCTTGGGCAAGATTCTATTTCTACTTGCGGAACTTCTTATTTGTTAACAGCTCCTCAAGGCTGTGTAAATTTCTGGTCAAACGGGTTAACTTCTGATAGTTTATTAGTTAACTATTCCAATACTTACCATCTAAAGTCCACCGACAATAATGGATGTATTAGTAGAGATACAGTTGATATAACTTTAAATTCTTCATTTTTACCAGAAATTGCTTCTTCTAGTTCTTGTGATTCATCAATTTTGGACGCTGGAAGTCCAAATGCAACCTATTATTGGTTTGATTCTACTGCATCTTACACCTATTCTTATTCAAATGGCCAAATTAATTTAACCGGTATTAGTGACACAATTGCCAATACTAGATTATTGAATATAAATTCTTCAGGATTATATAAAGTTTTAGTGGTAGATCAAAATAATTGTCCAGGAGAAGATTCTATTAATATTGTCATAAGTGCAAGCCCAATAAATTATTCCACTTTTTCAGATACCCTTAATCCATGCGTAGGAGATAGTATGTTAACCGATAGCTTACCTGTTGGGATAAATTACGCTTACACATGGAATCCACAAATTTCTTCAAATAGTAGCAGAATATGGGTTTCACAATCAAACACCTATACTGTAGTTGTAAAAGATACATTAACAGGTTGTAGCCTTACCAATGTTATTTCAGTAATTCCAAAATCAAATCCTCAATTAGATTTAAGACTTATTAATCATTTTACTAATGATTCTATTAATATTTGCGATTCGGTCACCATAATTTCTGATCCTTTATCAAATAGTTATTTGTGGACAGATGCAAACCAGAACCCAATTGGATTTAATAGTTCAATAAATATTAATTCATCTGGATACTACAATTGTGAAATTTCTTTTGGAACCTGTTCTAATTCGGACAGTATACATGTTTCTGCATTTCAAACACCAGTTTTCGAACTTTTAGGAGGCATTTCTGACACAACTCTTTGTAGTTACAACTCTTTGGTCACCAACGACTTAAGTGTTTTTGGATCTACTTTTAACTGGAGTAGTGGATCCACAGATTCAATTTTGAATATAGTTAGTGCTGGTAATTATATAGTTGAAGTAGGAGATAGCTTAAGCCCTGGTTTATGTAAATCAAAAGACACAGTATTAGTCAGTTTTAATCCAGTGTTGGATGTTAATCTTGGTCCTGATTTATTAAAATGTAACGGAAGTGACCTTCAGTTATCAACTGGTTTGCTAAATAACAATATTCAACATCAGTGGCTCAAAGACGGCTTAGTGCTAAATAACAATAATATTTCGTCCTTATTAGTAAGTGATACAGGTACTTATAATGTAATTATAACAGATAGTATAGGCTGTAGTGCAAAGGATACAATAAAAATAAATGCTTCAAATCAAGAACTATTTGCTCAATTTCTATCATCTTCTATTGTAAGCCAAGGAGATTCAGTAAAATTTATAAACTTATCCTATCCTGCTCCATATACTTCTTCTTGGATTATCAATGAATCAATTTATGATATTGAATCTCCGATTCATAGTACTTGGATAAATTCTAATAACGACTCTGTAAGCAATGATACTGTAACTGCTCAATTAACTGTTAGAAATCCATCATGCGTAGCTTTATTAAAAAAGAATATTATAATTAGACCCAATAAGAAAAATAAAAAAATCTTAAATCAAAATATTGCAGTTTATACTGAGATTGATGTGACATTATATCCAAATCCTAACAATGGGAATTTCATTCTTGATTTTCAAATTAATAACGATTATTTAGTAGAGTCATATTTGGGAATTTACAATTTGGCTGGTAAGTGTATATCTCAAGAAAAAATATATATTCAGGATGGATTACAAAAGCAAATTAGCCTAGAGAATATTCCAAGAGGAGTATACTTAGTAACAGTATATAGTAGCGCATCGGTAAAGACCATTAAATTCATAAAAACATGATTTTGACTAAAATTTTCAAACACTTTTTTATAATAGTATCTATTATATTGTTTAGTAATTCAACTTCATATTCTCAGCCATGTAAATATGGGTGGAATTTCAGAAAAGAAATTAAATTCAATAATCCAAGTACTATTCTAAATGATTTCCAAGTAGAATTTATAATGCCAACAAATTCACTAGTTTCAAATTCTAAAGCACAACCAGATGGTAGCGACATAAGAATAGTTGATTTTAATGGAATAGATTTAGATTTTTGGATAGATGATGACACCTACAATACTTCGTCTACAAATTTTTGGGTAAAAATGGATAGTCTTGCACCAAATACTACAACCTCTATTTTTATTTTTTATGGAAAAAATGGAGAAGTTTCACAATCTAACGGCTCAACTACTTTTGAAATGTTTGATGATTTTAATGGCTCAACATTATCTTCTAAATGGTCTTCTTGTAATAATAGTGGTAGTAATATTAGTTTTTCAAGTGGTAATTTGATTTTAACTTCTTCTTCAGGAACTAATGTTTCCATAATTTCAGATTCTATTTTTGATCAAAACGAACCTGTTTTTGTGGAAATGGATTTGGTTTCAGCAAATAATGGAAAATTATTTCTAGGTATTGAAAACGCATCTCAAAATGGTATTGGCATGACCTATAACGAGTATTCTGGTGGAATTACCAAAGTAAAATTAGAATCTTCATCTATAACAAGCCCTATATCACCGCTTTGCAGATCAGTTTCTGAACTTTCATTTTCAGATTTCAATTCCTTAAACGTAATTGGAACATGGTCTTTTTCTAAATTTGCTGCTAATTTATCCTATTTATCTTGGCCTGGAGGAATACATCAAAATCATAATGAGTCTACTGCATTACTTGGAAATCACCAGATCATATTAGGTGCTATAAATCAAGGACAAAATACATCTGCTACAGTTGATTGGGTACGAGCCAGGAAATATTCATCTGCCAATATTACTTATATTCTTGAACCTGAATTAGAAGTTTTTGATGACATTAGTATTTCTAACACTGGTCCATTTTGTCAGGGTGATAATATTAGCATAGATGCCACCTTAAATCCATCTGCTACCTATTCATGGATTAAAGATGGTATACAACTCCCCGTAAGTTTAGATAGTCATAGAATTGTTATTTCTAATGCACCCCTAGATTCATCCGGAATTTATACTCTACAAGTATCAATTGCTGGAGGTTGTAATATTCAAAATATTTCAACCAATGTGGAGATTAATTCTTACTCAAATGGTGGTATCCTTAAAACTTTAACATCAACTTTGGTGACTTCTGGTTCTGATAGCAGTATTCATTTATCCAACCTTTGTCCAATTACAAATACCGATAGTATTTATCTTGAAAATAATAATGGGAATATAACCTCTTGGGAATCCTCTTTAAGTATTGGAGGACCATGGAATAATATTAACAATACTAATGCTTACTATAGTTTTAATTCAATGGTAAACCCTATGTATTTTAGAGCTATTCTTAAAAATTCCGTGTGCGCTTCGGATACTTCAAATTATTTCAAAGCTAATATTTATCCAATAAGTGATGCTGGATATTTAATAGGAAGAAATAATGTTTGTCAAGGCACCAACAGCGGAATCTTAGAACTAACTGGATATACAAATTCAATTGTTAAGTGGCAGAAATCCACTAATAATAGTTTATCATGGACCGACATACCTAATACCACAAATACATTGATTTATAATAATCTAATTGATACAACTATTTATAGAGTCATAGTTAATAGTGGTGGATGTGTTTCAGACACAAGTAATTCTCAAACAATTTCAATTTATCCTAAGCCCGTTTCTGGTTTTGATTTCTCTACTGTTTGCCAAGGCTCTCCAACTATTTTTAACGATACTTCATCAATTTCATCAGGACAGATAAATTCATATTCCTGGAATTTCGGATCTGGCATTGGAAGCAACATTAAAAGCCCCCTAATCACATTGCCTAATTCAGGTACTCATGATGTTTTGCTTGTTGTTACATCTAATTATGGATGTATTGACTCAATTAGAAATAGCAATGTGAACGTTAATTCAAATCCAATTGCCGGTTTTAATCAAGTTGATGTTTGTGATGGTGATAATATGGTTTTTAACAGTTCTTCGGTTAATTCCTTAACATATACTTATGATTTTGGTGATGGCTCTGGATCGTACAATTCACTTACAGGCGATACAGTTTATAATTTCCCTACACATTCAGATTATGATGTAAAGTTATTAGTAGCGTCTAATAATGGTTGTAAAGATTCTTTAACTAAGACTGTTACAGTTCTTCCAAGATCTACTATTTCATTTATTGCAGACAGTGTTTGCCTTGGACAATCTATAAACTTTATAAATACAACTCAAACTACTGCAGCATCTATTTCTTATGTATGGAATTTTGGGGATGGTAACAATTCTGGATTAAACAGTCCTTCCCATACCTATACTGTTGCTGACACTTTTTCAGTTAGCTTAATATCTAATACCAATTCTGGTTGTCAAGATTCATATATTGATACTGTAATTATTTATCCTGTTCCTAATACTTTATTTACCATAGATAGTATTTGTCTTTATGATTCTGCATTGTTTTTAAATAATACAGATACAGTTTCATCACCTAACTTAGTTTTTAATTGGAACTTTGGAGACGGTTATTTTTCAAATCAGTACAATCCATCTCATTTATATTTAAGTAACAATAATTACAATATTACCTTAACTACTAATTCTATAAATGGATGTAGTTCTTCATTTTCAAAAATTCTTTCAGTAAGTCCAATTCCAACTGCAAATTTCACTTCTAATAATATTTGTTTTAACGAAGCTGCTATTTTTCAAAATTCTTCCACACCTGGAGGACTCAATTTTGAATGGAATTTTGGAGATGGAAATAATTCTTCAACGACAGATCCAGTTCATAATTATTTGAGTGCTTCAAGTTTTAATGTAGAATTGATTTCTTCATCTAATGCAGGATGTTATGACACAGTAGTTAAATCAATTGCGGTAAACCCTCTTCCATATCCTGATTTCACTTTTGGTGCTGTTTGTTATGGTTCACCTACTTCCTTCTCAAATAATTCTCAAATTAATACTTCAGATTCTATAAGTTCCTATTTGTGGAATTTTGGAGATGGTCAAAATTCTATTGTTGAAAACCCTTCTCATTTATACTTAAATGATGGATCTTATGATGTGGAATTGTCTGTGACGTCCACCAATTCTTGTTCCAATGATACAATTATTTCAATAGAGGTAAAACCTTTTCCTGTTGCAAATTTCACTTTTACAGAAGCTTGTATTAATCAAGACTTAATTTTTACTAATCAGTCGTCTATTAATGATGGATCTCCACTTACTTATTCATGGTATTTTGGAGATGGTCAAACTTCAGGATCTGAAAACCCTATAAATGTATATGTAAACTCAGGTATTAAAACGGTGAAGTTAATAGCTGAATCTAATTTTCAATGTCAAGATTCAATTGAGAAAACAGTAGAAATATTTTCTTTACCAACAGTATTTGCAGGATTAGATACTTCGGTCAGTAAGGGTTATTCAGTGCAGCTAATGTCCTTTGTCTCTGGCGGTCTTAATTTTAATTGGAGTCCTACTGACGGATTAAGTAATAGCACTATTTTTAATCCAGAAGCCTCACCACTTCAGACTACTGATTATATTTTAGAAGTGACAGACTTTAATGGCTGTATAAATCAAGACACTTTAAATATTGAAGTCATTAATGATTTTAAATTATTTGTAAACAACATAGTTACTCCAAATGGCAATGGAAAGAATGACACATGGGTTATTGAGAATATAGAGTCTTTAAGTTCTGCCACAGTTTATATATACAATCGTAGAGGAAGAGAAATTTATTCTGACAATGACTATAAAAATGATTGGAATGGCTATCTAGACGATGATGAATTACCAGATGGCACCTATTATTATCTTATAAATTTTTCGGATAGTGATGAAGTTTATAGAGGTTCAATAACGTTACTAAGAAATAAATAATGAGGTTTTTAAAAAAAATAATTTTTCATATTATCCTATTTAGCTTTCCAATAATTGCTAAAAGTCAGCAAACAGAGTATAATTCACATTATATTTTCAATCCAATTTTATTAAATCCCTCAATGATAGGAGAGGGGCCAAAAAACATATTTTTAGGTTACAGAAAACAATGGAGTGGATTTGTTGGAGCACCAGAAATACAGCAAATTTCTTTTGACTCACCTTTAGAGAACAAAAAAAGTGCTATCGGGTTTAGACTTTTAAACGATGTCACTAATATAATAGGTAAAACAAGTGGCTACCTTACTTATAAGTATAAAGCAAGAATTTCTAAAAAAAGTGACTTTAGCTTTGCTTTATCTGGTGGTTTTTTCCAAAACAGAATATTATTTGACCAAATTATAGCTTTTGACCAATTTGAATCTGTAATATTTGAAAGTAACCAAAAGTACTCGGGTTTTGATGCAGATTTTGGATTTAATTATAGGCTAGACCAATTTGTAATTGGTGCAACTACCAAAAACATTTTTCAAAATTCTATCGTATACTTTAATGATAATAATTCAAATAATTTAAACTATAGTTTTATTCGCCAATTTAATATCCATAGCCAATATACCTTTTCTTTAAAAGGAGATGATTTTCATTTAACCCCAATAATTTTATTACAAAGTGTTCAAGGAATTCCTTTTAATTATGAAGGGAATATTTTGTTTGATTTCAAAAATAAATTCTTTTTAAATATAAATTATTCCCACCAAAATAGCTCAGCAATCTCTGCAAGTGTAATTTTAGACGATGCTATTCAACTCTCATATACTTTTGAAATACCAACCAAGTCATTACAATCCTATGGATTTACATCTCAGGAAATTTCATTGAAATTTCTTATGTATAAAAATAATAATTTTTCAAATTTAAAAGATATTGAGGATTTGAAAAATCAAAACAACTCACTATTTGAGAAAACAGATTTTATGGAGCAAAATCAAATTAAAGCTGCTCTGAAAATTGATAATAACAGAGATAGTATAAATTCTTTGAAAGATAGCCTTAACAGTATTGTCTTTGGTTTGCAAAGTTTAATTGACAATTTAAAATATAATAAGTCAGATTTGGATTCAATGATTAGATATTATAGTGATAATCTAAAAAAAGATTCTACATCAAATATTATAGTAAAAGACAAATCCAAAAAGACCAAAATAATCCAAAGTAATAATGAAATATCAAAATCAATTATAAAAGAACCTGAAATTCAAAGTGATAAAACAACTAGTAAATCAAATAAGTCATATTACTTAATTATAGGGGCTTTCAAAGATTTTAATAATGCTGTAGACTACAAACAGATATTTCTTAGGGAATACAATCTTGAGTCAAAAATTCGAAATAATAAGGATGAAACCTGGTTTTACTTGTATTCTGATTCATCTACTAATTTAGTTTCTATTAGAGAAAGAGTAAAAGAATTGCAAATTTTAGATGTAAAGAAAATTATAACTAATAATCCTTGGATATATTCAGAATAGTTTTTTGTAAACTATTGAAGTAAATTTCATCATTGAGTGGAACATAATTATTATAAATAATAAATTAGTCTTTAGCTCCTAAAAAAGTATAAGAAAGAATATTTGCACCCATTTGAAGTGCTTTAACTCTAGTTTCTTCGGTATCCTTATGAACATCTGAATCTTCCCAACCATCGCTTAAATCACATTCATAATCGTAAAAACAAACCAATCTTCCCTTGTGTATAATTCCATACCCTACAGAAGGTTTCTCGTCGTGTTGGTGAATTTTAGGTAATCCGTTACTGAAATCAAATTTTTGGTGGTATATAGCATGTGAATATGGGAGTTCTACAAAATCTAGTTCTGGGAATATTTTTTTGATTTCTTTTCTTATAAAAGGGTCTAGTCCATAATTATCGGAAATATGTAAAAATCCACCAGCTATCAAATAATTTCTTAAGTTGTTAATCTCTTGTTGATTTAAAACAATATTTCCATGCCCCGTCAAGTGAACAAAAGGGTAATTGTATAATAAATTACTTCCAATCTCAACTTCATCGTATTGTGGATCTATATTAGTGCCTATTTCTTTGTTGGAAAATTCAATTAAATTGGTTAATGCAGTTGGGTTTGCATACCAATCTCCACCACCATTGTATTTTAATAAACCAATTTTATAAGTGTAGGATTGCCCAAGGCTAATAAATGAATAAATAGAAATAATTAAAAATAGAATGAACCTCATAAAGCAGTTGAAAATTTCTTATTTAAAATCATCAAATAGAAATTTATAGTCCATGTTGTATTCAATTTTAGAAAAGTCGTTTTCATCATAATAAAGTGGCTTTCCGTACTCCATCATTTTCTTTGACTTTGCAGCATCTTTTTCTTTGTAATATTTAGTATACTCCATTATTGCATACCTCAAAAGTGATTGCTGCGATTCGGTCATATACTTAAGACTAAATTTATTTTTTTCATATTCTTCTAATTTTGGGATACAAATTTTTAAATATTCTTTAGCATTAGTTTTGTTTTTTGTAATTGTGCAAAGGACAGAGTAGAGTAATTTTGCACCATAATCTTCTGGGTCAATATCACAAGTCTTTTTGGTCAATCCTACTGCCTTTGAGTATGTTTTATCTGTTCCTTCTAATAAGTAATTTTCTAGTTCTTCTATTATATTTAATTTAAAATCATTTATAAACTCTTCAGCATCCTCCTTAAAAAGATATTCCTTGTCTTTTTTTCGATATTTGGCAGCGTAGGACAAAGCAGTTTTTCTAGCTTTTGGAAATTCTTCTGTGTATTTATGGTCTTGGCTCATTTCATAACTAGCTTTTGCGGCAAAAAGATAAGGCAGAGGGTCTTTTTTAGTTTTTTCTTTAACTGTGTATTTTAAAGATTTATTAAAACAATTTTTAAAATCTTCATTTACATACAAGACCAATAAATTTTCATAAGTATTCTCTGTCTGAGAAATTACTTTTGTAGTAAACAAATTAACTGTGAAATATAAGATGGCCACAGCCAAAAAACTTGATTTATTTAACATATTACTATAACTAACAATTTTCATGCCTAAATATTAGAGTTCCTTATACAGGGTTTTTTCATTAAAAGTTTCGTATAACACATGTAAATAATTTAAAGTTGATAATTTTACATTATGAAATGGATTTCTAGTAGAGTGTCTTATGAAGACCAAAAAGATTTTTTCACTATGGTAATATCCTCTAAGACGGATCATTGGAAGATGACGGTTATGCTTGTTTGGCTATTAATTTGGTTGACTTGTGGACTTGTGGTATTTTACTTTTTATTCTTTACTCAAGAGCTAGTAGGACAAAAAATTTATTTCTATACATTTTTAGCCTTTTGGACTTATTTTTTGTACAAGGTTTCAAGAGTATTGATTTGGAGAAAATTTGGTATTGAATTTATTAAAATAGATGAAGATAGATTTTCCATCAAAAAATCAATTTGGGGATACGGAAAAGCTAGAGTATTTATGACTAATAATCTTAAAAAAATAAAATTAGCTCCCCTAGAAGAAAAATCTTTTTCTAAAGTTTTTAACGATTCTTTTTGGATAGTTGGTCAAGGAACAATTATTGTTAATGCTTTGGATAAGGAATATAATTTTGGTTCTCAAATTTCTAAAGAGGATGGCACAAAAATAATAAAGGTATTAAATTCGAAAATTCAAAAAATAAAATCAGCTAGTTAACTCAAAAGCTACAGTTTTAATTCGTTTAGTTTTTTGCTTTCCAATAGTTTCTTCTAAAACCATTTCTCTTGCTGTTCTGCTTTTCATTACTTTTTCTAGATTGTTTATTTCTCCAATCGGAATTTTGTCCTCCAAACATCTTTCGATTAAGTCGTTAGAAAATATTTCTATTGTTTTGGTGTTTATAATTCCAATAAGCTCTTTTCTTTTTTTAACTCTTTGTTGATTGTACTTGTATTTATCTATCCATTTTTTTTCAATAGAAATTATATTTGAAAATACTTTAAATTGATAATCTGTTCCGATTGCCAAAATTAATTTTTTGCCATCTAAAGTTGAGACCACCTCTCCATATGGTGCAATATTTGGATGCAAGGTTCCTAAAGGTTTGGCTTGGTGTTTTGCCATTAAGAAATTAGAAGATTGATTCATTAGAGAGGCAATAGCAGTTTCTTCCAATGTAGTTGATACTTTGTAAGCTTTTTTTTCTTTATTCTGTAAAATCATGGCAGTCAATATTCCTTCTTTAATTTGATGTGCAGCTAGTACGTCAATTAAAGCAACTGGCATTTTTGCAAATTCTTGTTTATTTCCAGTCATACTTATATAGCCTGTTTCTGCTTGTAAAACTATATCAAATGCAACTCTCTTTGGATTGTTTTTAAATCCTCCTATATGTGCATAAATAATGTTGGGATTTAACTTTTTACATTCTTCAAAATTCAGGTTAAATTTAGTGGCATCTTCCCCTTTGAAATTAGTAATCATTACATCACATTTTTTAATTAAAACATCAAGTTCTGCTCTGTCTTTTTGGTTGTGGAAGTCTAAAAAAATATAATTTTTCTTGTAATTTACAGAACAGAAATAAGCAGATAAATCATTCTCTTTTTCATTAGGCAGTTTCCAATTTCTAGTTACGTCACCACCAGTTGTTTTATTCTCCACTTTCACAACTTGTGCACCTAATTCAGAAAAAAACATTCCAACTGCTGGACCTGCCAATACACTTGATAATTCTAATACTTTTAAGTTCTTAAACATATTTGTTTTGATTAATGACTGTAATATAATTTCCTTTTAGCATATTTATTGATAAATTTCATTCTTTTAATGGCAAGTCAGAAAAAATTTGGAACTTTTAGTGGTGTCTTGACTCCTTCTTTACTAACAATATTAGGGGTCATTATGTATATGAGGCTTGGTAGTGTTGTTGGTAATTCATCTAGCATTCTACAGTTTATAAGTATTATATTTTTTGCTCACTTAATTTCTATAACAACCGGCCTTAGTGTTTCTTCCATTGCTACAGATAAAAAAATTGACAAAGGAGGAATTTATTATATGCTTACTAGAAGTCTGGGTCTTCCTATAGGAGG
>TARA_B110000902_G_scaffold200152_1_pt1 | contig 14310 bp, 6 predicted proteins | sample TARA_B110000902 | Tara Oceans TARA_B110000902 (sample SAMEA4398009) | marine metagenome | biome: Polar Biome; feature: [SRF] surface water layer (ENVO:00010504); material: water (ENVO:00002006), including particulate matter (ENVO:01000060) such as... | depth 5 m | reverse complement strand
TTTCTTTGGCAGCAGCAGCTTTCAACTTTGCAGCTTCCGCAGCCTTTTGTTTAGCAATTTCTTCCGTTCTTCTCTTTGCCTCGGCTGCTTTTGCTGCTTTAACTTTTGCCGCAGCTTCAGCTGCTTTGCGATTGGCTTCTTTCTCTTCTTCTTGAGATTTATTCCCGCCACCGGTTCCGCCAGTTCCTCCACCGTCAGTGCCTCCTGTTCCTGTGGTTCCAGTTCCAGTAGTCCCCCCAGTACCCGTTGTTCCGCCACCTGGGGTAAGTCCTCCGCCTGTTCCGGCGTCACCAATCCCAACTGTTCCTAAACCTCCGACGCCAGTACCTTGTGTGCCTTGTCCTCCTGGTAAACCAGTTCCGTTTAAATCTGTTCCTGAACAAGATCCTAATTCATCTCCGTGAGCTTCGTGAGCTGCCCAAGCAGATAATGGAATCTGAATTGTTTGGGAATTATCAGGATCTCCTGGAGGGTGGTGACAAATCGTAATAGTATTACTTCCAACTGGAACGGCTGGCTCATCAATAGGACAAGGTCCTTCTGTATCTCCATGCGATTGATGCGCTGCCCACTCAGAAACTGGAATCTCCATTTCTTCTGTAGTCTTAAATGCTCCCGTATTGTGATGACATATAATCATCGTTTCTTCATCAACAGTAGGGCAATCGCCTTGCGTATCTCCATGCGCCTGGTGTGCTGCCCATGCCGATATTGGAACCGTCAACTGTTGTGTATTCGTGGGATTCCCCGGAGGGTGATGACAAATAACCATTGTTTCTTCAATAACTGTTGGACAATCCCCTTTTGTATCCCCGTGTGCTTGGTGTGCTGCCCATGCTGATACGGGAATCGTCAACTGCTGTGTATTCGTCGGGTTCCCCGGAGGGTGGTGACAAATAACCATTGTTTCTTCAATAACTGGGGGGCAATCGCCTTGCGTATCACCGTGTGCTTGGTGTGCTGCCCATGCTGACACGGGAATCGTCAACTGTTGGGTATTTGTTGGGTTCCCTATAGGGTGATGACAAATAACCATTGTTGGTTCAACAACTACATTCTTAACAACTCCAACTGATTTAGAGTCAGATCCACATCTGTTCATTGCTGAAATAATGATTGTATTTTGACCGTTTTGTAAAGTTACATTCGCCTGATAAATTTGCGTTGCTGGGCTATATGTCCCGCCACTAATTGTTCCTCCGTTTACAGTTGCATTGACCTGACTTGCTAAAGTAATGTTTGCAACAGTCGCTTGTAATTGAACTGATGCTGCTGTTGTTTGTGTTCCTGAAATCGGTGAAATAATATTCACTATTGGTTGATCACAAGGCTCGTCGTAACGAATTGCAATTGTCTTAGTATCAGTTCCACAACTGGTTGTTGCTGTTGCAGAAATAATATTTGATCCACTTTGTAAAGTCACAGTAGCACTATATATATGGGTAGTACTGTTGTAAGATCCACTTATGCTTGCGCCATTAACATACAAGTTAATTTGATTCGCTGCTGCCGCGTTCAATACAGAAACTTGAATAGCAACTGTTGAGCTAGCTGTTACAGGTGCAGTTGGTGCAATGAAGTGAACTACTGGTACTAAACATGGTTGGAATGTAATTGCCTTCATTTCTAAATCAGAACCACAATTATTCGTTGCTGTGATTTGAATTACGTTCGTTCCTTGTGCTAAAGCGACATTACTCTGGAAAATTCCAGTCAAGTTACTATAAGACCCTGCTACAACCGCTCCGTTCACCAAAAGTTGAATTTGATTCGCTGAACCTACATTTTGAACTGATGCTGTTACTACTGTCGTTCCATTCTGAGTCATGTTAGAAACTGGCGCAGTAATCGCGATCACAGGAGCTAAACATGGTGAATAGTTAACAGATATTGTTTGTGTAACAGTTCCACAAGCATTCGTTGCAGTAATGACAATTATATTTTCGCCTGTTTGAAGTTTCACTCCGTTTTGGTAAATATGCGTCAAGCTGTTGTAAATTCCGTTTCCGTCAACTACACCATTCACAGTCATTGTTACTTGCGCCGCTGACGTAATGTTCAAAATAGAAGATTGAACAGTTAAGTTAGGCGTTGCTGACTGCAGTGGAGATGAAATTGGATTAACCACAGTTATAACTGGTAAATCACAAGGCTCTCTGTAAGTTGTTACAAAAGTATAGCTTGCCGTTCCACATTGGTTTGTTGTAGTCACTACGATAGTGTTTGCACCAGGTTGTAATACAACATTACTTGTGTATACGTGTGTTGAACTATTGTAAGAGCCTCCATTTACGTTTACTCCATTTAAAGTCATTTGAACTTGACCAGCTGAAATAATGTTCTGAACAATCACTTGAACAGGAAAGTTTGGATTAGAAACAATAGTTTGACTTGCCACACGAGAAATTGTCGGTTTCGGACATGGTGCGTTGTAGTTAACACTTACTGTTTCAGAATCGTTATCACAATCATTCGTTGCAACAATTTGAATCGTATTTGATCCTGCGTTTAATGCTGCTGTGTTAGAATAAATATGTGTGTTCGAATTGAACGACCCTCCTGACACTGCAACTCCATTTACATACATTACAACTTGATTTGCGTTGACAATGTTTGAGAACGATGCAGAAACTGGAATTGATCCTGAAGATGTTGTAGAAACAATCATTGGTGTCAATATAGAAACCGTTGGATCTACACAGGGGTTGTAATAAATCGTGATTGTTTCAGTATCTGTTCCACAGTCATTACCAGATGTAATTTGAATAATGTTCTGACCTGGTGATAAAGTTACAAGGCTCTGTAAGATGTGGTTCGTTGGATTAAATGTAAACGGTTTGTTTGCACCATTAACTCTAAACCCAATTGCATTTTGGTTTGAAACACCACGTACATAAGCTTGAACATTTGCATTCACAACATCCGTAGACATTGTAGATCCATTTCCAATAAGGAACTCCGTATTTGGGTCCTGACAATCCGTAAAAATTACATTAACAGTCTGTGTTGCAGAACCACAATCATTCGTCGTTGTAATTTTAATCATATTGCTTCCCGGTCTCAAAGTAATATTGCTTTCAAAACTACCGTTCGACGTTGTATAGTAGAAATTCGTTGATGCAACTCCATTCACTGAGTAAGAAATACTTCCTCCGTGAGCAATTGATGCACTAACAACATACTCAACCTTATCAACGTGGAAGTTATTATGCGATGGATTAATAAAGCTCACAATTGGATCTTTACATGTCACATAGTTAAGGTTTCTAACTTCCACATCGGAACCACAGCCATTTGTTGCTGTGATTTTAATTGTATTTTGTCCTTCAACAAGAACTAAGTTTCCTTCTATCTCATTTGTATTTTCATCATAGAAGAAATTAGTTGTTTCTAAATTGTTCACACGAACAACTATATTATTTCTTCCGCCTACGAAGTCAACCTTAGCACGAAGCTGATAAATTTGTTCGCTAACATCAATGCTGTTCGAAGATGGTCTAAAGAATCTTATAACAGGGTCGTTACACGCTGCAACGTTCGTAACTGGAGTTTGATCTACCGGAGGTTCGATTATTGCACTTTCTGTTCCTTTAATATGGAATCTTAAGTATCCATTCGTGTAATGGTAAACGTCATTTTCAAACATTCCCCATCTCTTTTCTAAATCTTCGTAACCGTCCCAATCGTCTTTCAATGCGAACGTTGTTTTGTGCTCAATTCCAACCGAGAAACGAGGCCCAAAATAATACCCAATACCAACACCAAGGCTTGGCATAACATTTACGTTCCAGCTATCAAGTAGACTTCCTTCGTTCATTGGCGTGTCGTATGTACCGTCCTCAATAAAATTAATATACGATTCTGAAATGTCTACTGAATCATATTGGTATTGACTCGATATGGGAAAGAATGGATCGTTTTGAATCAAGTTTGAATACGTTTGATTCCACGCAAGGTTTATTCCCCCAAAAATATATGGGTCCCAACCTGAACGTGCTCGAAGACGGTTGGCATGAATGGCTAGCTCAAGGCCCAATTCATGAACGTCCGTCCGGAAGTTATTCACTGTAAAACCAGGATCATCCTTATAGCTTTGTAGGCCTGGAGCCATATAAGCAGGACTATAGTCAGTAAGGTCGGTTGTATCATAATCTTGGCCGTACCATGTTCCGCGCAAATATCTTAATCGCAAATCAAAGCTTGTTCTTTTTCCGTATCCGTAATTGAAACTTCTTCCAAGAAGAAATCCGTATCCAACATTGGTTTCATTTTTAACATCAGTAGTGTTCCATGCGGCACCAACGTTAAGTCCGAAAAACCATTTTGAATCAGTTTCGTAATTTACATGTTGAGCGAAAAGGCTCGGCATTATATGTAAACAAATTGCTAGGGTAATTATTTTTTTCATGAGCAAAAAATTTGCGATTAGTTCTTCACCTAATCCTATTATTGTGCCAAACAGAACTTAAATACTAATTTACAGTAGTCATTATCAGTTTATAAGCGGTAAATTTATCTTAAATTTGTTACAATTACTATAAAAACAAGGGTTTTAGAGGGAATGAGAATAGCTGTTATCTTTTTGTTAATGTCATGTGTTTCGGTCTTTAGGGCTCCTGCACAGGAAGTCTACAATGGCTGTAACAACGCTTTAGAGATTTGTCCAAACGCAAGTTATTCGTTGAATAATTTGGGCGCAACGACTTTCGCTTGTGTAAATTGTGAAGACGATTTTAATTTCTGTTTTTCGCCAGAAAACACAATTTGGTGCTCCTTTACAACCAATGCTACTGGAGGGGCCGTTCAAATCGATTTCACTAACTTGGTTTTTGAGACAAATCCAGGTCAAGACAATGAACTTCAAGCGACCATCATCGAAGCGGGTGTGCCTTGCGATGCCAGTTCTTACATCCAAATTGGCAATTGTATGTCTAACGAAGCAGGAAATTTTAGCTTAAACGCTCCTGCCCTAAACCCCAATTCAACTTATTATTTAGTAATCGACGGCGACAATAATGGAGCGGGAATAACCTCGGCTGCGGAATGCACTTTTGATCTCGTTCTAACTGGCGCAGGAATCGATCGGCCCGCGTCTGTTGCAAGCATCACTGCAAGCACTTTAAACGCCTGCTTGAATGAGGCGGTTTCCTTCGTCTGTAATCTTACTGATTGTCCCGACACAAGCAATTTCCTGTGGTATGTAAACGGCGTTCTGGCCGCAACAACAACAGACGCTTTTTTTCAAACTTCTGAACTCGTTGATGGTGATATTGTCAGCGTTGAAACTGATTGCTACACTGTATGCCCAGCAACCATTCAGGCAACAAGTCAAGTTATAGTTGTTTATACAATTGCGGTTGACGCAGGTAGCGATTTAACTGTCGCGCCAGGAACCACATTCTTTCTAAATGGAACCACAACAGCACCCGTTTTTTACTGGGGGCCGACCAATTTGGTAAGCATCCCAAACATTTTAAATCCGTCAGTAACGCCAACGGAAGAAACGACTTACTCTTTCACAGTGGAAGAAAATGGATGCATATTAACAGATTATGTCACGGCATTTATGATTTCAAGTATTGAAATTCCAAATACGTTTTCGCCAAATGGAGACAACATAAATGATACTTGGGTGATTAAAGGAATTGAACTTTATCCGAACAATCTCGTTTCCATTTTCACACGTTGGGGACAAAAAATCTATCAGACTTCGAGCTATTCATCGGACAAAAGGTGGAATGGTACGTCCAATTCAGGCGATACCATGGAGGGTGTTTATTACTATGTGATTGACCTCAATGACGGAAGTGATGTCATTTTAAAAGGAACTTTAACCGTTTTAAGATGAGAAAGGGCATTCTGATAATCCTATCTATCGTCTTTGCACAAATCAGTCGAGCACAGCAAATTCCCGAGTACACACAATGGTTCCTGCACCAGTTCGCAATTAATCCTGCTCATGCGGGAATTAAACAATGTGTCGATATTCATTCACTCTATCGCGTTCAATGGGTCGGTGTTGACGGTGCTCCAGATAACGGGTTTCTTTCGGTTAGCATTCCGCTTCAGGCTAGGAAAAGAAAAATGTTAAGTGCCAGACATGGAACTGGATTCAAGTTTGAAACAGACAGAGTTGGGCAGTTCAGTACCAATAGATTAAATGCGGCTTATGCAGCTCATTTTAACTTTAATAAGACGGATCGTTTGTCCTTAGGTGTATACGGCGGAATTATCCAAACAGGATACGACCCAGGTAATTCGACAACAGCAGATCCTGATCCAACGGTAATGCAGCAGGCCAGTTTTATTTCCCCTGACGCAACATTTGGGGCTTGGTTTAATTCTGAAAATTACTTTGTTGGTTTGACTCTCAGGAATATGTTCAGAAGCAAATGGATAGATATCGGAACGGACTCTCGCCACCGCGTTCATTTAGCCATCAATGGTGGTTATCGGGTTAAGCTAAATGAGAACATCACTTTTTTACCTTCAATGATCATTAGGATTCCTCCTAGAAACCCTGTTTCGACCGATATTAACTTGTATGCTGATTATAAGAATGTTCTTGGTCTAGGTGTTGGTTATCGATCAGGTGATGCCATAAATGCAGTCGTGACGTTTAAAATCAAGGAGCAATTTTCTATCAGCTATTCGTTCGATTATGCTGTTACGGCAATCCAATCTGTGGCCAATAACACGCACGAATTATCTCTCCGATTTACCACCTGTAAACAAGACCGTTCGGGGTCCGCGAAATGTCCTTTGTTCGAATAGTTAATTTTCACACTTGTTGCTAATTTCCTGTCTTTGTTTGAACTCTGTTAAAACTATTATGAGCAAACTCTCTCTTTCAGCTTTTTTTGCTTTTTTAATTAGCACCATCTCTTTTCCTTCTTTTTCACAAGAAAACACCTTGCTCCTTAAGTCTGGAACATTCACAATCGAATTTGAATCGGACCTTAGTTGGACTTCAGAAGAATTAATCGATAACCGATTTTATAGAATCATTGTTTTTAATAACATTCCTAGCTCCGAAGCGAAGGTCAAATTGGCCGAAGCTGGCATTGAACTTATGGATTACTTGCCAAGGAATTCCTTTTTCGCTTCAATATCGAATAACGTAAATTGGACATCGTTGGAAAATGCCATTGTTCTACCTATCGAAAATGATTACAAATTATCGCGGTTGCTTTCGGTAAAAGAATATCCACGTTGGACGCTGTTCGGAGCGAATCAAATTGAATCAGTAAACGACACTTTATCGTTGGACTTTTGTATGATCACAATATGAAAAGGTTGTGTCATAATCTCAATAGCATCTCCTTTTGGGGATGCTTTTTTTATTTGACCTTGAATTTTTTTGCCCGTTTTTGTAGCTGATTCAATCTCAACGGTATATCCTCCTGATCCACGTATTTGATCAAAATAGGCCAAAACTGTTCCGCGATCGAAATCAATAGGCTGTTCTTTAATGGATTTATTTACAGAGTTCATTTTCGTCGTTAATGCATCCCATTCTTCTTGCGAATTAATTACGACTCCTCCTTCTTCAATTCCTTCCGCTCCATATCCTGTCAAGTAGCCGCTTGAGACTTCTTTGATGGTAAGTGTATAGACACTTGCAAGAGTGTTAACTGGTTCTTCTCCTATTACTTCCTCGGTGGTTTTACAAGACTGCAAACCAATTAAAGTCATTAGCGCGAATCCAAAATAAACTGTGTGTTTCTTTTTCATGGTCGTTTTTTACTTTTTAACATTATAGTTTATCCAACTGTGTTTGTTTATAAAAACTAAATATAATGCCAAAAATGAATAAGGTTCTTATCATCTTTGTTTAAAATCGATTATCATGAAATTATTAATCTCTCTTATAATAATAGCGTTTTCATTCACCTCTTGTTTTGTGCCTGCAAAAAAGTACCAAGAGCTTGTTGAGAAAGAGAAGCTATGTTCAGAAGAACTGGAGGCATACAAGACGAAGGCTATGAACTTTCAAGGATCGTCCAAAGATTACCAATCGAAATATGAAGTCGCTTCGAAACAACTGGAACACCTTATAGCAGATTCAACCGCCCTTAGTAGGAACCATAAAATTTTACGTGCTAAATATGATAAGGAAGTTGAAATCAACCAAGCACTTGAGGCAAGCTATGGAAAATTAAGAATTACTGGAGCTGCCGATGTAGCCAAATTGAATGCTGATCTTGAAGTGAGAAGAATTCAACTTCAGAAGAAAGAAGATGCATTGACTACGTTGGAACGAGATCTTTTGCTTCAAAAGAAGCAAATCACGAAACAGCAAGATGAACTTACCGCATTGAATTCCAAGATTGAACAACAAGAAGCAGCAAGTAAAGTACTAAAAGACAAGTTGAACGCAGCGCTAAAAAACTTCAAAAACGAAGGGTTAACAGTTGAAGAGCGCAATGGGAAAGTTTACGTTAGTCTCGAAGCCAAACTTCTTTTTGCCTCTGGAAGTACAGCCGTTGAAGCCGAAGGAAAAAAAGCACTCATTGAATTGGCAAAAGTATTGCAAGAGGAAAAAGAACTTGAAATCATCGTTGAAGGACATACAGACACCGATAAAATGGCTGGAACGAAACACCCGGTAAACAACTGGGAGCTTTCGGTTTTAAGAGCCACTTCGGTTATTTCAATTATGACTTCTAACTCAGAACTCGACCCAAGACAATTGATGGCTGGTGGGCGTTCAGAGTTTCAGCCCGTTGATCCAAATGACAAAACGAAGAACCGTCGAATTGAAATTATCATTTCTCCGAACCTTGACGATTTATACCAATTGATTTCGGAATAAGTTTAGCGTTCACAGTTTAAGGTTTGAGATTGTATAACACCGCTACTTTGCCGTTGATCCGTATAACTGCACTCCCGTTGTTTTTTTATAAAACACTCTAAATAGCGTATTAATTTAAGGCAACTCACAAAGCAAGAAGGGAGTCTTACTTATAGTAATAATTACCTACAACGAATTTTGTAACTTAGGCGGAGGGCTATAATAGCCAGCCAAACTCTTATTTCAAACTTAAAAAAAATAAATGAAACGTTCAAACCGATACTTGGTACGCATTTTTTTCTTGTGTGTTCTCAGTTCAATGCTATTTCAAAACCTCTCTTTTGGGCAACCTAAAAATGACTTCACATTTCAAGGGATAGAAATTTCAATACCTGAAAATGTTGCTACCGTAAGCTTTAATGAGTTAAACATGGAAAGCGGATATAACAATGTTATTCACGCATGGATGCAGTTTAATGAAATCCCGAATCAAGAACAGCAAGATGCGGTTAAGAATGGCGGAGTTGAGTTCCTTGATTATATAGCAAAAGGGACTTACCTAGTTCGCTTTAGCACAACCGTTTCCCGTGAACTTCTTTCATCAAACAATGTAAAAGGAATTATTCCTGTGCATCAAGACGTTAAAATCGAATCAGAAATAAGAAATGGCTCGATAAATTCATGGGCTATTGAAGGAGACAAAGCAAAGTTGATTGTTGTACTGTTTGATGGTATTAACATGGACGAAGTAATTTCAACGTTTGAAACTTCCGGAGTTGAAATTCTAAATCATTACCGTGGTCATGCAATTCTAGAGGTTTCTCTTCCGATTGCTCAAATTAACTCCTTAGGAGATTTCAATTTTGTTAAGTGGGTAGAAGAAATTACTGCTCCATCAATTAAAGACGATACAAGGGGAAAAGGCCTGCACCGTTCGAATGGATTGGATACTCAAACTCCAACAGGAAGACAATACACAGGTGAAAACATCGGAGTAATGGTGAGAGACGATGGAATTGTAGGTCCACATATTGATTTTGAAGGTCGACTTGATAATTCAACAGCAACAGGGACTGGTTCAACACATGGTGATGGAGTCGCTGGTATTATGGCGGGAGCAGGAAACTTGGATCCTAGCATGCGCGGAATGGCAGCAGGGTCAAATGTCTTTGTTTCCAATTATGCTTCTAACTTTTTAGATGTCGCAACAACAGATAGAATAGCAAATGGATCCGTTCAAATTACCAATTCCTCTTATTCGAATGGGTGCAATGGTGGATATACAACATCTACCCTCACGGTTGATGACCAAATTGTCAATAATCCTACACTTTTGCATGTCTTCTCTGCCGGAAACTCTAACAATAATGATTGTGGATATGGGGCAGGAAACCAGTGGGGTAATATCACTGGAGGCCACAAACAAGGTAAAAATGTAATTGCAACTGCAAATACATATTTTGATGGTTCTTTGGTTAATTCAAGTTCAAGAGGCCCAGCACACGATGGCCGAATCAAACCAGATATCGCAGCGAATGGTGTACAGTATTCAACGGATGAAGACAATAATTACATGTTATTTGGGGGGACATCAGGAGCAGCTCCTGGAATTGCTGGAGTTTCGGCTCAATTGTATGAAGCATACGGAATTGTAAATGGTGGAGCCCTTCCTCCATCAGCATTAATTAAAGCGACTTTATTGAACACAGCAAATGAGGCAGGGAACGAAGGTCCTGACTATAAATTTGGTTGGGGAATCGTAAATGGGTTGCGCGCTGGGATGTTGATTGAAGATGGTCGACACTTAACGAGTTCTGTTTCTCAAGGAAGTTCGAACAACCACTCTATAATTGTTCCCATTGGAACGAAACAAGTTCGTTTCATGCTTTACTGGATGGATCCTGCTGCTGCCCTTGGAGCTACTACTGCCTTGATTAATGATTTGGATCTTGTTGTAAGTTCTCCGGGTGCAACAACGTATTTACCTTGGGTTTTAAATCCTGCGCCCAACGCAACCACATTGGATTTATCAGCTACGAACGGTGATGATCATTTAAACAATGTGGAGCAAGTTCTTATTAATAACCCTCTTGCGGGAACTTATACAATCGATGTGACTGGATTTGCTGTTCCAATGGGACCTCAAGATTACTTCATTGTTTATGAAATAATTACAGATGAAATAACGGTAACATACCCCAATCGTGGTGAGCATTTTGTGCCGGGTGAAGATGAATCTTTGCACTGGGACGCGCCAGAATCAACTGGAAACTTCGATTTAGAATACAGCACTAACAACGGTGCTTCATGGAGCGCAATATCAACTGTTGGGTCATCGGATCGAACATATGAATGGACTGTTCCTAGCAACGTTACAGGAGCTGCTTTGTTTCGTGTAACACGCGGAGGTGTCTCTGATGTTAGTGATTCGATTTTCTCAATTGCACCTTTGGTTACAGGTCAAACAATTACACAATTGTGTCCAACTACAGTGACCTTTTCTTGGAATGCGGTAACGAGTGCAGACAGTTATGATGTTTATGTTTTAGGTGCACAATACATGGAAATTGTTGGGAATTCAGCCACTACAACATTCGTACACACTATAACGGATCCAAACCTACCAATTTGGTATGCATTGGTTGCAAAAAATGCACCTTTAGGTTGGGAAGGTCGACGCACAATTGCTAGTTATCATCCCGGAGGTCTAATTAATTGCTTTTTTGCTACGGATGTTGAACTAGCAGGAATCAATAGTACAGCAGGAGATTTCTTAGCAATTTGTAATACAAACCCTGTTTATCCTGAAATATCAATCTTGAATGCTGGGACATCGCCAATTTCAAACTTCCCTGTTACTTATCAGTTGACTGGGCAGCCTTTGGTAACCGAAACTTACAGTGGAACATTGTCGCCTGGACAGCAAGTCGTTTATGCGTTCGCAACAGCTTTGCCCGTTTTAACCACAGGGAATTACACTTTGACGTGCACAGCTGACGTAACCGGTGATGGAAATGCAACAAACAACGAACAGGTAATCAACTTTTACATTCAAGGATCTGCAACCGCAACTCCATTTATTGAAGACTTTGAAGCTGCTGGACTATTGCCTCCTGGATGGTCTTTGAACAACCCAGATAATGATGACACGTGGGAAGAAGCTTCTGTAACCGGCGCCAGTGGAACGACAACAGAAGCGGCGTATGTAAACAACTACAGCTACAATGCGACGGGAGAAGAAGATTATTTTGAAACCGAAATTTTCTCTATTGGAGGAGGAATGGGAATTATGTCCTTTGATTTAGCTAAGGCTCAGTACAGTAACTTGGATGACAGCCTTGCGATTCAAATTTCAGGAGATTGTGGAACAACTTGGACAACTATTTACGCTAAAGGTGGGGCAACATTAGAAACTGCTGGAAGTTCAAACGGTAACTGGAGTCCTTCTTCGGCAAGTGACTGGAGAAATGAAATTGTTGACCTTTCAAGCTTCCTAGGTCAAGACGTAATGTTCCGATTCATTAATATCAACGGTTATGGAAATGCTACTTATGTTGATAATATCAATGTTACGAGTGACTTATCAATTGATAAGAGTGATCAAGTTCAATTCAGCATTTTCCCTAATCCAACTGACGAAACGGCAACGTTGACAATTTCAAGTGACCTTGAAGCAAGTTGTCGAATAGTCATTACCAATCAAGTGGGGCAGACGGTTAAGGTTATTGAATCAGAATCATTTTTAAACAATGAATCTTTAATTGATCTTTCTCGATATGAAAGAGGCGTTTACTTCATTACCGTTTATTCGGGCGATGCAAGCACGACAAAACGTATTGTAAAAAATTAGAAACCATTTTCTTGTAACGAAAGCACCTTATTCAATCGAGAATAAGGTGCTTTTTTTATTCATTTATATTTTGTTCTTGTTGTCTAATCTCTTGGCAAATTCTAATTACTGTTTTAACTATCTTTGATTCATGTCTGCCGAAAAAGAATCCATCCGACTTAAGCTTAAAGTTCTTCCGAACAAACCAGGCGTTTATCAATACTTTGATAAAAGCGAGACGATTATCTACGTCGGCAAGGCAAAGGATTTAAAAAAACGCGTTACTTCATATTTCAATAAAAACCTTGACTCTGGAAAAACACGGGTTTTGGTGCGGCAAATTGAAGACATAAAATACATCGTTGTCGATACGGAATTGGATGCACTTCTTTTGGAAAACAATCTAATCAAGAAGTACCAACCGAAGTACAACATTCAGCTCAAGGACGACAAAACCTATCCTTGGATTTGTATTAAAAAAGAGCCTTTCCCCAGGGTGTTTACAACCCGAAGAATGATCAAGGACGGGTCAAAATATTTTGGTCCTTACCCAAGTGTTAAGGTTGTCAATACGCTCATTTCACTGATTCGTGATGTTTATCCGCTTCGCTCTTGTTCACTCGATTTATCAAAGAAAAAGATTAGCGAAGGAAAACATAAAGTTTGTTTGGAATACCACATTGGAAATTGCAAAGGAGGTTGTATAGGAAAGGAACCTGAAGAAGATTACGATCAATATATTAAGGACATTGAGCACATTGTTAAAGGAAACTTGAGTGCTGTAATCCGGTCTTTGAAGGAAATGATGAAGGCATTTGCAGAGAACTTACAGTTTGAAGAAGCCCAAGGAGTAAAATCCAAAATCGAGACAATTGAACGCTACAAAGCCAAGTCCACAGTTGTTTCACCGACGATTCATCAGGTTGATGTGATTACTTTGATTCAGGATCAAAAATCGGCCTTTGTAAATTACTTAGTCATTAACAATGGTGCAATCATTCACGGCTATACAGTTGAAGTCAATAAGAAATTAGATGAATCCGATGCGGATATTATTGGATATGTATTGCCTGAGTTGCGAGAACGTTTCAAAAGTTTATCGAAAGAAATCTTGGTGGAAAACACGATCAACCTTGAGTTTGAAGATTTAACCTTTTTCACGCCTCAACGGGGAGATAAAAAAGCACTCATTGAATTATCCGCTCGGAATGCGAAGTTCTACCAAATAGAAAAATTAAAACAGGAAAAAATCAAAAGTCCTGAGCGCCATACGGAGCGAATTTTAGAGCAAATTAGAGTTGATTTTAGATTGCCAGATTTACCTATTCATATTGAATGTTTTGACAACTCTAACTTCCATGGAACCAACGCCGTTTCAGCTTGTGTTGTTTTCAAAAATGCAAAGCCGAGCAAAAAAGATTACCGCAATTTCAATATAAAAACTGTTGTTGGCGCCGATGATTTCGCATCCATGGAAGAGGCCGTTTACAGAAGGTACAAGCGCATGCTCGACGAAGGAATGTCACTTCCGCAACTAATCGTAATTGATGGAGGAAAAGGACAGCTGAGCTCTTCATTGAAAGCACTTGAGCGGTTGGGCTTACGCGGAACAATTGCGATTGTTGGAATTGCTAAAAAATTAGAAGAGATCTTCTTTCCAGGAGACCGTTTGCCGATTTATATTGAC
>TARA_B110000902_G_scaffold265250_1_pt1 | contig 14327 bp, 13 predicted proteins | sample TARA_B110000902 | Tara Oceans TARA_B110000902 (sample SAMEA4398009) | marine metagenome | biome: Polar Biome; feature: [SRF] surface water layer (ENVO:00010504); material: water (ENVO:00002006), including particulate matter (ENVO:01000060) such as... | depth 5 m | reverse complement strand
TTAGTATAAAAAATGTGTCTTTTAGCCCGCCATAAATTTCATCTAATTTATATAAAAAAGACTTATCTAATGCTGATGTTATCTTAGATCGGAGTAAAGATATTTTAAATGGTTGAAAGTTAAATCTGTTTTTAGGTTTAATACGTTGGCTAAGTCAACAATTATTGTGGATTTACAATTAGCGCAAGTCATCAATTCAAACGATGTTTTGAGATAGACTTGTTTGGCTTGCCAATATAGTTGTGCCTGTCAATTGTTGTTATCGACGCTACTATTTTTCATAAGCGTTGCCCCCAATATGCGGCTGGCCTTTTTCATCAAAAGACAATACTGAAATGTACTTGCGAATAGGCGCTTCTATGCGTAGTGCTACCAGCGCCTTTTGTTGACTCCATTTCATCACATCGAGACAGATTTCAGAAATTTGTTGCGAAGAAAAATAACGGTTTAGTTCTTCTTTTAACGCATTGTTAGCCAGCATTGGTGAAAGAATTATGGCATCGCAAAGTTTTAACGCAACGATAATTTCAGGGCTGAAGTCACTGTTTTCATAAGTCGCAATTTTACGCTGCATTGTTTCATCAAAACCTTCGTCCAGTGCTTCTTGATTCCTTAAAGACCCACATAGTCTGCAGTCATGTATCTGTGCACAACGAAGCCGCACTAGTTCTGTAATTAGCGGATTTACTGTTTTAGCGCTCACGACAGCTGCTGCAAAATTGGCAATCGACGTTTCCAGAGGGCTGTTTAGCGATACCCCTTGAGTAAGCTGCTCTGGAGATATTCTCGGCTTTAAATTTGTCATTACAAGACTCTCCCTATTACCAGCTCTAGTCGACGCGATAAGTCGGTCACATAAATGGCATTAACAAAGGTATATACTTCGTCAGCACTGGCAAATTGCAATACGAGTTCCACTTGTTCGTCGCTCATAGTGCCTACTGAAGAGACAAATTGTCCAGTAAAGGTAATAAAGGCTTGTTCTTTATCAGTTAGCGGACGCTCTGGCTGGTGCCAATGTTGCTGGAGCAACGCTGCGTCGATATAGCTTTTGCATAGTTCTAGTAATTGGGTGTCAGTTGATTTCTGTGCCAGATCTATCATGGCGGAAAGCTCTGAAGCAATATTTGGTTGTAATATCTCTAGCTGAGAAAAAACATTGTTTGAAAGCATTGCCGTTGTCCTCTATGTCTTTTCAGTTAACGATATTAAAAACCTAATATAGATAATTATAAATGCAAATTTTGAAATGCTATTTATCTTTCGGTTCGTTGCTATAACGCTTGATAATAAGTTTGCCCAGCTGCGACGAATGTACTTCATCGGGTCCATCTGCAATTCTTACATAGCGGGCATAACCAAAAATACCCGGTAGTGGCGTATCCTGGCATAAGCCCATTCCACCAAAAATTTGAATCGCTCTGTCAGCAACACGTTGCGCCATTTTTGGCACCACAATTTTAATCATCGCAATAGCATCTTTGGCGTGTTTATTGCCATACTTATCGAGTTTATCCGCCGCCGAAAAGGTCAAAAGTCTTGCTTGTTCTATATCGCAAGCAGCTTTAGCCACCTGATCACGGATAACCCCTTGATCAGATAGCTTTTTACCAAAGGCTACCCGAGACTCTGCTCTGGCGCACATCAACTCCAACGCCCGTTGCGCGCCGCCTATCAGCCTCATGCAGTGATGAATTCTTCCAGGTCCTAGTCGCCCTTGGGCGATTTCAAAGCCTCTGCCTTCTCCCAGTATTATATTGCTAGCGGGTACTCTAACGTCTTTAAGTAGGATTTCTCCATGGCCTTGGGGGCTATGCATTGCACCTAACACTTCCAGCGGTCTAACCAATTCAACGCCAGGTGCATCCATGGGTATTAGCATCATCGACTGCTGTACATGTCTAGGGGCTTCGGGGTTTGTCTTTCCCATCACAATAAGAATTTTGCACTGTGGATGGTAGACTCCTGTCGACCACCATTTTCTGCCGTTAATAATATACTCGTCACCCTGCTTTTCCATTGAGCATTCAATATTAGTGGCATCGGAGCTAGCAACGTCGGGTTCTGTCATTAGAAAGGCAGAGCGGATATCACCATTTAGCAAGGGAGTTAGCCAGCGCGACTTTTGTTCGTCAGTACCATAGCGGGCAAGTACTTCCATATTGCCAGTATCGGGTGCATTACAATTAAATATTTCGCTGCAAAACTCAACACGGCCCATGATTTCAGCCAACGAGGCGTACTCAAGGTTAGATAGTCCAGCAGAGTGTTCTTTATATTCCGCCGGTAAAAACAAATTCCATAAGCCAGCGGCTTTAGCTTTGGTTTTGAGAGTTTCAACAATCGGCGGTACCAACCAAAGGTTGCTAGGATTGCGAACAAATTTTTCGTACTCATGCTCTGCTGGATAGATATGCTCATCCATAAACTCTTCAAGTTTTTTGACAAGAGTTGAAACTTTTTCAGATTGATCGATGGTCATCTTTTTTTGCAGCCTTATTTGGTCGGCACTGCGCCGGAAGAGAGTAGTTGTTGAATATCATTATCGGACAAACCCATATCTTTTAGGACAGATTCTGTGTCTGCCCCTTCAGCTATAGGTTTGGTCGGTATAGCGCATTCGCTGCGGCTGAATTTGGGCGCCACTCCAGGTTGTACTATGCCATCAGTTTCTATAAAGGTAGATCTTGCAATATTATGTGGATGTTTGGTTGCTTCGAGAAAGTCTAGTACTGGCGCAAAACATGCGTCGCTGCCTTCTAATAGTTCGCACCACTGATCTCTGGTTTTCCCTTTAAATACTTTGGCTAGCGCTTCTTTCTGTAACGGCCAGTTGTTGGTGTCGTTCTGATCGCCAAATATTTCTGTGTCCAGTTCGATTGTTTCTATCAACAGTTGATAAAATTGCGGCTCTATAGGGCCTATTGAAACAAATTTGTTATCAGCAGTTTCATAAGTATCGTAAAAATGTGCGCCGCCATCTAACAGGTTAGATGCTCTGTCAGTCGTCCACTGTCCCATATTGTGAAGACTATAGAAGACACTCATTAGACTCGCTGTACCTTCAGTAATAGCTGCGTCGATCACTTGTCCCTTACCGGACTGGTTGCGTTCATTTAATGCAGCTAACATTCCCATGACCAGAAACAAGCTACCGCCGGCATAGTCGCCAACAAGGTTGAGCGGCGCTATTGGTTTTTCTTCAGTGCCGATAGACCCAAGTGCACCGGCGATAGAGATATAATTGATATCATGACCAGCAACTTTGGAGAGTGGCCCGGTTTGCCCCCAGCCGGTAATGCGGCCAAATATTAAGCCTGGGTTTCTGGCATGGCAGACATCAGGACCAATGCCCAGTTTTTCAGCCACTCCGGGTCTAAACCCTTCAAGTAACATGTCGGCGCTTTCGACTAGTTTTAAAAGAGTTTCTACACCTTGTTGGTTTTTAAGATTTAGAGCGATAGACTTTTTACCACGGGAATTTATGTCTTTTGCAGCCGCGCTAGCGATACCGTTGGGTTGCCGAGAACGTTCTACTACAATGACTTCAGCGCCCATATCGGCGAGTAACATGCCGGCATATGGCCCAGGGCCAATACCTTTTAATTCAATGATTTTGATGCCTGCTAAAGGACCCATTTTTGCTCCATAAATAACGCTGGGGAATATTTTAAAAGGTGTTCCTTTCGGTCATCACGACAGTTGAAAAGAGTGATTTTTTGCGATAAAAAAACCCATCCTCCATCAACAGAGCTATAGGGGTTTACTCTCTCGATGGATGATGGGGTAAGGCTATTGTGGCTGGCTATCAAAAGTTAATTCAGGAAATCCGGTATCTACAGATTCGCGTAGCTTGTCGTAATAAACGCCAGCGCCACCAAAATAAATCAGTACACGTGGCTCATGATTTTCAATATTTGCTCCCATCATCCAAGAGTTAACTTGATCGCCCTCATTCATCAGCGTTTGGGAATGAACATCTGCTACATGGGCTGACCATTCATCTTCTGCTTCTTGCTTAGGAGTACAAATGGCATGGCCTTCACTTTTCATCTTCTTAATGCAGTCAGTTATCCACATAGCATTTTGTTCAATAGAAGTGGGAAGGTTGGCAAACGGCGCCTGAGGACCCGTGATAGTGAACATATTCGGGAAGTCGGCAACACAAACACCCATAATAGATTTCGATGTCTTGTCCCATTTTTCTGCTAGCGTCTGACCGCTCTCACCACGAATGGTCAATGCTTCTAGCGACCCGGTGTAAGCTCGAAAGCCGGTGGCAAGAATGATGATATCGAATTCAAATTCATTTTCTGTAGTTCGAATACCAGTTTCAGTGATTTCTACAATAGGTTCATGGTTTCTGATATCAACTAGGTTAACGTTATCGCGGCTGTATGCCTCTAAATAGCCATGATCCAGAGGCGGGCGTTTAGCAAACAGAGGATATTCACCGAGTTCTGGGCAGAGTATTTTTGCGATTTCAGGGTCGTCAATGCGCTCCTTCATCTTATTGATAATAAACTCGGAGGCCATTCTATTAGAGTCGGCATTGCCAAGTAAATCGTCGAATGTTTCAAAGACCCAGCGAAAGCTGCCGTTCCAATTATCTTCAAAAATTTTCTGGCGTTCTGCTGCTGGCGTATCGACAGCATTACGTCCAACCGAGCTCTCAAATGCCATACCGAAAACGTGATTGCGGCACTTAGCTATAATCTCGTCATAATTGTCCTTGATATCCTTTTCCCATTCCGGCGTCATCTCTTTCTGCATCGCTGGTAGGATAAAGTTTGGTGTGCGCTGGAATACAGTAACACTTGCAGCTTTTTGTGCGATTACCGGTAGCATTTGAACGGTAGTAGCACCGGAGCCGATAATACCTATACGTTTGCCTTCGTACTCTAAGCCCTCAGGCCAGCGTGCAGAGTGGAAGAGGGGGCCTTTAAAACTGTCTAACCCTTTGTATTTCGGAATCACTGGGTCAGAGATCATACCCATGGCACTAATAAAATATTTGCAGGTAGCTTGTTTGCCATCAGCAGTTGTAACTAGCCACGTCCCCGAATCTTTTTGATACTCGGCGCTAGTTACTTCTGTATTCAATTGTATGTGCGGCCACATATCGCATTCATCAGCAACAAAGTGCATGTAGCGATGAGTTTCATCCCACGCTGGGTAACGTTTTGACCAAGTCCATTTCTGTAGTAGTTCTTTAGAGAATGTCAAACAGTAGTAGTAACCTTCACTGTCGGTCATCGCGCCAGGGTAGCGGTTCCATGTCCAAGTGCCACCAATGTCGGCCGCTTTGTCAAAAACTTTTACCGACAAGCCTGCATCTCGCAGATAATGAATTAGTGCAAGGCCTGCAAAACCGGAACCAACGACGATGGCATCGAAGTCTATATTTTTGTTGTTATTCATATCTATAGTCTCATTAATTAGCTATCGCTGTTACTCGTCAGCGGGTAGAAAATGGCCATACTTTTTTATTGCAAGCTCACGTTGAGTTTGAGTATGGTAAGAGGGGAACAGTCCGGGCGCTGCTTCGTAATCTCGTAAGACCGTGCGCGCAACAGTAACTTTATGAACTTCAGTAGGACCATCGACCATACCCAGTTCTGGAATGTTCGCCCACATGTTCATTAGCGGTGTTTCATCCGAAACGCCAATACTGCCGTGAAGCTGCATTGCCCGATAGATAACATCTTGCAGTACTTTTGGCGTTGCCGCTTTTATTGCAGCAATTTCTTTACGTACTTCGCGGTTGTATTCTTTGTGTTTGTCGATTAGCCAAGCGGTGTAAAGAACATGAAGGCGGTACTGTAGTATCTGCGTGTAACAGTCAGCTATCTTGTCTTGGGTCATCTGTTTAGCTGATAGTAGCTCGCCTTTGGTGGTGCGGCTTAATACTCGCTCGCACATCATGTCCATGGCCTTTTGTAACACGCCGACGGTGCGCATCGCGTGGTGAACACGACCGCCACCCAAACGCGTCTGTGCAACTAAAAATCCCTGGCCTTCGTCACCTAGTAGATGGTCGGCGGGAACGCGGCAATCAGTGAAGCGGATATAGCCGTGAACCCCATCGCCTTGTTCAGCGTATGGACCAACAGCGCTGTTACGCAAGATGTCCATACCAGCGGTACCTTTTTCTACCAAAATAATCGACGCGCCTTCATGAATAGGCACATTTGTGTCGGTTACAACCACTACTAACAGAAATTCTGAAAAGCGTGCATGTGAGGCAAACCATTTTTCACCGTTAATAACCCACTCATCGCCATCACGTGTCGCCACACAGGTAAATTGCGCTGGATCTGAGCCGGCTTGAGGTTCTGTCATCGAGTAACAAGATGCAATTTTTCCGTCGAGTAACGGCTGCAAATATTTTTTCTTTTGTTGCTCGGTACCAAAATGCGCAAGAATTTCGGCATTTCCCGAATCAGGTGCCTGACAACCGAAGACACTCGGGCCGAAGCGACTACGACCGAGGATTTCATTCATTAGTCCAAGATTAACTTGACCATAACCTTCACCGCCAAGCTCTGGACCAATATGACAAGCCCAAAGTTTTTTCTCTTTCACAATAGCCCTTAGTGGTGCCATAGCGGCGGCGGCTGGAGAGTCTGGATCCCAAGGGTCGCCGGGTCCACGAAATATTAAGTCTAGAGGTTCGATTTCCTCGCGGGTAAATTTATCTACCCAGTCTAATTTTTCTTGGAAATCACTGTCTGTTTCAAAGCTCCAACTCACTGGATGTACTCCTTTAATATGGGGTGGTGGTGGTGATTACGATAACTTGCTAGACTCAAACAAGCAAGTCTTGAATTAAGTTCAGGTTTAGGGTTATTCTGTACGAAATCAAAAGGAAAAACTACCCATGTCGCAAGAAAAAGTTTGGATTATTACTGGTGCGTCCCGCGGGATCGGACTTGAGGTCGCTCGACGTGCGATAGCTGCAGGTGAGCGTGTAGCACTTATAGCAAGAGGTGAAAGTGTATTAACTGTAGCCAGTGAGCTGGGTGAAAACGCTGTGGGTATTCAAGCTGATGTATCTGATGCTGTTTCTGTTCAGGCCGCGAATGACCAGGTTTTGGAGAAATGGGGTCGTATAGATTTTGTCGTGAATAATGCGGGTATTCATCGCGGGGGTAAGGTGGGGCGGCTGCCATTAGAGGATTGGCAAGCAGTAATAAATACTAATTTGACCGGCGCACTTAATGTAATCAGCGCTGCTCGCCCTAGCTTGAAAGAAGGCAGCTCGATTGTGAATGTGGGTGCTGTCGTAGGCTTTCGTGGATTTCCTGGAGACGCTGCATATGGTGCATCGAAGGCCGGGCTTGCTGGTTTAACGCGTGCTTTAGCTATTGAGCTAGCGGGTAAAGGTATTTGCGTGAATTTGGTGATTCCAGGTTTAGTGTTGACCGACATGACGGGGGCGCTTTCAGACAAAGCCTTAGAGTCCATGCGTAAGACTGTGCCAATGGGCCGTTACGGTGAGCCGCAGGAAATTGCCGAAGTAATTGAGTGGGTTGCTCGCTCTCGTTATATGACGGGCGCATTTGTTCCTGTTGATGGCGGTTTAATGTCTAGCTTTGGCATACCTCAGTGAGTACCGCAGCAGAAAAATTCCAGCGTTGGGCTGCAGCTGAGCTAGGACTTAACAATGCAAGTATCGTAAAAGAACTTAGCGGTGGTAACTCCAACTTAACGCAACTGGTCGTTCACGACCAGGGACAATTAGTGATTCGCTCTGCACCAGCGAAGACTATTTCTCCTAAAGCACATTTGGGAGTGAAACGCGAAGCCACTTTTATGTCGGCCTTAGCCTTTCACGCGCCGGTGCCCAAAGTATTGTGTTGGTGCGATGACATTGAAATTCTTGGTTATCCTTTTGCGCTTATTGAATACATCGACGGTGTTGCGATAACGGAAGCACTGCCGGCTTGTTACGATAATATTGAATCGCTAAATAGCATTGGTCTGCAATTGGCAAGTGCTTTGGGTGAGATAGCTTGCGCGCCTTGGCAAGAGCTTGGGCTTGCTGACATGGGTAAGCCTGATAATTTTTTGCGTCGTCAAATTGAACGTTGGCTAAAAGTTCGCGACAGCCAGCCAACTCGGGCGTTACCTGAAATTCAGAGAATAGGTGACTGGCTGCTTGAAAATTTACCGGCAGATGGTCCTGTAGGAATTTTTCATGGTGACTACCATTTAGACAATACGCTTTGTCATCGAGACCGTGCTGAGTTGTTAGTGGTTATTGATTGGGAGATGGGGACTATTGGTGATCCGCTTGCAGATTTAGGTTTGCTGTTAATGTTTTGGGGCCCGCGCTCAATATCGCCGCCGGGTTTTGCGCACGTACAGGCAGCAACCCGTAGAGAGGGTGTTATCAGTCGACGTGAATTAGTGAAGGCATGGCATAAAACCAGTGGAATAGAGCCACGCAATTTAGACTTTTATTTGTGTTTTGCATTTTGGCGCTTGGCCGCTATTGTCGAAGGCGCCTATGGGCTTTATCTTGAAGGTAAAGTTGATACAGATTATGCCAAGGGACTTGAATATGATGTTCCTGCCCTACTGAAAGAGGCCGCAATGGCGGCAGAGGGAGAGTGGTAATGCTAGCAGCAACTAATCCATCAGTAGCGATGCCAGCAACGATGATGCATATGCCTATGACTGTCCAGATGATTATGGACCATGGTCTTGCGGTGTTTCCCGAATCAAAAATCGGAACTTTTGATGGCGAGTCTATCGCCTACACCAGTTACCGAGAAATAGCAGATAGTGCAGCACGCCTGGCGGCATCATTACAATCGTTGGGTGTTGTGCTTGGTGATAGGGTAGCGACATTTAGTTGGAATAATACGGCCCATATGGAAGCTTATTTGGGGATTCCTTCAATGGGCGCAATAATGCATACGGTCAATATTCGTCTATCGGCCGAGCATATTGCCTACATTATTAATCACGCCGACAGTCGTGTCATCTTACTTGACGCCAGTTTAGTTAACGTTTTCGCCCCAGTACTACCGTTGTTGGAATGCGTTGAACATATTCTGTTAGTTGGTGATGGCGAGCTTGATACCGATATTAACACGCTAGATTATCGCCAGTATTTGGCCGAACACAAACCCTTACAAGAATGGCCGGTGCTCGATGAAACATCTGCCGCAGCGGTTTGTTATACCAGTGGCACTACCGGCAATCCCAAAGGTGTTGTTTACAGTCATCGTACGACGTTTGTACATTCTTTAGCATCTCGGGCGTCTGATACCTTCGGCATTTCGGAACATGATCGTATTTTACTTTTACCGGCGATGTTTCATGCTAACGCTTGGGGCTTACCCTATAGCGGATGGTTTAGCGGTAGTGATTTTACTTTACCTGGACCACACCTGCAGCCAGCTGCGATTAAAAAAATGGTTGCTATAGAACGACCGACTATCACCGCCACAGTGCCAACAATTCTTGGTGATTTATTACGAGCTGATTCAAAAGATTTGGATATGACATGCTTTCGCTTATTAGTGTGCGGTGGCTCTGCTGTTTCATCAGTAATGATCGATGCCGCAAGAGACCGCTGGGGAGTACCTGTGCTGCAGGGTTGGGGAATGACAGAAACCAGTCCTTTATGTGCTTTGTCTCATCCACCGAGAGACTTTGAAGGGGGCGATCAAACTCAGTGGCGTACCAAGAGTGGGCGTCCAGTGTCGGGAATGCAAGTAAGGGTAGTTGACGACAAGGGTAACCCTTTACCTCATGACGGTGAGTCCGTTGGCGAACTGCAATTGCGAGGGCCGTGGGTTACTAGTGGTTATCATAAAGATGAATCTTCTCAATCCTTGAGTAGTGATGGATGGTTAAAGACTGGTGATGTCGGTCATATTGATGAGCGCCACTTTGTGCAGCTTACAGATCGCACTAAAGATGTCATTAAGTCTGGCGGGGAATGGATTTCTTCGGTGGAGCTTGAGAATGTGTTGGCCAGTCACCCTGGGGTATTAGAGGTTGCTGTTATTGCGACAGCAGATGAGCGCTGGCAGGAGCGGCCGTTGGTAATTGTGGTCGCAGATGCGGAGACTGGTGCTCAAGATTTGAGAAAATATTTAACTGGAAAAGTAGCCCGTTTCTGGATGCCTGAATATTGGTGTTTTGTTGACGATATTCCAAAAACCAGTGTAGGAAAATTTGATAAAAAACATCTCCGAGATCTAAATGAAGCAGGAAAACTAAATGTAAAGGTAGTTGGTTAATGTTAAGTACACAGGTAATTGATCGCGGTGAAGGACGAATGACTCAGGCAGAGCGAACAGCATTGTCTGATCAAAGAATGTTTGAAGCTGCAATTGAATTGATAAACGAGCGCGGGACACAGAAAACTACATTAAAAGAAATCGGCGAGCGTGCCGGTTACAGTCGCGGGCTTGCCAGCTATCGGTTTGGCTCCAAAGACGGATTGATGTTGGAGTTATTTGAACGCTTTGATGAGCTCTGGAAAGAGCATTTACAGAATGAGATTACTAACGCGGGGGGTCTTAAAGCGGTGCAGCAAGCCTCGAATGCGTTGCGTGAATTTTTGAAAAAAGAATCTCGTTACTTGCGAGCTATGTATTTACTTTGGTATGAAAGCCTAGGCTATGAAAGTGATATGCGCCGCATGTTAGCAGAGCATCACGATGTGTATCGAAATGATGCCAAGGTGTGGATTGAACAAGGTATAGCAACTGGTGAAATTAAACCCACTGTGGATGCCACTCAATTTGCCGCGCAATATTGTGCGTTTATTTTCGGTATTGTCTATCAATGGGTGGTGAGCTCAGAGGCTTTAGATATTGATGCGGTGTTTGATAGCTATATTGAAAATGCGTTCACCGTACTGTCCAACAATGAAAATACTACCGATTAATGAAGCAGGAGATTGCACTATGAGTTACTTGACGCGTGAAGATGGAAAAGAGATTTACTATGAAAATTATGGTGAAGCTGACACCGCTGTGGTTTTGGTTCATGGCTGGGGGGCAAATGTAAGAGTTTGGGACTATACCTTGCCAGGCCTTGTCGAAAAGGGTTATCGAGTGGTGTTACTTGATCATCGAGGTTGTGGCAAATCTAGTAAAGATTTTTCTGATATGGGTATTGATGCGATCGCTGGCGATGTTGTCGCGCTAGTTGAGTCTCTTGGATTGAATGGTGTAATACTTAATGGCTGGTCTCTCGGCGGTGCGGTAGTAGTTGCTGCTGCAACGCAATTAGCCGAGCGCTGTAAAGGTGTGGTGCTTACTTGTGGGGCGACGCCATGTTATTTACAAAAACCCGATTACCCTTATGGTGGTACTGACGAAATATTGGCCGAGACATTGTCTGCTATGGCTGCCGATAGAGTGAATTTTTTAGCGGGTTTGTCGGCGGGCGTTTGTGCCAGTGATGTTAGTCCGCAGGTAGTTGATTGGATATGCCAAATGTTTTTGCAATCCTCGCCGTTAGCGGCTCAGTCGTTGGGAGCTTTGGGGCCTCTGGATCAGCGTGATGAACTCGCTGCATTGCAGGTTCCTATTCTGAGTTTTGTCGGCGGTCTTGATGCCGTTGTCGACCCAGCTGTTTGTCGCTCAGTAGCCGATTACGCTAAAGATGTTGCTGTCGTCGAATATGCCGCTTCGGGGCATGCTCCATTTATTGATGAGGGTGAACTTTATCACTCTGAGTTTCACCGTTTTATTGCTAAACAACTTGAAGGAACTACTATATGAGTAATGTTAATTATGGACTTTGGTATGATTTTAGAAATCCAGCGCAATGGAGGCAACCATTTGAAGAATTCTATACCGAGCGCCTAACTCAAATAGCTGAGGCAGAGAAAATGGGGTTTAATTCTTGTTGGTTGACGGAACATCATTTTTGCGATGATGGTTATACTCCATCTCCTTTAGTGGTGGCTGCGGCTATTGCTGCGCGCACTGAAAAAATGCGTATTGGTACTAACTTGATGCTACTGCCTTTGCATGACCCAGTCCGAGTTGCCGAAGATGCAGCTACTTTGTCATTGCTCAGTGGTGGTCGTTTTGATTTGGGTGTCGGTATTGGTTACCGTCAAACTGAATTTGACCAATTTAAACGTAAAATTTCTCATCGTCCAAGTTTGGTTGAAGAAGGGATTGAAATTCTACGCCGTAGTTGGAGCGGTGAGGCAGTTAATTTCTCTGGTAAACGTTTTGAAGTTGGTGACTTGAAAGTTTCCCCGCAACCTGAGACTAATCCAAAAATTTATCTGGGCGGAATGGCAGAGCCTGCTATTCAACGTGCCGCAAGAGTCGCTGATGGTTTTCTTTCTACTGGGGGTCTGGGTATTGATGCCTACAATGAGGCTTTAGAACAACAAGGTAAGTCTATTCAGGATGGTGATATTATTTTGGGTTCATGGGCGATTATTGCAGAAGACCCTGAAGCCGAGGCTGCAAATGTTGCTGACCATGTTTTGTATCAGAGCAATGAATATATTAAATGGGGTGCCTTTGGTCCGCCAGATAAAACCCCTTTATTCGAGAGCGCTGCTGATGCAATTAAGAATGGATTGTACGAACTGTGGGATGCCGATATGGCGGTGACTGAACTGAATAAATTGCTAAAGACTTATCCTAATATTCGTGATATTCACTTCTGGGCTCAGTTTCCTGGCGAGTCGGTAGAGTCGGGCAACAAACGCCTTCGTTACATAGCAGAAAAGGTCTTGCCGCGGTTAGGTTGAGTTAGGCGGTTATTTCAAGCCACTCATGGCTAGAAAGCTGTTCAGAAACAAACGATGAGCATCTTCTTGATTGATATCAGAGTCAAAATATACCGCCGAACGTAGGCCTATCATTAAACCGTAGGCTACTTCAGCGGCATCTTTTCTGTTGTTCATAAAAATGGCAGGGCAGGCGTCAAATATGTCTGCTAAGTGGCTTTTACATCTTTCGTCAAAGTCCCGTTTGGTGATTTTTAGCACATCATCATTTACAGCTGCGCCAAAACACTCGAGCATAAAGCCGATTTCTTTAACGGTGCTTGTTTCACTCTTAAACCAGAAATCCGTTAATGACTGAATTTGCTCACGAGGCTTCTGAGAGCGGAACTCTTCTATTTGGTTTAAAAAACTGACGGAAACATTCTCAAAATACTGCTCTAGAATGGCTTCTTTCCCTTTGAAATAGTAGAGCAAATGGCTTGGTGTCATTCCAGCACCCTTGGCAATATCCGCTAATGTGGTTTTCACATAGCCTTGGGCCAATATGCAGTCGTGAAGCGATTTGAAAATTAGTCGGCGGCGTTTATCTCCTCGGCTATCACTTCTACCTGCTCTGGATCGTCTGGGTGCTGTCACTTCTACCTGCTCTGGATCGTCTGGGTGCTGTCTTTGTTATGGGGCGAACTTTACCATGTTAGTTGGTGCGATGGCAGTATGAGTGAGGATGATCAATTTAAATACTTAAACTTGAACTTTATTCAAGATAAGAATAGTATTTACGTTATAAAACTAATAAGGGTTATCTTATGTCTATTGAAGGTCTTAGCTTTGTTATAACCGGTGGTGCAGCCGGAATAGGTGCAGGTACTGCGCGTCTTGCTGCTAGTCGAGGTGCTAAAGTAGTCGTGTCGGATATGAATGATGCTGCTGGTGAAGTGTTGGTAGAAGAAATTATTGCCGCAGGTGGTAAAGCTGTTTTCCAACATTGCGATGTTACCAATGAGAGTGAGGTAGAGGCATTAATGTCTGCTGCGGCAAAGGCTTTCGGCGGTATTGATATTCTGCACAATAATGCCGGGATTCATGAAAGTATGATTGGCGGCGATTTGTCGCTAGATGGCATGAGTCGTGACACATTTGAAAAGGTGATGGGAGTTAACGTTACGGGTGCTTGGTTGTGTGCCAAGTATGCTTTGCCTTATCTGCGTGATAGCGATTGCGCTTCTATTATTAATGCCGGTTCTACTAGCTCGTTGACTGGCTACCCTCAATGTCAGGCTTACGGCGCAAGTAAAGGCGCTATCATGCAGTTAACTAAAATGCTGGCAGTGGATCTTGCTCCGGACAGCATCCGAGTTAACTGTTATTGCCCAGGATCGATTCACACTCAAATTGTCGATAAATTTTTAGCCGCAGCGCCTGATCCGAAGGCGATGCTCAATACAATGACTCAAACGCATTTGGTTCCTCGCATGGGGAAACCGGTTGATGTCGCATCACTGGTTTGTTTTTTAGCCAGCCCAGAATCCGAGTTCGTAAATGGTGCTGTCTGGGGAATTGATGGCGGCTCACTGGCTTGGCGCGGAACGCTAGATGTGCT
>TARA_B110000902_G_scaffold266660_1_pt1 | contig 14358 bp, 7 predicted proteins | sample TARA_B110000902 | Tara Oceans TARA_B110000902 (sample SAMEA4398009) | marine metagenome | biome: Polar Biome; feature: [SRF] surface water layer (ENVO:00010504); material: water (ENVO:00002006), including particulate matter (ENVO:01000060) such as... | depth 5 m | reverse complement strand
TTAACCTCTTTATTTACAGCGATCTTTATCTCAAGATTATTGATCGATTGGCATTTAAGTCGTGGTGGGAAATTAGAATTCTCTACAGGAATGACCAAAGGTTTATTCCGTTCTATTAATATTGAATTTCTTAAAAAACGTAAAATTGCTTACTTAATTTCGGGATCTATCATTATTGCTGGACTTGGATCTTTGTTTACTACAGGACTCGATCAAGGGATTGATTTTGTTGGAGGTCGAACCTATACCGTTCGTTTTGCACAAGACATGAATACTGAAGAAGTTAAAACGGCATTGAATGACGTTTTTAACAGTGCTGAGGTAAAAACAATCGGGAGCGCAAATCAATTGAAAATATCGACGAAGTATAAGGTTGATGAAAATTCTGCAGAAGTAGATCAGGAAGTGCAACAAAAATTATATGAAGCATTGATACCGTTTTTACCAGATGCAACAACGTATAAGCAGTTTATTGATGCCGAAAATAATATTGGTAAAATGTATTCAGGAAAAGTAAGTCCAACCATTGCCGATGATATTAAAAAATCATCTATCTGGGCAATTTTAGGCTCATTGATTGTTGTCTTTTTATATATTTTATTACGATTCAAAAAATGGCAATTTTCATTAGGTGCCGTCGCAGCAGTATTTCATGATGTCTTAATTGTATTAGGGATCTTTTCAATTGCTTGGAGATTCTTACCATTTAGTATGGAAATCGATCAAGCATTTATTGCAGCGATTTTGACCGTGATCGGATATTCATTGAATGATACTGTGGTGGTCTTTGATAGAATTAGAGAATACCTAAACGAACATACAAGTTGGAAATTTGAAAAGGTGGTCAATAGCGCATTGAGTAGCACATTGAGTCGTACCTTAAACACCTCATTAACGACTTTAGTCGTGTTATTAGCGATGTTCACCTTTGGTGCAGATTCCTTAAGAGGCTTGTTGTTTGCGCTTATTGTAGGGGTGCTTGTAGGAACCTACTCATCGTTATTTATTGCAACGCCAATCATGCATGATACATTAAAGCGTTTAGATAAAAAAGAAGATTAATAGCTAATTATTAAATATCAAAAAAGCCACTCATTGAGTGGCTTTTTTTGGTTTTATGTTGGACACTGTAATTTCTGAGTGGACGCAATATGGATATATAATAAAGCTTTAGGGAATACTTCAGTTCTATACTGACACTACAAATCTCCTGTAATTACGCTTCCTTAGGCTTATACAGAAACATAAAATAAAGACCACACAACACAAAAGGAACACTCAATACTTGTCCCGTATTTAAACCAAAAATCCAATCCTCACGACTGTCAATTTGAGCAATTTTAAATTGTTCAACTACCACTCTGACCGACATTAAAAGCACTAGAAACAGCCCAAATAAAAATCCTGTCTGCGTACTTTTTTTCGTTTTCCAGTATAAAAAGAATAAGATGAGAAACACAAACACATAGCCAAAAGCTTCGTACAATTGTCCTGGGTGTCTAGGAAGTGAGTCGAGTTGTTTAAAAATAATAGCGAACGGTAAATCCGCTCCAGCAGGTTTACCGATCATTTCGGAATTAAAGAAATTACCGATTCTTATAAATACAGCTCCTAACGCACAGGCGATGACCACACGGTCAAGAATCCAAAGCACTGATTTTTTCAATACTTTTTTATTGTAGAGCCACATCGAAAAAATCATTCCAATCGCTGCACCATGACTGGCCAAACCCCTAAACCCTGTAAACTCAAACCCACCACTAAAGCGGAAGGGGAGGAAGATGCTAAAAAAGTCGTCTTTAAATAATTCAGATTGATAAAAAATGACGTGACCCAAACGCGCTCCAATCATAATTCCTAAAACAGAATACATGAACAGACTGTCTAATTTGTCTTCAGTTTGTCCTTCGTTTTTATAAATCTTTTTCGTCAGATACCAACCTGTGATAAACGCAGCCATCCACATGAGGCTGTAATAGTGAATTTTAAAATCTCCAAAAAGGGCGATGCCATCAGAAGTAGGGTCCCATACGGTTTGTAGCAAATACATAGTCATTTGTTTAGAGTGTAAATATAGAAAATAGATACGAAACTCAAGGCGCACGCATTTTAATTAACAGCTATCGTCTAATTCTTTGGAACTGGATCCTGTCCAGAGCCTCCCCAAGGATGGCAGCGTAAAACACGTTTAAGACTTAGATAACTCCCTTTTAGGAGTCCGTGAAACTGTAAGGCGTCTTTAGCGTAATGAGAACAACTTGGTTGAAATCGACAACTCGAAGGCGTTAATGGCGAAATTAGATTTTGATAAATCCAGATGATAAACAAAAAAGGTGCAATCAAAATGGACTTCATAGCTATTAATCTATTAAAAAGGTGGTGCCGCCCTTGCCGTCTTTCAATTGAATTCCAATGGCTAGTAATTCATCTCTTATTGAATCAGACAGCGCGAAGTTTTTTTGAGATCTTGCGTCGTTTCGCATTCTGATGAGTAATTCTACAGTCTCTCCCAGTTTTTGATCTTGATTGTTAGAAGTCACATTTTTAAGCCCTAAAATATCAAATACAAACTGATGCATCACTTCGGTTAAGTCTCCTAAGTCTGAAGCGTTAATATGTGCTTTTCCATCCTTAATTTGGTTGATATATTTAACAGCACTAAACAATTCTGCAATTAGAATAGGCGTATTAAAATCATCATTCATGGCCGTATAACAATTCGATTTCCAAGTTGCGACATCAAAGTCATTGGCATCTGAAGTGGCTTCGATTTTGTCTAAAGTCGAGACCGCTTCCATGAGTTTTAAAAACCCTTTTTCGGAAGCTAATAGCGCATCGTTACTAAAATCTAGGATGCTACGGTAGTGTGCTTGCATCATGAAAAAACGAACCACCGATGGCGAAAAGCCTTTGGTTAATTTGTTAGTATTACCGCTTAAAATCTCAGCAGGTAAAATATTGTTTCCAGTTGATTTTGCCATTTTTTGGCCATTGAGCGTTAGCATGTTGGCATGCATCCAATAATTTACTGGCGTATGGCTGTGCCAAGCTTTTGCTTGGGCAATTTCACATTCGTGATGTGGGAATTTTAAATCCATTCCACCACCATGAATATCAAAATGCTCTCCTAAGTATTTCGTGCTCATCGCCGTACATTCTAAGTGCCAGCCAGGAAATCCATCACTCCAAGGGGAAGGCCAGCGCATAATGTGTTCTGGTTCTGCTTTTTTCCAAAGTGCAAAATCTTGTGGATTTTTTTTATCGGTTTGCCCCTCTAAAACGCGGGTGTTGTGTATGAGATCTTCAATTTTTCGACCACTTAAAATCCCATAATGATGGGATTCATTATATTTTAAAACATCAAAATAAATAGATCCATTCGCTTCATAAGCAAAGCCTTTTTCTAGAATTGATTTGATGATTTCTATTTGTTCAACAATATGACCGGTCGCTGTGGGTTCAATGCTCGGAGGTAAAAAATTAAAGGTATTTAGGATCGTATGAAAATCAACGGTATAGCGTTGCACGACTTCCATCGGTTCAATTTGTTCTAAACGTGCTTTTTTTGCAATGCGATCTTCGCCTTGATCGGCATCATTTTCTAAATGGCCAGCATCGGTAATATTACGCACATAGCGCACCTTATAATTGAGATGTTTAAAATATCTAAAAATCATATCAAAGGACATGAATGTACGGACATTTCCAAGATGAACGTTGCTATACACTGTAGGGCCACAAACGTACATACCAATCGCTCCTTCGTTGATTGGTTCAAAAATTTCTTTTTTACCAGAAAGTGAGTTGTAAATATGAAGCGTGTTTGTCGTGTGTTTGCCCATGAGTTAGAGGATTAAAATTTGGTCTCTAATTGTATGTAGTTCAAGAACTCTCTTTTGGTTTCTTTGTCTTTAAATTTCCCGCCAAATTCACTCGTAACGGTACTGCTTTCAATGTCTCTAATTCCTCTAGAATTAACACATAAATGTTTGGCATCTATAACGCAAGCGACATCATCTGTGTTTAATACTTTCTGAAGTTCTTTAACAATTTGAATGGTCAGTCGTTCCTGAACTTGTGGTCGTTTAGAAAAGTGATCGACAATACGATTCATTTTTGAAAGTCCTACGACCGTTCCGTTAGAGATGTAAGCAACATGGGCTCTTCCAACAATTGGAAGAAAATGGTGTTCACATGTTGAGTAGAGGGTGATGTTTTTTTCAACCAACATCTCTCCGTATTGATACTTGTTTTCAAAGGTGGATGCTTTTGGTTTTTTTGTAGGATCTAAACCTCCAAAAATTTCATTGACAAACATCTTTGCAACACGGTTGGGAGTTCCTTTTAAGCTGTCGTCACTCAAGTCTAAGCCCAACGTTTCCATGATGTGCCGTACATCGTCTTTGATAATGTTTATTTTTTCGTCTGCACTTAATGTAAATGCGTCAGATCGCATCGGAGTCTCTGTGGAGGTTCCGATATGATTGTCACCAATGGTGTCAAGCTTTTCAGTATTGTTTTTCAGTCCCATTCGAAATTTGCAATATAGTTTTCAATGTTATATGACGACAAAGATAATTAAATTCAGTGTTAGGCACTTTTAATTTTAGATTAATAATTTCTTTTTTTTACTATTTACTATAAAAAAATCGTTAAATTTGTGTTGAATATTTTTCTAAAAACCTTCTACAATTAATTTTACTTACTTATTTTAATCGAATATAAATTCATTTATAATTAGGATGATTACATACATTTTATTTCTTGGGCTTTTCAGCTTACAATGTAAAGTCCAGAGCATAAGTTTAGTCTTTTAACTTCTTATGTATGTTCGGTTTAATGACAACGATGAAATTAATTTTTTCTTACGACAAACCCTTTTGTTTAAAACTGCCTGTTATTAGTTACAATAAAAGCATGGCTTGAATTGAAAATGTGAAGTCAAATATTTTGTTTAATAAATGACATTTTAAAAATAACAATTATGCAAAAACTGTATAAAAAAAGTTCAAAAATAAAAAAGCTAGTTTTACTTTTTAGCATATTGCTATCTGTCTCCTTATCGGCAGGGGTGAGTCCTGGTAGTTGGATTGTCAATGCTCCGCTTGTTGAGCCTTGTCAAACAATTACGGCATCTATAGAAACGACCGTCCCTGCGGCGGACGGCACAGGAACTGTGGTCGTCGGTAAAGGCGAAACAGTTGATTTTTTTGGAAGTGCGATATTTTCTACAAGTGGCCTAGGAGCTACCTACAGTTGGAGTTTTGGAGATGGAGATGTTTCAAATGGTTTGGAGGTAAGTCACTTATTTAATGCGATTGGAACTTTTAATATTACACTCACAGTTACAGATACAAATCCAGAGGGTTGTGCAGACACCCAAACAATTACGGTTCAGGTTTTAAGTCCTTATATACAAATTGATCAAGTTACGTATACTCCAACCCAACTTATAGAGGATGTTTTAATTAATAGCCCTTGTGTTAATGTGTCTAATTTAGTTTCATCGACTGGAACCGATTTTGGATCCAGTAATGGGATTGGGTATTTCTCTGGCGATGGTGTTTCGTTTCCATTTACCGAAGGAATTATATTAACCACTGGAAACGCTGGTCGTGCTGGTGGACCTAAAACAGTAGAATTGAGTGATGGGGCCGTTTGGTGGCTAGGAGATGCTGATCTAGAAAACGCCCTAGAAAGTTTAAATCCCGGAGTGACTAACAATGCAACTTTTATAGAATTTGACTTTGTGCCTCTAGCGGATGCCATTAGCTTTAACTTTGTTTTTGCATCGGAAGAATATGGAGAATTTCAATGTGATTACACGGATGCATTTGCATTTTTATTAACAGATTCTGACGGATTGACCACCAACTTAGCAATTGTTCCAGGGACTGATGATCCAATTTCTGTTTTAAGTGTTAGGGACAGCGCATACAATGACCCCGCCATGAATTGTGCATCTGTAAATCCTGAATTCTTCGCTGCATATTATGGTCCAGGAGGGCTACCACCATTAGATAGTCCTACAAACTTTCTTGGACATACCGTTAACTTGATAGCACTAGCAGCCGTCGTCCCAAACACTAGTTATTCAATCAAATTAGTGATTGCAGATGATCAAGATACAATTTTTGATGCAGCTGTGTTTTTAGAAGCAGGAAGTTTCGATTTAGGGGGCGATTTGGGAGATGATATAACGATCGAGTTGGGGACTGCTCAATGTTCGGGAACTACGGTCACACTAGATACCAAAGTCCCTTCTGCTTCACATGTATGGTATGTTAATGGGGCTGAAATTCTAGGGGAAATACTTTCAACCCTTACTATCACGGAACCTGGAACGTATTCTGCGAATACAACTTTTAATGAAACTTGTGCTTCTTCCGACTCAATTCTTGTGGAATTTGTTCCTGTACCTGTCGTTGTTGCAGTTGAAAATTTAGAGATTTGTGATGGAGGGGCTACTTCCTTCGACCTTACGCAAAATAACACATCTATTTTAGGAACACAATCCGGCTCAGAATATGTCATATCATTTCATAGTTCTCAAGAAGATGCAGATGCAGATGCCGATCCAATTTCAAACGAAGATACAGTCGCGTTCTCTGGAGTTGATGGTCAACAAATTTATGTCCGTATCGAGTACCTTACGACTGGTTGTTATGGAACAGATTCGTTTTTACTTAATCTGTTCAATCAGCCTACAATTTTTCCAGTGGATGATTTAGTAGTTTGTGATGATGATTTTGATGGCTTTGCAACATTTGATTTAACGGCTGTTGGTTTATTTGTGATCGGTTCCCAGCTTGGGATGGAAGTTACTTTTCATACAAGTCCAACAGATGCAGATGCAAATCTAGATGCTGTTACCAGTCCTTTTGAAACCACCACAGAAGATTTTCAAACACTCCATATACGTCTTGAGGAAGTCGCTACGGGATGTTATTCCACCACCACTTTAGATTTATTTGTGGATCCGTTGCCAGTAGTTCCCGTGATTTCAGATTATGAATTGTGTGATGACCCAAATTCAGGGGATCAACAAGCGTTTTTTGATTTAAACAGTAAAGATTTCGAGATTATCAACGATCAAAATTCGAGTGTTAGTTACTATGCAACCCTGTTAGACGCCACCAATGAAGTGGGTGCATTGACAAGTCCTTATGAAAACACTTCAAACTCTGAGACGATTTACGTATCCTTAACAGATTTAACAACGGGCTGTCGCTTCACAGGAAGTTTTAATCTTATCGTTAATCCATTGCCTCAGTTGGTCATTCCAACAGAGCTAGAGGTTTGTGATGATGGAGCGTCTGATGGTTTCACTTCCATAGATTTAACGCTTAAGGATAATGAAATTAGCGGTGGTAATATAAACTATTCTATTAGCTATTATTTGACACAATTGGAAGCAGACTCAGGAACTGATCCGTTAGTAATTCCATATACAAATACGAGTAATCCTCAAACTATTTTTGCGCGCGGACAAGATATAAACACAGGCTGTTACAATACCGTTCCTTTAGAAATCAGTGTTGCGCCGGTAGTTGTTGCATCAACTCCGCAACCTTTAGAATACTGTGATGTCGATAGTGACGGTTTTGGAGTCTTTACTTTAACCGATGTCGATGCCGAAATCATGGGGGGTGATCCAGAATTAATGGTATCCTATTATGATACTTTATTAGATGCAGAGAATGGCGTTGGTGCCCTAGCAAGCCCTTATACTAACAGTGTTATTAATACTCAAACATTATTTGGACGTGTCATAAGTACCACGGTGGTCACAAACTGTCCAACAATCGTAGATGTGGTGTTAATAGTACATCCAACGCCTCAGTTATTAGCGCCTACGCCCTTAGAGGTTTGTGACGATACTACGGATGAGCTAGCCACGTTTAATTTAACAACGAAGGTTCCCGAGTTTTTAAATGGGATTTCACCGGCAGATGTATCGATTAACTATTATGAAACCAATGCAGATGCGGAGAGTGAATCCAATGCCATAGGGTTTCCATTTGGATATGTAAACCTAACCAATCCTCAAACGATTTGGATCCGTGTTTCATACAATGATACAGGATGTAAGAAGCTTACAAGTTTTGATTTGATTGTAAATCCACTTCCAGTGTTAGTACAACCCGATCCCATGATTTTATGTGACAGTAATAGTCCCGGGGATGAACAGGAGTCCTTTTTACTAGAAGACAGCGCTGCTCAAGTTCTTGATGGTCAAACAGGTCTAAGTGTAAGTTATCATTTATCGGAACTAGATGCAGATGGAAATTTAAACCCACTCGTGAGTCCTTATACAAATATCAGCAATCCACAGACGATTTATGTTCGTGTCGAAAATGATAGCACGGGGTGTTATGATTTCAAGACCCTCACATTAGAAGTATTTCAAAACCCAATGTCGATTGCGCCTATTGATTTATTTCATTGTGATGATACTTTGAGTGGAGATGGTCAGGAGGTTTTTGATTTAACGACCAATGAGTTGTTTGTTCTTAATGGCGAGTTAGGAGTGACGCCGACTTACTTTGAAACATTTTTGGATGCACAATTAGAAATCAATCTGATTCCAGATCCGATAAATTATACCAACACAACAATTTCAGTTCAGACGGTATTTGTACGGGTTACCAACGATATTACAGGGTGTTTTACTATTGTGGATTTTGATTTAATCGTGCGGCCCTTACCATTAGCAACACCCGTAGAAGATTGGAAGGCTTGTGAATTAAGGACTGACAATGTATACGCTTTTGATTTAGACTCTCAAAGTGGGTTAATATTAGGGTCCCAAAGTGCTTCCGCTTTTGAAGTAACTTATTATGAAACACTGTTAGAAGCAACCGGAGGGACTAATTCTTTGGTAAGTCCTTATGAGAATATGACCAATCCTCAAACTGTTTTTGTGAGCGTTACCAACACGAATACAGGGTGTAGAAATACGTTGGTAAGTTTTGAATTACAGGTCTTTGAAGCAGCGCAAGCTACCGCACCTTTAAATCCTTATATGCTTTGTGATGACACTGTAGAAACAGATGGAAATCCAATTAACGACACCATGCAGTTTGATTTATCTACACAAAATATAGGCGTATTAAATGGTCAGGATCCAAGTAACTACATCGTTCGTTATTTTGTGAGCCAGTTTGATGCAGATGAAGGTATAAATGAATTGCCAAGCTTGTTTGAGAATACAATTAACCCACAGGTTATCATTGCTCGTGTTGATAATGATACCCAAGTGTTAGGTAGTGGTGGTGCTTTGTCCGACAGTTCAATATGTTATGAAACAGCTCCTTTAACACTTCAAGTAAATCCCTTGCCAATCGTAGATTTAGAAGATGATTACGTGCTGTGTATTGGTTCTGATGGTACGGGGATTCTAAATATACCTACAGGTTTGTCAGAAGTTAATTATGCCTTTATATGGAAAAATGCTAGTGGCACGGTTATAGGAACCCGATCAAGTGGTTTTGTATCACAGGGAGGCACCTATTCATTAGAAGTATTTGATGTGTCATTTCCTACAAATTGTGCAGCGCCGATTGCGACTTTTACAGTCCAGGTAAGTGCATCGCCAATAGTAACGGCACAGGTGAGTTCGAGAGCATTTGCAACAACACATACAATCGAAGCTGAAGCGACCGGACTAGGTGTTTATGAATTTAGTTTAGATCTAGGGCCATGGCAAACTTCAGGTAGCTTTGGAAACGTGTTGCCAGGGGAGCATGTCGTCACAGCACGAGATGTCAATGGCTGTGGTGAAAGTCAGGCGGTGGTTTATGTGATCGATTACCCAAAATATTTTACGCCAAATGGAGATGGATTCCATGACACATGGAATATCATAGGAATCTCAGATCAATACGATTTGAAAGTTTATATTTTTGATAGGTATGGTAAACTCTTAAAACAAATTAGTCCTACTGGCCAAGGGTGGGATGGAACCTATAATGGCATACCACTACCGACAAATGATTATTGGTTTATGATTGATTATAATGAACCTACCACAGGGAATGCGAATCAATTAAAACTACACTTCACATTGAAACGATAATATATAGGTAGTCACAAAACAAAACAGCCCGTAACTTAGTTACGGGCTGTTTTGTTTTAGAGTAAATTTCTTATAAATTCATACTTAATGTAATTGAAACATTGGTGTTTGTAGCGTTGATCTGAGCAGCGCCTAATGTACCAGCATTAAATAATTGGTAATCAGTTTCTCGTTTAGAGTTTTCATACGCAAGGTCTAATCGAGTGTTTCCAAAATTATAACCTAGTCCAAGCGAAAACCCCTTTAAATCGCCATAAACAGAAGTGTCTGAATACGGGCTTTGTTCCATTTTATAGCCCCCTCGAAAGCTGTATTTCTGATGTCTTAATTCGCCACCAATTCTAAATGTGTCAGCCGCTTTTAGGGAGTTGTTAATGAAAGAATTTTCTAGTGAATAATTATCAGTATTTGATTTAAATTCAGTAGTGCTGTAGTCTTTTCTAGAGTAATCAATACTAATGAGTCCCGTATCTCCAAAAATATAGGCGGCACTCCCCGTAATTTTAGCGGGCGTTTGGATTTTATAGTCTGGAAATATGTTTATAACATTAGGGTTAACTTCATATTTAATGCTTAAAAAATCATCAATCGTAGAGATGTACTGTGTAGTTTCTTTTCTTAAAGTCAGCCAGGTAGGGCTGTCATAAGCGAGACCAACTCTAAAAGCATCATTCAGCTTAAAAATGGTCCCTAGTTGCAACGAAAACCCCTCTCCAGTTGTGAGCAGGTTGTTTTCAAAATCAACTTGATTTATTGTAGACCCCACGTTGGTGTTTTCTTCATAGAAGTAGGTGCTTCGTTCATAATTTATAAAATGAGAATTTAAGGTCATTCCAAAATAAATGTTTTTGTCATACTGAAATCCAGCATTCACAGAAAATTTACCATTATAGCCAGTAGAAGCATAGCTGTATTCTTGATAAAAATCACCTGGGGCAATATTGAGCGTATATGCCATATTTTCATCAGTGTCCTCAATATGAGCTATAACAGAACTATAATAGCCCAAAAAGGCTTGTTGGTTTTCAAAACCATATCTCTGCCCAATTTCAGCATAGGCTTCAGTGTTAGTCTGATCATCAAATTTAGAAATTTCATCAAGTCTAAGCCCGTTGGCATAGTCTGTAAAATAACTACCAATAGAATTAGAAGACACCCCCGCTGCTAAAAAATTGTCATCGTAATTGTCCAGTTGTTCGTAAAAGACACTCAATACAAATTTATTCCATAAGGAAGCGTCATTTTTGTTTTTAAAAACAAACGCCGCTCCAATTTGATTCAAATCAAAACTGTCTTTATTTTCTTTGGTACTGCTGCCGCTATAGCCAACGTCATTTGAAACACTGTTGTTTGACAAGGACAAAGAGCCATGACTGAGATTAAAAAGGGCGGATCCAGCCGGGTTAACACTAACTCCAGACATATCACCACCGAGGGCACCAAAGGCACCACTCATAGCTTTAAAACGCGCAGTTCCTTGTGTGTTTTCAGTTGAATAGCGCAACGCATCCGAAAGATCTTGACCATAGGAGACTGTGAGGGAAATAATTCCCAAGAGTGCTAAAATTATTTTTTTCATTGTATCTTTTTTAAAGTAATTCTACTAATTTCTTCGTCGACTGCTTGAACTTCTGGAGCTATTTCTTGAAGGCGAGCTTGAGCTTCTAGATGTAGAGTTAGAACTTCTACTTCGGGTTGTGGTTGTTCTTGGACTCGAAGTAGAAGTGCTTCTTTGTCGTGTGGTTGTCGATCTAGTAGTTGTATTAGATTGCGTTGGACGCTTTGTACGTGTTCTTGTGGTGGTTGTCGACGATTGTGTTGGACGACTTGTACGTGTTCGAGTCTCTGTAGCTGATTGTGTTGGGCGACTTGTGCGTGTTCGAGTCTCTGTGGCTGTTGGACGACTTGTACGTGTTCGAGTCGTTGTGCTCGATTGTGTTGGACGGCTAGTGCGAACGGTAGACCGTGTTCGAGCGGTTGTGCTCAAAGCACTTCGGCTGCTCAAACTAATATTTCTGGAAGTCGTATAAGACCTACGGCCATTTACATAGGCGATTGATTGTCTTCTGTCGTTGTTGTAGCCATAGTTGTTATATCCATAGCCGTAACCGTAGTTGTTGTAGCCATAGCCGTAACCGTAGTTGTTGTAGCCGAAATTATTATACCCATAACCAATATATGGATTGCACCAAGGATTATATCTGGAGTTCCCCCAACTATTCCATCCTAATGACCACCCATTGTTCCAGCCCCAATAGTTGTTATAAGGGTTTCCCCATCCATAGCTATAATAAGGACTGTTATCATAAACATTGATCGTAACTCCGCTGTCATTGTTTTGTCCCCAGCCTGCGTAATTAGTTGAGTTTGTAGCATCTTCTTGATAATCCCCTTCATAGGCGTCAACATCTGTAAAAACAGCAGCATCATCTTCAAGTTGAAGCGATTTTTCTTTAAAATAATTTTTATAATAATCAGAGGAATTTGAGGTGTTGTCAGCAGTCTCATTAGTTTGTACTTTAGGTTCAGAATCAGAATAAATCCCATCTTCATAGGTTCCCGCATACTGGAAAGATCCACAAGACGTAAAACTTAAAAGAACTCCAACTACAAATACGAGTGCCCATTGTTTCTTTAAGTAAGTAATAAATTTCATAAGAGTTTAAATTAAATTGTTGAACGTCACAAAAATACTTAGTTTTGTCAAACTAATTATATAAAGCACTACAACAGTTGTGCCAAATTACGACAATATGAGCAAAAACCTTACATCAAGATCCGAAGATTATTCAAAATGGTACAACGAACTTGTCGTTAAAGCTGATTTAGCTGAAAATTCGGCCGTTAGAGGCTGTATGGTGATTAAGCCATATGGCTATGCAATTTGGGAAAAAATGCAAGCAGAGTTAGATCGTATGTTTAAGGAAACAGGTCATCAAAACGCTTATTTTCCACTGTTTGTGCCCAAAAGTTTGTTTGAAGCTGAAGAAAAAAATGCTGAAGGTTTTGCAAAAGAATGTGCTGTAGTCACACATTATCGCTTACAAAATGATCCCGATAACCCTGGAAAACTTCGTGTCGATCCAGAAGCAAAACTAGAAGAGGAGTTGGTCGTCAGACCAACAAGTGAAGCGATTATATGGAATACGTTTAAAGGATGGGTTCAGTCTTATAGAGATTTACCGCTTTTAATTAACCAGTGGGCCAATGTGGTGCGCTGGGAAATGCGAACGCGTTTGTTTTTGAGAACGGCAGAATTTTTATGGCAAGAAGGGCATACCGCACATGCCACCAAAAGTGAAGCCATCACCGAAGCCAAATTAATGAATAATATCTATGCCGATTTTGCTGAAAATTTCATGGCAATTCCTGTCATTCAAGGGGTTAAAACTGAAAGTGAACGTTTTGCTGGTGCCGAAGAAACCTATTGTATTGAAGCCTTAATGCAAGACGGAAAAGCATTGCAAGCAGGAACGTCTCACTTTTTAGGACAAAATTTCGCCAAAGCATTCGATGTTAAATTCGCTAATAGTGAAGGAAAACAAGACTATGTTTGGGCCACCTCTTGGGGCGTCTCAACTCGATTGATGGGTGCATTAATTATGACCCATAGTGATGACAAAGGCTTAGTATTGCCTCCAAATTTAGCACCCTATCAAGTTGTTATTGTTCCGATTTATAGAAATGAAGAGCAATTGGCAGAAATCACAACCCAAGCCGAGGCAATTATGAAATCCTTGAGAGCTCAAAATATTTCGGTAAAATATGACCATAGAACCACTCAGCGTCCTGGGGCTAAATTTGCACAGCACGAATTACAAGGCGTTCCTTTAAGACTGGCTATTGGGCCAAAAGACCTAGAAAGTGGCACTGTGGAGTTGGCACGAAGAGATACCTTAACAAAAGAAGTGATTGCTTTAGAAAACCTAACAGACACTGTGACAGCTTTAATTTCCGAAATTCAAAGCAGTTTATTTCAAAAAGCACTTGATTTTAGAGCAAATCACATCACAAAAGTGGAAACATTTGAAGACTTTAAGTCTGTTTTAGAAACCAAAACAGGATTTATATTAGCGCATTGGGACGGAAGTTCTGAGACGGAAGATAAAATTAAAACCATCACCAAAGCGACAATCCGTTGTATTCCAATAGATTCGGAGCTTGAAACTGGTGTTTGTGTGTTTTCTGGAAAGCCCTCTAAACAACGTGTTTTATTTGCCAAAGCATATTAAATTTAACTTTTTTCAAAAAAAGTTAGTAAGAAGTTGTAACATTTAAAA
>TARA_B110000902_G_scaffold92906_1_pt1 | contig 14374 bp, 11 predicted proteins | sample TARA_B110000902 | Tara Oceans TARA_B110000902 (sample SAMEA4398009) | marine metagenome | biome: Polar Biome; feature: [SRF] surface water layer (ENVO:00010504); material: water (ENVO:00002006), including particulate matter (ENVO:01000060) such as... | depth 5 m | reverse complement strand
GCTTGGTTTATCTACAGTAGCGAGCAAAAAGCTCAGATTGAGCCTGTGACCGCTATCCAAGTTGTACCGCCACCCCCAGTAACTCAAGAAGCGCCGCCAGTTATTGTTTACGACGATGTGGCAGAGCCCGAGCCCATTGTTATTGAACCCATTGTTGAGATTGTTATTGCGCCAGCGGCTCTCGAAAACAGTGATCCGCAGGTATTGTTAGCCGTTGCTGATTTTTCGCCATTGTTGGCGCAATGGCTACTACCTGAAGAACAGTTAAGAAAATGGGTGCTTGCTGTCGATAAAGTCGCCAATGGCAAGTTGCCTAAGCGCTATCGGCCTATCGACTACCCCATGTCAAAATTTGCTGTTGAAAACGGGGCTGATGAAGCGGTTTTATCGGATAAGAATTATCCACGCATGAATGACCTAATTGCTGCGATCATTACGATTGACCCGCAATTGCTTGCTCGCTACTACCAAAACTGGCTTCCCATTCTTGAGAAAGCCTATGATGAGCAGGGGCGATCAGATTCCTTTGACCAACGTTTTCTGCAGGCAATCAGCCAGATATTGGCCGCCAGCCCGCTAACAGAAGAACCTATGTTGGTTAGGCCCAGCGTACTTTATCGTTATGCAGATTCCGATCAAGAAAATGCTTCTGATGTTGAAAAACTGCTATGGCGGATGGGTCCTGACAACGCTGAAAAAGTACAGAACTTCCTGCGGGAGTTTCGCAACCAGCTGTCCCGCTAAATGTAACAACCGTAATCATTGACAGCTGGCAGCGGTCGTTATTAGCCGCTGCTCGCTGTGCTCATCGGTCGCGGCAAAGGCCGAGACGACGCGTATTCTCCCCTGAATGTGGCTATTGAACACATTAAGCTCCGCAACCGGTATTTTATATTCCCGATGCTCTTCATAGGCGATCGTCTGGGTTTCATAACGATCCATAAACGTCCTTGGCATAGTAAAACCGACAACGTAGCCAGCGCTGTATTGTGGCGCATTCCACTGTTTTGCTATTTGCTCGGCATAACCCACATACATCTTGGGGTAAAATATTGTCTGCTGGGGAGCTTCCTGCAAAAACTGCCGCCAGTCGGAAGCAACAACGGCCGCCAGTTGCGCTGGTGACAAAGATTTGAACAAAGTAATTATAGAATCCACACTATTTCTCCTGCCGAATGTTCTATTTTTCGGCGCGATTTCAACCGGCAGTTGCCGGGCTAGAAACAAACTCAGTAAGACATTTAAGCAAGGCCATTGTGGGCGTCAAATATGCAAAGCTGATGAGCAATTGTGACGAAATGTGGCAATCACACCAATAGCCATTCGGCTAGGCTACAATAGGCTACCTGCCAATCCGTGGAGATCCAGCATGGCTCGAAAAATTGCTATCGTAGAAGACGAACTAGCGATTGCTGAAAATTATCGTGATGCGTTAATTCGACAGGGTTATTGGGTCGACATATACAGTGATCGCAGCTCAGCCTTGGCAGCATTTGCACAGCAGTTGCCGGACCTTGCTATCATCGATGTAGGGTTGGGTGACGATATTGAAGGTGGCTTTGACCTTTGCCGCGAGTTGCGGGTTAGGTCGTCAGCGTTGCCCATTGTATTTCTCACCGCAAGGGAGAGTGAATTCGATATTATTTCCGGGCTTCGCCTCGGCGCCGATGACTATTTAACCAAAGATATCAGCCAGCCACATATGATGGTTCGAATCGTTGCCTTGTTTCGACGGGTTGAAGCCCTTAAAAAACCTTCTGACGAAGAACATGTCATTCATCATGGTGAGCTGTCGATAAATAGAGAACGGATGAGTGCAAGTTGGAGGGATGAAGCCATAGAATTGACGATTACCGAATTCTGGATCACCTATTCGCTGGCAAAAAATCCCGGGCATGTAAAAACTCGCCAACAATTAATGGACGCTGCCAATGTGGTATTAGATGACAATACAATCACTTCGCACATTAAACGTATCCGCAAAAAATTTCAGCTAGCTGACTCGGGCTTCGGTGCGATAGAAACTGCCTATGGCATGGGCTATCGATGGAAATCCTGAATCGGTGAAACTTAGAAAACAGTTACTCTGCGTTAGCTTAATACTGCTCATCCTGCCCTGGGCTGGCTATCAGTATCTGCAAGAAATGGACAGTATTCTTCGACAGAACCAGCAACATACTTTGTCGGCAAGCACCGGCGCCATAGCGAGAGTATTTTCGCAACAAGCTAAGCTGCTTTATCCCCACGGTGACATTGACACGACGGTTGACCCGCTGGCGCCGCCGATCTATTTCCCTACCCTTACCGCCCCCGTATGGATTGATGGCTATGAAGAGGGCTGGGAGGACGTGGCCGCGGTCGTGGTGGAAAACCCTGCAGATAATGAGAGCAACATACGCTATCGCAGTGGTTTCTATGACAACCAACTTCATTTTTTTATTGAGGTCACCGACAGTGAGGTCGTTTACAACAACCCCGCAAAATTTTCATTAACCGATGGAGACCGACTGGTTTTGTTAGTCGGAGGGCAGAAAAAATATATATTCAGCACCGCAGCACCAGGGAAAGTGGTCACAAAATCTATCGATGAAAACTCTAATAGTGTGTCGGAATCTTCAATCGATGCTTACTGGCAAGATAGTTCGCAGGGATATAACCTCGAATTTAGCCTGCCCATGTCACTGACTGGCGGTAGGTTAAGTTTTTATGTGATTGACCAGAACAGCGATGGACATTCTCGTTATGGGCCCCATGTCAGATCAAAGGCTGTGGTACCGCCCCGGTTTACTATTCAGCCTGAACAACTGGCTCGCCAGTTGGACATATTTAATCAAGCGGGGCAGCGTCACAAAATTATCGACCCCTATCTGTGGACGCTAGCAGAACAGGGGTCAACTGATATAACCACCGCGACGCAGGGCAACTGGTTAATCAAAAAACTGTACCGGACACTGCTCAATTCACAAAACAACGACACCCCTATTTTGCTGGAGGGGAATCATCATGGCGACCGCAAAGAAATTGCACGGGCATTTAGCAATATCGCCGCAAATGCTTGGTACACTCATCCCTCTCGGTCAAATTATTATATTCTCAGCAGCGCCGCGCCAATCATTCACATTACTGACGGAGAACCTCAAGTTATTGGGGTCGTGGTAACGGAACAAAGCAGTGCACAACTGGCGGCATTGACTGACAGCGCTTTCAGCCGACTTCTATTGCTCAGTATAGGCGCTATCGGCCTGATAGCGTTTGGGCTGCTGGGTTATGCCTCACTGCTGTCGTGGCGAATTAGACAACTCAGTCTGGCGGCCTCAGGCATTGTCAGCAACGACGGGAAAGTCCTCAATACATTACCTCAAACTCAAGCTAACGATGAAATCGGTGATCTTGCACGCAATTATCGTCAATTACTCACCAGAATTGGTGACTACACGGAGTATCTACAAACACTCTCTAGGAAACTGTCCCATGAATTAAGAACGCCCTTAGCGATTATTCATTCGTCGCTGGATAACTTGAATAATCAATCTCTGGACAGTAACAGCCACATTTACCAACAGCGCGCCAAAGAGGGCGCAACCCGGCTTGGCTCAATTCTAAGTGCCATGAGCGAAGCCAGTAGAGTCGAAGAAAGTATTGAACATGCTGAGCTGGAAACTGTGAACATCAGCGATGTACTCAACGGCGTTGTTCTGGCCTACCAAGATATATACGTCGATCTGACTATATCCTTTTGCAAAGACCCTACTGACTCCGACTCGATAATTATTCAAGCGGCGCCCGATTTACTGGTACAAATGCTGGATAAGCTGGTTGAAAATGCCGCCAGCTTTTGCCCTGAGAACGGTTGCATTGAAATAGGCCTGACCATTGATTCTCAGCAACTTATTATCACCGTAGCTAATGACGGCCCAGCTTTACCGGAAAAAATGCAGGGCCAGCTATTTGATAACATGGTGTCTGTTCGTGAAAAAAATAACGACGCATCCCATCTTGGACTAGGACTGCACATTGTTAATCTGATTGTTAAATACCACAACGGCAACATTCAGGCACAGAACCAAGCGACGGGGAACGGCGTTATTTTTACCATCAACTTCCCCCTCTAGCTTATTCATTGCAGGGGGAAATCAAAGGAACGGTTAATCGCTAGGGCTGCGTTACTAAGACAGCCGCAACCGCATGCTTGCTGTCTTCTCTGGCTAACTGAATGCGGACAATTCGCTCCAGGGCATACTCATCATAATCACCTTGTTTTGCCTGCGAAAAACTATCTCCATGGCTAAAAATGCTGATTCGTGTTTCTTCCACGCCTAACGAAAACAATTGCTCGGCAACGGCATGAACCCGTTCAGTGGACAGAGAAAGATTGTAGGATGAATCACCTCTAGGATCAGCATAGCCGTCTAGCCGCAGGTTAAAGTCCGGGTTGATGCCCATAAACTCCGCCAACATCACCAAACGCTGTTTACCTCTGGAGGTGAGTTTGCTGTCGTCGGTTTTAAAGAGCATTTCTAACTGTAGCTGGGCCAAAGCGATTTGCGCATAGTGCTCAGTGGTACTTTCTGCCGCCAACAATTGTTGACTCAATAGCTCGTTGCGGGTGTGCGCTGCGGACAAACTAGCTTCTGCCGATTCCAGTTCGCCGGCTTTTACCACCTGCACGTCGAGCCACACTCCGCTCGCCGCAGCCGCCATCATGCCAATAGGGCCTGCCACCACTGCACCCGCAATCGCCGAGGTGAAAAAAACCCCCGCTCTACGAGCCTCAGAAAATCCCGACTCAGCGTGCACCGTGGTAGCGGTTATTGCGACTAAAAAAGAGCTTATTAATAGAATTTTTTTCATGATTTGATCCTCTAATACCAAAAGATTTAATGGGCTTGCAGAATCATTAAACCGCTAAAAGAGGACTTTAATCGGGATCAAAAAGGACACACTGCTGAACAATTATGATGAATTAGGGCAGGCGTTTTATTCACAGTAACCCAGCGAACCAGGCGTTCATGCTGTTATTGCACAGTATGAACGCGCATGGACTGGCCGCTGGACTGGTTCACTGAAGACTTAGTCGAACAAATCAGGCTGCTCAGCACAAATAACACTATAAAGCGGTTGAAAACTAAACCACCCTGCCATGTCTGTGCCGACAGTGTCGTGGGTAAGTTTTGCAACATCTGGATCAATAAGAACGGGGGTTCCTGCGGCTTCAGCTAATAATTGAGCCTGACAACTGCGCTCCATTGTGATGTACCACCAGACAGCTTCTTCGACTGATTTTCCAACCGTTAATAGACCATGATTGCTGAGTATGGCCGCTTTGTTATCGCCCAGCTCCGACGCAATTCGCACACCTTCACCACCGTCAAGTACCACCCCCGTATAGTCGTCAAATAACACATGATCGTCATAAAATGCGCAGGCGTCCTGAGTGATAGGATCCAGAGGGCGGCGAAGCGCTGACCACGCTTTGCCATAGGTTGAATGCGCGTGCGCTGCGGCTAATACGTCGGGGCGCGCTGCGTGAATAGCCGAATGTATAGTGAAGGCGGCACTATTTAATATGCCACTACCTTCAACAATTTCGCCTTTGTGGCTAACCAACAGCAGATCCGATACTTTTATCTGCTTAAAACTGACACCCATTGGATTTACCCAGAAACATTCTGGAAATTCCGGATCGCGGACGGTTATATGACCTGCCAAACCCTCATCAAAACCAAACTTACCAAATAGTCGAAAGGCGGCGGCCAGACGCTGCTTTCGGTGCAACCGCTTTTCGGCAATTGTTTCACCCTCTTGGGCAAAATCGGCAAAACCTTCGGGGGCATTCATTACTGATTCAATTTCTGCCACAACATCATCCTCTTTGCGTTGGTGCTTTCAGCCACAATGCCATCAACACACAACTAATTATTTTCGGAAACTTCTTTTCATTACTCTTGGAGATATAATAACCTTATCACACACTTATTGAAGCGCAATAACCTATGCCAACATCAGAAGGAATTCTCGCCATCGACCAAGGTACGACGAGTAGCCGTGCTATCGTCTTCGATACTGCTGCGAATATCAAGTCCGTGGCACAAGAGGAATTCCCTCAGATCTTCCCGCATGACGGCTGGGTCGAACATGATCCTGAGGCCATCTGGGAGTCGACGGTATGCACCGCACGCACTGCCCTCGACGAGGCTAAAAAACTGGGGATTGCCGTATCCTGCATGGGTATCACTAACCAGCGCGAAACAACCGTGGTTTGGAATCGTGAGACTGGCAAGCCCATTTATAACGCTATCGTCTGGCAAGACCGGCGTACCCAAGAATTCTGCCGAACAATGCAGCAGAACGGTTTGGAAGACGAGATTCAATCTCGTACGGGTCTACTCATTGACCCTTATTTTTCGGCGCCTAAGCTCGCCTGGATCCTCGACAATGTCCCTCATGCACGCACTCAGGCAGAACAGGGAAAGCTCGCTTTTGGCACGATCGACTGTTTCTTGATATGGCGACTCACCAGTGGTAAATCTCACTTCACTGACGCTACCAATGCCAGTCGCACCGGGATTTTTAATATCCACACTCAGCAATGGGACGACGATCTATTACGCATTTACAATATTCCCGCTGCCCTACTTCCCACGGTGAAAGATTCTGCCGCTGATTTTGGTCTTGTTGACCAACAGGTACTTGGGTGCTCTCTACCTATTTTGGGTGTTGCAGGAGACCAACAGGCGGCCGCCATCGGCCAGTGCTGTTTTGAGCCCGGATCAATAAAAAGTACCTATGGTACCGGTTGTTTTGTATTAATGAACACCGGAGACACCGCAGTAACGTCTCATTCTCGGCTACTCACAACCGTCGCCTATCGGCTTAATGGTAAAACAACTTACGCTATTGAGGGCTCTATATTTATCGCCGGAGCAGCCGTGCAATGGCTCAGGGATGGATTGAAAATTATCGAAGATGCGGCTGACACAGAACAGATGGCAGCCAATTTAGACAGTAACCACGGCGTTTATTTTGTCCCTGCGCTCACCGGTCTGGGCGCTCCGCACTGGCAGCCCGACGCAAGGGGGGCGATTTTTGGACTTAGCCGCGATACCGGACCTGACGAGATAGCGCGAGCCGCACTTGAGTCCGTCTGCTATCAGACCAATGACTTGTTCAGGGCAATGGCCGCCGATGGCATTGAACCGACAGCGATCCGTGTCGATGGCGGCATGACGGCAAATTCGTGGGTGGCGCAGTTTCTTGCGGACGTCCTCAACTTAACCGTTGAACGTCCCACTGTTCTCGAAACAACCGCCTTGGGCGCCGCGTATTTGGCCGGCTATCAGGTGGGTATTTACAAAGATCTCAATGACTTGTCAGCACATTGGCAATGTGATGCCCGATTTGAACCCACCATCACATCGCAACAGCGGCAGCAATTACTGACCGGCTGGGACAATGCCATTCAGCGCGTTATAGACAACGTGCAGACGTAACAAGAACCGGCATTGCCAACGTCGCTATAGGCCGCTACAAGTTAGCGGCTGGCGTGACAATTCCGACCTTCGATGCAAAATCAGCACCACCAGCCGTGACCCAGTAGCGCCGCTATTCTAGATCTCGCTCCCTGAGTGACATGTATAACGACACGGTCATTAAAACGAGTACGACTAACACCGGTAAAGAAGCGACCAGTACCGCCGACTGCACAACTTTTAGTCCACCGACCACTAGTAAGGCAACCGGTAATAGGCCCAGCATTCCCGCCCAAAACAAGCGATGCCAGCGCGCTGGGTTGTGGCCAATTTTGAGTTCCGACGTAGCCGCTGAGGCGATAATGTACGACGCCGAATCGTAAGTGGTTGCCACAAAAACAACACAGACAAAGGTGAACGCCGCCAGCGCTACTTGACTGAATGGCAATGTTGCCACAATAGCCGCTATGCCTGATGCTGCATCATTATTTTTTAAATAGTCGGTGACACTCAGGGTACCCTCCAACTCCAAAAACATCGCATAATTACCGATGACGATAAAAAATAACCAGCAGCCAAGACTACCCAGTAGCGTCATCGACAGGATCATTTCTTTTAAGGTTCGGCCCTTGGAAATACGGGCGACAAATAATCCGGTAAAGGGTCCATAGGCAATCCACCAGGCCCAATAAAATATCGTCCAGTCTTCGACAAAGCCGGTGCGCTCTATTGGGTCCGACCAAGTCATCATCCGCGCCATATTATCCAACATGACCCCGATGCTATCGGCGCCCACGCGCAAAATAAACAGCGTTGGCCCAGTCACCAGAATGAATAGCAGCAATAACAAAGCCACCACTATATTGATATTACTCAGCCGCTTAATGCCTTTATCAAGGCCGAGATAAGCCGATATACCAAAAATTACAACGCAGGTAACAACCACCGCAACGTCTAAGCCAAACGATACTTCAATACCCACCAGGCGACCGATTAACGCTGATACCATCGGGGTTGCTAAGCCTAACGATGTTGCTGAACCCCCTATTATTCCCAGCATAAACACCAGATCCAGCAAACGACCCTCCCAGGAGTTTTCGCCCTTATGACCTAGAAGCGCATGACAAGACGTCGACAGCCGCAGGTAAGGGACTTTCTTCACATAATAAGGATAGGCGATGGCAACAGCCGGCAAGGCGTAAACAGCCCAGGCACTGATGCCCCAGTGAAACAGCCCATAGGCACCTGCCCACTCCACCGCTTCGAGCGATCTTGGTTCGGCGCCAAAGGGTGGCGTGTCGTAATAATAGCCCCACTCAATACCTGCCCAGAACATCAACCCCGCACCAATACCGGCAGCAAATATCATCGCAATCCAGCTAAAGGTCGAAAACTCGGGTTTTTCGTTTTCAGGTCCCAATCGAACATGGCCATAACGCCCAAACGCTACCCAACTGAGGAAAATGATCGCCCCAATAACTGCCCACTGGTAGGCAAGTCCTAGGTAATTGGCGATCCATGCATAGATAACCTGCGTTACTTCAGCAGAGGTCTCGGGAAAAAATATCAACGGCAAACACACGCCTAGTACAACGGAGCAAGCGATGGTGAAAACGGCCTTATCAACAACGGCGATCTTTTCGATACTATTTGAAGTCATGTACATCTCTTGTTATTGGATTCATTAACTGAAATTATCTATTTTTTTGCTGCTTCTAACTTACGGCGCCATGTTGCTTCCATCAGCGCACAAAATTTTCTATCGAGATCAACACCCGCCGTGATCTCGTCGCCCAACTCAAGATAAGCTCGGGTATTGCTCGAATATTGCGGCCATTCCGGTAAATCTCCACCGTTCGGACTTCCTGTCTTTACAAAATTGGTCCAGTAATCCAGCATGGATGCGGTTAATTTATGATCAATATTGTCAGCCGGTAGCCAGTCGTCGGCGGTATCAAAAGCATAAGGTATTTCAGCGCCATGGTAGGCCATTAGCGCTTCGGCACCGGGTCTCACCCGGGTGAATCGATAGACAAATGCACTGTTACCGTGATGTTTAATATCACCGGCTAGCTTGCTGGCAACACAGTGGAAAGATGACCCACTCAACATTAGATCACGCTTTTCGATGGTGCTTAACCCTGATGCATCAAGCAACGTCCGAAAGGCCGCGGCATTGTGCCCACCATAGGTCTCGAGTGCTTGCTGGTAGTCTTCTTCGCCGGACGTCGAGGAGAAATACATTAACCATTCCTGTGCGTTGCTGCCAGTCAGTACGTCAACTCGGTTGTGTTCACCAGATTCTAGGGTCGATCGAGCACTGGTTGACAACACCCATCCATCGTCAACAACATCATTGTAACTCGATATCGCTTGCCGCTGTGTTTGCATTAGTTTCAGCGCAGAAACTTGCCTCAACTGCGCAGCCACATCAGCGTTGTGATCAATGTCCAAGGCCTCAACCAGTGCTTCCCCGACGATTTCATTGTCGGCCAAATTAGGGGCATAGGACATACGCATGCCACCACTTTGCAAAATGGCGCCCCTGAAAAGACCTGCCGCCAGCGGTGATGCTATAAGATTGGCTGAGTTGCCAGCACCCGCTGACTCACCACTTATGGTCACGGCTTCTGGGTCACCACCGAAGGCGGTGATATTGTCTTGCACCCACTGCAGCGCCTTGATTTGGTCCAGCAAGCCATAATTTCCAGAAGACTGATGAGTCGACTCTGCCGTTAGTGCCGGGTGAGACATAAACCCAAGCGGACCAACACGGTAATTGATCGAGACATAAACCACGCCTTTGCTGGCTACTTTATCTCCCAGATAATTAAGTTCATGGGAAAACCCATTACGATTACTGCCGCCGTAGATCCAAACCAGTACCGGCCATTTTTCTTGACCCGTCAAATTTTCTGTCCAGATATTTAGCGTTAAACAGTCTTCAGACATATTTTCAAGGTCTGGTATGACGGCGTTCTCAGCACCTACTCCGCGAGCTACTGACCGATACCATTCAGGATTCCCCTGCTCTTGTATGCAGGCTGAGCCAAAATCAGTCTGCACTTGCTTGCCGCTCCGAGGAATAAAGTCGGCGGGGGGTCGAAATCGACCTTCTCCAACGGGGGCTGCTGCAAAAGGAATACCGAAAAAGTGTGCTTGCTGACTTCGCTCCTCCGACCATTTGCCACCGAGTACTTCACCAGCGGTAGTCACCGAGGGTGCAGCTGCAGCAATTTTTCGAGGATCGTTGTTGGGTGAACAGGCAACTAGCATCGTTAAAAGTGCTAGAAACCACGGTCGAATCGACATATTTTATTTGTATCCGCAAGAAAGACACCCGATTGTCGCCTCTATTGTGTTATTTTACAAATGCGCGGTAATCCACGGACGGCATTAAAAGTCTAACTCTCTCGAAAACTCGTATACCTTCGACGTTATGTGATTGCCCGGTGAAAAGACGGCGACAGCGGCTTTACAAAAAAACAGCCGCAGTTTGATCAGCTACGCCCTATCCAATTAAGTTATGTGGAATTACAAAAGTAATGGAACTTCGTACAAGCAATCTGGACAGTTTGAACAAGAACAATTTTGACGTATTAATCATTGGAGGCGGCATCAACGGCGCAGTAGCTTTCGCCGCGCTAGCCGCTAAGGGTGTTAAGGTTGCGCTGATCGACAAGGGTGATTTTGCAGGAATGACCAGCTCGAATTCATCCAATCTTGCTTGGGGCGGCATTAAATACCTTGAAAGCTATGAGCTTTTATTGGTCAATCGTTTGTGCGAGTCACGTAATGAATTGATGCGCAGCTTCCCTTCTACCGTGCGGGAAATTCGTTTTTTTACGACTATCCAAAAAGGTTTCCGTTTTCCTGCTTTTTTTGTATTTCTCGGTACCATTCTGTATTGGATAATTGGGCGCTTCTTTACTCAGTCACCACGTTATATTCCCACCAGCTCCGTCAGAGCAATGGAACCGGTTATCAACACAGAAAACACCGCCAGCGGATTTGAATATTCCGACTGCTTTCTTCACGATAATGATGCCCGCTTTGTTTTTAACTTTGTCCGTTCCGGGTTGGACCAAGGGGGAACTGCTGCCAACTATGTTGAAGCTCACCATTCCAGCAGGGAAAACGGCCGCTGGTGCACACAGGCGACGGACACCATTTCAGGAAACAGCTTCGACATTCATTCAAAAATTATGATCAATGCCTGTGGGCCCTATGTTGATCACTACAACCAGATAAACAATCAGCAAACACAATACAAACATCTGTTTTCGAAAGGTATTCATCTGGTCGTTGACCGAATTACTGACAGCGAGAAAGTACTGACCTTTTTTGCCAGTGATGGTCGCTTATTTTTTGTTATACCTATGGGCCCAAAAACTTGCGTTGGTACAACCGACACCCCGGTAGAATCGCCCGTTGTTTCGGTCACCAAAGAAGATCGCGATTTTGTTTTAGAGAATATCAATCGCTTGCTTAATTTGCCTAAGCCATTAACTGCCGCTGACGTCATTTCCGAGCGCTGCGGTGTGCGACCGCTTGCCGTAAACAGCAGCGATAAGAAAGCCTCTGCGGACTGGGTTAAATTATCCAGAAAGCACGAAATAGCTACTAATAAAGACGATAAACACATTAGCATTTTTGGGGGCAAGCTAACGGATTGTCTCAATGTCGGTGAAGAAGTTGCTGGTTTAGTGGCCGAGCTCGGTGTTGATTTGGCTGCCAGCGACAGCAAATGGTACGGAGAAGCCAGCGCAGAGCATAAAGAAACATTTTTGCAGCAGGCCCGTAAAATCGATTTAGACGCCATGACTGATCCCTCATCATCTGAACCACTGTCTGTCCGATTATGGCGACGCTATGGCATTCACTGCATGACCCTTCTAGAACAAATTCAGCATGATCCTAAACAGGCAGAGCTGCTTATTGAAAATGCTGAGTATATTCGCTGCGAAGTGGCGCTTGCCTCACAGCTGGAAATGATCACCAAATTAGAAGATTTTCTTCGGCGACGTTCAAAAATTGAGCAGGTCTTGAAGCTGGAAGATATTTTAAGCGCACCGGGGTTAAGAGATGCCTGCGAGTTATTATTTGGCGATGACGCTGACGCAAAACTTCAGGAGTACGTCGCCTCCAAGTCCTAGGTGACTGATAGTCTGCCAAAAGCTTATCCAGCCGCAGCTTACATTTTCTATAAACCATTATAGCGAGGACAAATCATGTCATTAACCGCTGATGAGCTGGCGCTTGTTATTCGCCTCTACCTTTTTGTAGGTTTGATTGTCACCGCATTAATAGTGATGAAACTAACGGGGCGCTTATCTTCCTGGATATGGGGCACATCGGCGGGTGCTTTTTTAGCTACCGCCATCGGTTGGGAAATTTGGTTTACCTATGGACTGATTGGCGGTGATTCAGTCAATCAGCGTCGCTCCGATGCTTTAAACACCGCTGTACCCGCCCACATTAACTGGGTTCTAAACTCAGTCGCCGATGTCGGTATGTGTCTGATTGGCCTGTATCTGGTTCGCTTGGCCTATGGCTCTGGCAGCAAAGTTTTTAAACAGTGGCACTGGGGAGCGTTCTCCATTTTATTCTCTTGGCTAATACTGCAAAATTTATATGTAGAGATGGTCGTCTATGCTGACCAGGTAACTTCTGGCGTTCTTGCCTGGGCGCCAATGGCTCCAACTGGCCCCTGGTTTAATCCGATACTATTTGAGATTGCTGGTCATCCGGCAACCTTGCAGGGTCAGATTCCATGGGTGATTATGACCCCCCTCCTCTATTGGATGGTGATCAGGGCAAATAACCAATAAAAAGTTCACAACTCATTGAAAAAGACTTGTTTTTTTCAATGAAATCATTAGTATATGCGCCTCCTTCAAGGGCCGTTAGCTCAGTTGGTAGAGCAGTTGGCTTTTAACCAATTGGTCGCTGGTTCGAATCCAGCACGGCCCACCATACATGCGGCCTGTAGAGCATATCTCTACAGGCAGTGGCACACAAAAGCCCATTTGGCACACGTTTTCACGTTTCTAATGCTCTATAGAATGTTTCAAGGCATAAACTTGGACAAGTTCTCTTTCCTTCGCCATTCAAGGCGGCGTTACAACTCTATCTCGTGCATTGATATGTTTAAGTCGTCGTCACTTCCGTAAAGGTGACACCATTCAACAGCCAGTGACGGCCCTTCATCGAGTATAGGCAAAACAAACGCCCTATTCGTGGCCACTCTACCCTATCCGCCCGGAGTACGGAAATTTGATTGGCATTCAAAAGTGACGCAGGTTAGACCCGTGCGCCTTCAAAAGTTGCATTACCAAACGAGCCCAACTTGACGTCGCCTTTAATACTGTCTCCGTCTACTTCTGCTACAAAATCAAGATCCATCGGCATTGGCTGAGTCATCTTTATATTCCAGCTAAGAGAATTGCCGTCCGCCGCGCCACCCTCAAACTCCTGAACTCCCTGGTCTCCTGACATTTTTCCAGAAAGGGAATCACCGCTTGAGTCCAGCGTAAGTGTCACGTCCCGTGCTCCCATGGGTGAATTAAGTGTTACTTTCCAATCGCCATCAACGTTCATAATGTAATCCTTTTATTATTTGCCTATCACGGATGTGATCTTTATAAAAAAAATTGTGCTTGGGTACACTAACAAAAGCTTATCTGGCCAGCAAATTTTTCTTAACGTGCAAAGAAAGTAATCTCGAGTATAGGCATAACAAACACCCTATTCGTGGCCACTCTACCCTGTCCGCCCGGAGTACGGCAATGCCCCAAAGCTGCTGAGGCGGCGGCCAGAGCTATGTTGGACATTTTTGGTTACAGCAGAGCCTCTAGGTTTCCTTTTACTAATAGGGTTCGTCACAGGCTTTGTTGATACCATAA
>TARA_B110000902_G_scaffold257878_1_pt1 | contig 14426 bp, 9 predicted proteins | sample TARA_B110000902 | Tara Oceans TARA_B110000902 (sample SAMEA4398009) | marine metagenome | biome: Polar Biome; feature: [SRF] surface water layer (ENVO:00010504); material: water (ENVO:00002006), including particulate matter (ENVO:01000060) such as... | depth 5 m | reverse complement strand
CCGCTTCGCCAGCCGCTTTAGTTGGCGGCGGCAGTAATCCCAAGCCTGGCGAAATTTCGTTAGCTCACCATGGCATTTTATTTTTAGACGAATTACCAGAGTTCAACCGCCAGGTATTAGAAGTACTGCGCCAACCACTGGAATCTGGCGAAATTGTCATCGCACGGGCAAAAGAAAAACTGTGTTTACCTGCCAAATTTCAGTTTATCGCCGCCATGAATCCCTGCCCTTGTGGCTACCTAGGCGACCCAAATCGTCACTGCCGTTGTACACCTGACAAAGTAGAGCGCTATCGCAGTAAAATTTCTGGCCCACTATTAGACCGTATAGATATGCATGTTCCGACACAGCCATTGCCGGCAAAGCTGTTAACCCATCCAGATATTACCGAAAGCACCAAAATAGTGCGAGAACGAGTGATTGCTGCTAAAAAACTACAGCACCAACGCCAACAATGTGACAATGCGGCCTTAAGTGGCGATCAGCTAGAGCAGTATTGCCAGTTAAGCGATGAAGATAAAGACTATTTGTATGAAACCCTATCACGGCTTAACTTTTCTGCCCGCGCCTATCATCGAATTCTGCGGGTTGCTCGAACTATCGCTGATTTATCTAAACAGCCCGCAGTGCAAAGGTCTCACTTAGCAGAAGCGATTGCTTATCGAAACCTTGATAGAGGCATATAAAGCTTAGCAAAGCTCGTCGCTAAATCAGCAAAATGTATGCACAGTTACAGCGCGGCTATTTCCCCCGCTAGTTATTTTTGTGCCAGCCATTGGCGCCAACCACCAGTATGACTGATATCAGTGGCATCACTGATACCAACTCCCTCGCAGATAAAGCCGGTTAGCCAGCGGCCATCTGCCACCTGTACTTTGCCAATGCCAAGCGGTGCCGGTATGGCCGTCACAAAGCTGCCAAGGCTAGCCATTGGCATGGTCCAAATTTCAACATCAATAGCAACACCGGTCTCATCATCGCGGATCATCGCTGGACGAATGCCGTCACTTAACGCATACAGCCGATAAGCGCTGGCGGTAGTAGTTACTTCTTTTAACTGCGCATCACGCTCAAGTAATTGCCAGTTCAATACCAAGCCATCTAGATGAGCACCACAGACCAACAAATCAACGTATTCTTGCTCGCTGGCAGGGCTGCGGTTCAACCTTGGCTGAGGTAAATCTAAAGCACCCATCGGCAGGGCCAAAGTTTGCTGAATCCGATTGGCAATCGACAATAACTTACGATCGCTAAAATGATTGCCTACTAAAGTGATGCCAAACGGCAGGCCGTCTTGCGTAAAGCTGGTAGGAACACTGACGGCAGCAAGATCTAACAAGTTCATAAAATTGGTGTAATAACCTAGCTGGCTGTTACGTAAAATAGGCTCTTCTAGCAGCTCATCGACAGTAAAAAGTTTACCAGCGGTGGGGGTAAGTAAAATGTCAAAGCGGGCTAACTGGGCAAGACACTGGCCGTGTAATTCTTTTAAGCGATATTGGGCAGAAAATAAATCAGTGGCCAAAGGTGTTTTGCCCTGACTAATCACCTCACGCACCGCCGGAAAAATCTCTTCTGGCTGCTCTTCAATTAACGGCATAGTCGCCAAATATCGCTCACTAACCCAAGGGCCTTCATATAATAGTTGGGCCACTTCATCAAAAGGTCCATAATCAATATCAATGAATTCAAAGCCTTCCTGTTGTAGCGCATCTAAGGTTGTTTGGTAGGCCTGAGCGTATCCCGCATCACCAAAAAATTGTAGTTGTCCGGTAGGAATAACCCCTACCGTTAGCGGCCCCTGTTGCAAACCATAATGGCGTCGACTATTGGAAAATGGGTTGCGACGACTATAACCATCGTCGCTATCAAAACCCTCGGCGGCAGATAGCACGCTATGCGCATCGTCAGCATTGTAAGCAAACAGGCTGATGGTATCTAAGCTGCGACAAGCCGGGACTAAGCCAGCAGAAGACAACAGGCCCAAACTTGGTTTAACGCCGACCAAATTATTAAAACACGCTGGGACTCGGCCAGAACCGGCGGTGTCAGTGCCAAGACTAAAGCTAGCCAGACCTAGGGCAACGGCCACTGACGAGCCAGAGCTAGAACCACCGCTGATGTAATCACTATTAAAACTATTACGGCATGGCCCAATTGGTGAGCGAGTGCCATTAAGCCCAGTGGCAAATTGGTCAAGATTTGTTTTACCAACAGGAATAGCACCAGCGTCAATTAATTGCTGCACTACATAAGAACTTTTCTCTGGCGTATAAGCAAAAGCTTCGCAACCGGCTGTGGTCGGAATATTAGCCAGATCAATATTATCCTTGATCGCAAATGGTATACCCCAAAGGGGCGACGTCTGGGGATCTTTATTGTCTAAGCTCACCAAAAAAGACGCTTGCTCTTCTGCGGTTAATAAATGAACCCAAATATTATGCTCAGACAAGCTTGCTGCCTTTTCACGAATACTCTGCATTAATACAGCTGGGGTTAAAATATTACTAGCAAAGGCTTTTTGTAAACCGTTAATGCTCATGTCGATAGACATAATTGTGTCTCCTAAAATTATTTAGTTATTAATGGCATCGATGCCAATATCACGCTTGTTCGGGTTGAATGACCAATAGGGTTTGCCCAGCCTGTACTCGGTTGCCGCTATCGAGAAACAGCTGAGTAATCATTCCGTCGCAGGGAGCGACCACAGGGATTTCCATTTTCATCGATTCCAGCACCATCAATACTTGGCCGGTTTTAATCACCTCGCCAACTTGCACTTGGTTTTGCCAAACACTGCCAGAGACAGAACTATCAACTGGCTGATGATCTTCGGGCCAGCTAACATCGTTATCAATAGGCGTATCTTCTTGCACCTCATAGTTAAACTGACCATTGGCATGCCACTGACTCAGCTCCTCGGCAAAGGCATTCTCACGCTGTTTAGTAAAAATATTTATCGACGACTCATTATCAGTTAAAAACTGTTGATAGTCGTTTAGTGAAAATTCACTCTGTTCAATTTTTAGCGAATGTCGCCCCTGTGGGAAATCTTGCCGAATCTTTTGCAGCTCGTCATGGCTAACTTCATAAAACTTAATTTGATCAAAAAATTGTAACAGCCAAGGTTGGCTAAATTCTTCTGTTTGCTTATAGCGATTCCACATTTGCAAAGTTCGACCGACAAACTGATAGCCACCTGGGCCTTCCATGCCATAAATACACATATAAGAGCCACCAATGCCAACTGAATTTTCAGCTGTCCAAGTCCGAGCAGGATTGTATTTAGTGGTAACCAGTCGATGACGAGGATCTACAGGCGTCGCAACAGGTGCACCTAGATATACATCACCTAAGCCCATTACTAAATAAGACGCATCGAAGACAATGCGCTTTACATCGTCAATACTATCCAAGCCATTAATACGGCGAATAAACTCTAAATTACTGGGTGACCAGGGCGCATTACTGCGTACAGATTGATCATATTTTTCTATTGCTTGCTGACAGGCGATGTCATCCCAAGACAACGGAATATGAACAACACGTGACGGCACGGTCAGCACATCTAATTGCTGTACAAGCTGACCTTCTGCCGTATATAAATGCGCCAGCAAATCTTTATGACTTAGCACTTGAGAGTCAAAGTGAATTTGCAAAGAACGAATGCCAGGGGTTAGCTCACGCAAACCGGGCAACATATTTTGTTGCAGCCATTGCATTAGCGCATGAGCACGAAAACGTAATCGTAAATCTAATACCTGAGCGCCATATTCAACTAGTAAAAAGTGATCTCCCGCGGCGCGGTATATAATTTCGTCGCCAAACTCACTGGCCGGTAAGCTGGCAAGAACAGGACTAGCTGGGGCTATCGCTGCGCACTCATGCTGTCGTATAGAAAGGTTGTTGAGCTGCTCTATTTGCGCTTTTTCTAAGGCAACAGCATTTGCAATAGTGACAGGGATAAAGCTAATTTTGTCTCCCGCTCGCAGCTGTCCTAGCTTCCACAGGTCGGCATAAATTACTGTTGCAGGACAGACAAAGCCACCTAAGGAGGGGCCATCTGGGCCAAGAATTACCGGCATATCGCCAGTAAAATCTACGGTGCCAAAGGCATACGCATTGTCGTGGATATTAGAAGGATGCAACCCTGCCTCACCCCCGTTTTCACGTGCCCATGAAGGCTTTGGCCCTATTAGCCGAATACCAGTACGACTGGAATTGTAGTGTACTTCCCAGCTGGCATTAAAAAACGTAGCAATGTCATCAGTAGTAAAAAAATCAGGCGCCCCATGAGGACCGTAAATAACTCTTAGCTGCCACCGATTTCTAATCGTTGGCTGCAGTGCGCTATCGAGTAGCTTCTCTTCAGTGCAGTTCACCGCAGTAGGGTCAAGTTTTAAGGTGTCGCCAGCACGTATTGCACGGCCATTGTGACCACCAAATTGACCCAAGGTGAAAGTTGATCTAGAGCCTAAATACTCGGGACACTGTATCCCGCCGGCAATACATAAATAACTGCGCGCACCCTGCTCGCTTATCCGGCCAAGGCTTAAGGTTTGGCCAGCACTGAGGTTAATTATCGACCATAACGGCACATCCTGCCCATCCACTTTGGCGTCGATTAACGCCCCAGCAATGACAATTTGGCTGTCGCAACTAAAACATAAACTCGGCCCTTGTACGGCTATTTCCAAGCCTGCCGCGCTCACTTCATTGCCCAGTAGTTGATTCGCGAGGCGAAAAGAATAACTATCAAAAGGTCCTGACGGTGGCACTCCAATATGCCAATAACCACCGCGGCCAGGTATATCTTGTATTGTGGTTTGCGTTCCGCCACTAATGACATCAATACGCGTGGGCTGAAAACTAAATTCGTTAAGGTAGCGCGTAGTCACCTCGCCTCGATCCAATACCTCGTCAGCGCATAAGCTGCGCAGATAATCTAAGTTAGTCTCGCTGCCATAAATTTTTGTTTGCGCTAAAGTCTGGCGCAACTTTGCCAACGCTGCTGGCCGGTCTGCTTGGTAAACAATGACCTTTGCCAGCATAGCGTCAAAATATGGCGATATCTCAGTACCGGCTTCAATCCAGTGGTCAATGCGAACCTTGTCATCAATTGGAAATTCAACTTGGGTTAATAAATCTGCACAAGGCTGAAAATCTTTATAAGGATCTTCAGCATACAGGCGTACCTGAATAGCATGCCCTTTAGGTTTTAGGCTTTCTCTTAAGGCTCGCATCGCGACTTGATCGCTAAACCGAGCATCGCCGCCACTGGCTAAACACAGCATCCACTCTACCAAATCGATGCCATAGACCTCCTCAGTGACACCATGCTCTACCTGCAAACGGGTGTTAACCTCAAGAAAGTAAAACGCTTCACTGTCTGCATCAACTATAAACTCAACCGTACCAGCATTGCGATAATCGATTTGTTTACATAGCGTTTCAGCGGTTAAATGTAATTGCTGCCTTACTACATTGCTAAGATTAGGCGCAGGGCATTCTTCTACAACTTTTTGGTTACGGCGCTGACTAGAGCAATCGCGCTCACCAATAGCAACGGCTTCACCGCAACCGTTACCGAACATCTGCACTTCAATATGCCGCGCGCGGGCAATAAATTTTTCTAGAAAAACACCGTCATTAGAAAAATTATTAGCACTAAGGCGCTTAACTGAGTCAAAAGCTCCATCTAATTCTTGTTCATCATAGCAAAGCTCCATGCCGATACCGCCGCCGCCAGCGGTACTTTTCAACATCAGCGGATAGCCAATAATTTGTGCTTCTGCGCGAGCGTCAAATAAATCGGTTAATAATCCCGAGCCAGGCAACAGGGGCACTTGGGCTGCTTGAGCGATAGCGCGCGCTGTATGTTTTAGTCCAAACTGCTCGATTTGTTCCGGTGTTGGACCAATAAAGATAATACCAGCCACTTCACAACGCCTAGCAAAGCCTGCATTTTCACTAAGAAAACCATAGCCGGGATGGATCGCCTGGGCGCCAGTTGCTTTTGCAATCGCTAAAATTTTGTCTTGATCAAGATAGGTGTCAGAGGCCGGCCCTGCTCCGAGGCAAATACTTTCATCGGCATGTTTTACATGCAGGCTATTGGTATCACTGTCGGCATAGACTGTAACCGATTGAATTCCTAGGCGTTTAAGGGTGCGGATAATTCGCACCGCAATGGCTCCGCGATTTGCAATCAGAACTTTTTCAAACATGTTGCTACCTTGTTCGGGCCGTCCCGGTATGCCTATCAACAGTGGTCGTCCACTGTAGGGATTGATACTTGACTAGGCGCCCCAGACAATTAGCTCAATAGGGGTTGGATTGTAGCCGTTACAAGGATTATTCAGTTGCGGACAGTTAGAAATCAGCACAACAATGTCCATTATTGCGCGCATTTCTACATACTTTCCAGCATCAGATATTCCGTCTTCAAAGCTTAGACCGCCAGCTTCTGTAACAGGGACGTTCATAAAGAAATTAATATTATGGCTGATGTCTCGCTTGCCAATAGTAAATTGCGGGTTTTCTGCTATCGCCAGCATCCAGCTATCACGGCAAGCGTGCATGCAGCGCTTTTCCAAATCGTAACGCACCGTATTGCTTTCGGTGGCACAAGCGCCACCAAGGGTGTCATGTCGACCACAAGTGTCAGCCACAATTTCTAGCATGACATTGTTTTTATTAGAGCGAAGCTTTGAACCCGTCGTCAGATACACATTGCCTTGCTCGCGAATAGTGTCGCTAGCGCTATAACGCTCGCTGCAATCATTGGCATTATAGAACAAGGTATCTGCAGCTTGGTTACCCTCTAAGTCAAGGATCCGAACGGTTTGCCCTGCCTTTACAGTACCTATGTAGTAATCACCTGCAGCAATAATATCTCGCTGTATGGCTTGCCCGGCAGATAAAGTGCTCTGCGTTAACATGTAAATCTCCTAACAATCGTCAAGGCTACTTTTTACAGTGCGCCCAAGTAATAAAGATGGTTATTGCGAAAGCCTCGTTGGTTTTCCTCACAACTATTGCGACACAAGTCATCGTCGTTAATTTCTGCTGCCCGCCCCAGTTCAATATCTACTTGGTAACGAGGGTACTGCTCTGCCTGACTTAATGGATGAGGGCAGCTGTGCATCATCACCAAGGTATCCATCTCAAACCGCAACACTACCTCACTACCAGCGCGACTATAACTTTCGTCAAGCTGCAATTGCCCTTGTGAGTCAGCAGAAACTTTACTAAACCAATTTATATTTGCTGCCATGTCGGCGCGGCCTAAACCATATTTTGCAAATTCGGTCAAAAAGGCATCATTGCCGTTTTGCTGCCAATCGTTATGGTCGGTTTGATAATCTCGCTGGCCCCAGCGCTGCTCAATATGCTGAGCATGACTATTACCGCACATCGTTTCATGCCAACCGCAGGTATCACTAACTATCGAGGCAAATATGCGCCCCATATCAGAATACAAGCAATGGCCCTGGGTAAGCTTAAAGGTATGTTGGCATTTCAATGTGTCAGGCGCGTTATAGCGCTCTAGCAAATTTTCGGGATTGTAAAACAACATGGCTAAATTACTGCCACCATTGGTATCCGTTAGTCGCAGAACACTTCCCTTGCGCATGCGAAGCGACCAATGACTATTGGCCGGTAAGCTCGTTTTATAGCTAATTTCTTTAATATAATTACTCATAATTTCGCAAGGTATATTATTGTTGGGATGATAACGCTTGTCGCAAATCTACTTTGCTCGGATAAACGTCGTTTTCAATTTTTTCAAGCTCACCGGTATGGATTTCCCCTACTGGTAAATCGTAGGTAATGTTGGCTCCATAAGCATTAGGTGCATGGGGGTCAACACGCATTTTATCAAATACCCATAACCGCGTACCCAAGAAGAAGCCTTCGTGTAAATCATGGGTTACCATAAATACTGTTAGCTCATACTCGCGCCATAATTTGAGCACCAACTGATGCATGTCTGCGCGAATACCCGGATCAAGTGCACCAAACGGTTCATCTAACAATAATATCCGCGGCTTACCTAACAATGCCTGCGCAATCGCTAAGCGTTGGCGCATACCGCCAGAAAGTTCACTAGGGTATTTATCATGAGCGTGAGCTAACCCCACTTGCTCCATTAACTCAATGGCTTCGACTTTAGCTTGGCGATATTTTTTACCAAACAAATAACCACTAAAACCTTTTCGTTGAAAACCTCTGGTAGCAATAACATTTTCTAGCGCTGTCATATGAGGGAATACAGAGTATTGCTGAAACACTATCCCTCTATCAGCACCTGGTTCACTGGGAATAGGTTTGCCGTCAAGTAATAACTCGCCCTTACTGACTGCCTCAGTGCCTAGCAGCATATTGAGAAAGGTACTTTTGCCACACCCTGAAGCACCAACTAGGGTCACAAACTCACCCTCTTTAACCTCAATATTGATACCTTCAAGCACTACTGTGTCACCGTACTGCTTCCAAAGATTCTTAATAGTAATCATAACTGTATCTCTTTAGATCGCTCCAATTAACGGTGCCAAGGAAATAGCCGCCGGCTTGAATAGCGCAGCAAAAAATCCAGCGCAAAGGCCAATAATGTAATCCAAGCTACATAAGGTAAAATGACGTCCATTGATAAGTAACGTCGTACCAAGAATATACGATAGCCAAGCCCGTCAGTTGAAGCGATTGCTTCGGCAGAGATTAGGAATAACCAACCCGCACCCATGGAAAGACGCACCGCATCAATCAATTTAGGTAGTAATTGCGGCAACAAAATACGAAACATAATTTGCGAGCTGCTCGCCCCTAAGGTTTGCGCTTTTATTATTTGTTCTGGCTGAATTTCTTGCGTTCGACGCTGAACTTCTCTGGCAATCATCGGTGTAATACCGATGACAATTAACGCAACCTTAGATACTTCGCCAAGACCGAATACAATAAAGAGAACTGGAAGTAACGCCAACGCAGGGACCAGAGAAATAACCGTTAATAGCGGAGAAAAACCTGAAGTAGCTAGAGGAATAGCACCGGTAAGCATCCCAATGGTTAGTCCAAGAAATGCCGCAATTGCCACACCCATACCTAAACGTTTCAAACTACTCAGGGTATCTTGCCAAAATAAATACTCACCAGTTCGCCTGCTAGGCTCAAAAGCCATTCGCTGTATTGCGTCACCCATTTGCCCAAAACTAGGCAGCAGCTTATCGTTTGGATTAATATCCAACCGTGCATCTGAACTAATTATGTAGACAATGAGTAATGCTAAGAACGGCAGTAACCCAAGTGCAACACTGGCGCTGCGAGAAGGCGTTATATTGATTAAGCGCTTCATAATTTGACCTCCCTATTAGGATTAGGCGCGGGCAAACTGCCCACACCTATGACTAATTACAGTTTTGCGTCAGCCGCTAACTGCATATAGGTAGGGTCAAAACGTAGTTTGATATTAGTGGGGTCACCGTAGATACCAGTGGGAGTTTCAATACCGATAAATCCAGCGCTAGGCGCGCCATCACCCAGTAGACCATGCTGGTAAGAGAACTCAGCAACACTTTGCATACTGCTCTTTAGCGTTTCACTGCTGGTTAATGCTAATGCTTGCACTGGGGTATAAAACATTTCGGTGCTGGCAAGCTGGCTATCGAAACCGGCTAAATCAGTACCTGACGCTTCAGCCAAGTAACTACGAGTTGCAATTGCTTTATCACCATCGCCAGACATTAATTCCATTATTTCATACCACGCACCTACTAAGGCTTTACCCAGTTTAGGGTTGGCTTTTAGGGTGTCAGTATTAATAACCAATAGGTCGATAATCTCACCAGGAATATTGGAAGAATCAAATACTTTGTTACTATCTGGCATACTAGTAATTTCACTAAGTAACGGGTTCCAAGTTACCACTGCGGTAACGTCGTCAGTGCCGTAAACAGCAACCATATCAGCGTCAGATGTATTCACTACCTTAACGTCTGCCTCTACCATACCCACGGTTTCAAGCGCGCGGGCTAGCAAATAGTGCGAAACACTTAGCTCTACCAAATTAACTTGTTGCCCTTTGATATCTTCGAGCTTGTCAGTACCTTTAAGCACTATGCCATCACCACCATTAGAGAAATCGCCAACAATCAAGGCTGTGCTATCAACGCCACCAGCAGCAGGAATAGTCAATGCATCCATATTGGTCATAGTACAAGCGTCAAATGCACCCGCCGTATATTGATTAATAGATTCGATGTAATCATTAATTTGTACAACTTCAATCTCAATGTCGTATTTGTCGGCCCATTTTTTGACAATGCCTTGTTCGGCACCAATGACCCATGGCATCCAGCCTACATAAATAGACCAGCAAACTTTAAAGCTGTCTGCTGCTGCAACATTCGCGGAAAGAAGTAAGGAAAATAAAATAGTAGCAATAGGTTTCATAGTCAGTCTCTCAGTTTAAGTTATACACGCTTATCCGCGGCTTTCGCCAAACAAGTCTCCCGGGCTTTTATCCCTCCGTGTAACCTTTAACCTCAAGGTCGAACGCTCTCGGTCCAGGCATCTGCATAACAAACATTATACGATCGGAACCCTAGCACTCTATTGCATAGTTAATTTCTCGTCTGCCGCGCTCGCGGATACGGTCAATATTTTTAATGCAGAAACCATGCCAACCTACAATTAACTGCAAAAATTTCGGTTTTACCAGCGTATACAAGTGCTGCGCTAAATCCGTTTGATACTGTGCAACAGCACTATGGCAATAATGTCATGCACGATTTTTGTGCATCCCGCTACTCTGCTCCCTGATGGGGGGCTTACTCATACTTGAAGAATTTTCTACTAGCAGATAATGGTGACCGCGACTTAACTAAGTTAATCCAAAGTCTGATCTCAACTTGGAAAAATAATGTTAGCAGCCCAGAGCTTGGGGTGTCGGCAGAACTAACGCCCGCCTGAGCCTCTAATCCACCGTCGGGGGGAAACCACATCGGCCGCCGCCATTGATTTAAGCTAATGTAAATGCATTAAGCCATTAGCTCAGCTGCTTTAATCTGCCTTGCCATGTAACGTTGAAACTGCCATATCGGCTCTTCCAACTTATTTAGTGGACCGGGCGTATCGGCGCAAGATCGCAATCCGTTCTGCACTGCCGTACACATTTCCACATCTTCCAAATAAAATTTTCGTATCATCTGTATCTGCGCCTTTAAGATCTTTTGGTAATCAGGAGAGTTTTTACTGTCTGGATTTATTAGTAACGTTGTGCGCAATGTCATTTTGCCGGCGGATAATGGTTGTAATCGATACCAATAGACTCTATCGGCAGCCACAAAAAAAAGACCGGAAGGTGCCGCAAGATGAACACTCCATTCCAAAAAGTCATCTAGGTGAAGACCCTCAATTGGCGCAAAATTAATTAACTGTGATTCGCCTTGCTTAACATTTTTTTGTAATTTCCCCAGCGGTAAATGACATACACAATAATAGTCGGCTTCGGCCTCAGTCCAATAATGCTGGCGCGGTAATATAGGTTGAAATGTTGCGTGATCTGCACCTATGTGATGATAGGACCCCATAAAATTCTCGACCAGCACCTCCCAATTAAAATCACACTCCCACTCAATATCGGCAACCATTTTAAGGCTGGGCATATTCCAGCGGTCTAAAAACTTGTGTAAGCCTTTAAACTGTTGCGACGGAGATTGGTCATGATTTGACGAAGGTAAATTTACAAAAACAAAACCTTGCCAAATTTCACTATTGAACTCATGGAGTTTTATTTTTCCCTCGACTGCATCAGGATGGTCCTACATAAAAGGTGCCCCACGTAAGTGCCCGTCTATAGCATAAACCCAGTGATGATAAGGGCAACGGTACTACTGGCAATTACCACCGGTGGAGTGACCTGATTCTGGCGGCATAACATCCATACCTCGGTGCGCACAGACACGCGACAAAACGCTAATTTCTCCATCATTTCCATGGATTACGCTTAACCGCTCCCCCAGTAATTCGAGATTGATGTAATCACCCATATTGGAAACTTGTGAAACATGTACAACACTTAACCATTGGGTTTTTAATAAACTTTCCTTTTCCCACTCAAAATAATCTTCACTGGTATAAACCGCCGCAGGCAGTGCCCGAGCTTTTTCTAGCGGGAGCTCGCTCGGCCTGAGTACAAATAACCTTTCTAAACAGCTCAACTTTATTTTGGTCTACTTTAATGGGGTCTACTCCATGATTCGTCGCCACACCAGCGGATATACTCGATTATTTTAATTGGCAGAATTCATGCCAACCTTAAAAAAAAATATAGAAAATATTCTGTTACTTAGCTATACGGGCCTTTCATCAACTCAATTTCATCGTAATCAACAGCACTATGGCAATAATTTTCTGTCCGATCTTTTTGCCGAGCATTAGTCTGATAGCGAACAAGGGGCTTGTTTATACATATTTTAGTAGCCTGATTAATGTACGTTTACCGAATCAGCTACCATATTTAGCGTTACTCAATGCCAGGTCGTTGTTACAATAGAGTCCCTCACCAGACCGCGGCTGTAGTAATCGTTAATGAACAAACTTAACCCTCAACAAATGGAAGCGGTCAGATATGTTGATGGCCCCCTGCTTGTACTAGCTGGTGCAGGTAGTGGCAAAACCAGTGTTATTACTAGAAAAATTGCCTATCTGGTAGAACATTGTGGAATTCCATCAAAAAATATTGCCGCTCTCACCTTTACCAATAAAGCCGCCAAAGAAATGAAGGCTAGGGTTACTAAGCTCATCGATTCCAGTGATATAACCGTGTCGACTTTTCACAATTTAGGACTAAATATTATCCGGCGTGAATATCGAACTCTTGGTTTTAAACCTGGCTTTTCAATCATGGATCAAGAGGATGCTGGTGCGATCCTTAGGGACATATTGCTGCAGGACAATGGTGATAGTGACTTAACTAACTTAATTCAAAACCTCATTTCTAGCTGGAAGAATAATCTAACCAGCCCGGAACTAGCCCTGTCGACGGCTGATTCGGCAGGAGAACAACGAGCGGCATTGGTTTACGCTCAGTATCAGCGTTTACTAAAGGCTTATAACGCTGTCGACTTTGACGATCTCATTCTTATCCCTGCCCAGTTATTTGCCAACAATGCTGAGATTTTAGCAAAGTGGCAAAAGCGTATTCGCTACCTACTAGTTGACGAATACCAAGATACCAATGGCGCTCAATATGAGTTGGTTAAACAATTAATAGGCGCTCGTTCGGGCTTAACTGTGGTGGGTGATGATGACCAATCAATTTATACATGGCGTGGAGCAAATCCTGAAAACCTGGCCCTGCTGCAACATGACTACCCAACGTTGCGAGTCATTAAGCTGGAACAAAACTATCGCTCCACCAGCCGTATTTTGAAAGCTGCGAATGCCGTTATTGATAACAATGAGCATATTTTTGAAAAGAAATTATGGAGTGAGCTGGGCCACGGAGAACCGATTAGAATTATCCAGTGCGCTAATGAAGGCGCAGAACTAGATCGAGTGGCGGCCGAAATTATTGACCAACAAATGAAATATCGTCGTCAGTTTAAGGACTTTGCCATTTTATACCGCGGCAACCATCAAGCCCGCGCCATGGAAATTAAACTACAACAAAATCAGATTCCTTATAGCATTTCTGGCGGTCAATCCTTTTTCGCTCGCAATGAAATTAAAGACATCATGGCGTACTTTCGCTTAGTCGTTAATCCTAGTGATGACGCCGCTTTTTTACGCATAATTAATACTCCCCGCAGAAAAATTGGCCCAACTACACTTGAAGCTTTGGGGCAGTATTCCAACGAGCGTCAGATCCCACTTTATCAAGCCTGTAATGAAGTGGGGTTAACAAGTCGCCTGCCGGAACAAGGCTTAAGCAGACTGCGTGAATTTACTGGATGGCTAGATACTGTGCGTCAGCACTGCAATCAACAAGACCCAATTGGTGTGTTGCGCTCGATGATCGACACCATGAACTACAGCGACTGGCTCCACCAAAATGCATCTAGCCCTGCCATTGCGGATAAGCGCCTACAGAATATAGAAATTTTATTAGACTCTGTAAATCATAGCTTGCAAAAAAGTGATGATGAGTCATTGGAAGATGCCATTGCTCGCCTAGTTTTGCGAGACTTGCTCGATCAGCAAGAAGAAGACCAAGAAGAAAACAAAGTCCAAATGCTTACCTTACATGCATCGAAAGGCCTTGAATTTCCTCATGTTTTCCTGATTGGGTTTGAAGAGAACTTACTGCCTCATCGCAACAGTATTGAAGAGGATAATATCGAAGAAGAGCGCAGGCTTTGCTATGTGGGGATTACTCGCGCCCAACGCAGCTTGACGCTAACACTCGCTAAGCAGCGTAAGCAATG
>TARA_B110000902_G_scaffold19862_1_pt1 | contig 14450 bp, 23 predicted proteins | sample TARA_B110000902 | Tara Oceans TARA_B110000902 (sample SAMEA4398009) | marine metagenome | biome: Polar Biome; feature: [SRF] surface water layer (ENVO:00010504); material: water (ENVO:00002006), including particulate matter (ENVO:01000060) such as... | depth 5 m | reverse complement strand
CCGCCAGTGGCGGGTCTGTCCGTCTTGTCTATTTGTATTTCTTATCGCCAGTCAAGTTCTTTTCTAATACTGGTCTGACTGTAATCCTATTACTGTCATGTTAGTTGGAGCGGGTACGGAGAATCGAACTCCGGTCTAAAGGTTGGAAACCTTCAGCTCTACCATTAAGCTATACCCGCACACAAGCTATGTACTTAATATAATACATTCTGATACCGAAGTCAAGCCTTTATTTAATAAAAAGTCAAAAAAATAGACGCACTAGGCGCCTATTTTAATTTAACTAAAAATTACGTATTATACGTTATCTTCGAACTTAGCAATTGCTGTTACAGTAATAGCTGCAACTGTGCCTGCAACGATATCTGTTTGCTGAATTGCAAAGTGCATTACTCCGCCGTGTGCGCCACTTACGCCTGCTACGGTACCTGTTGCGCCGAAGCCTTCGATGATTGCGTCTAATTGTACCTGGTTTGCTACTGGTGCTGATACGATTTGTGTACGTGCGCCAAGTCCGTTACCGGATTGACCTTTTGCTGCTGTTGTTAAAGCCATAATAATTCTCCTAAAATATGGTTCTGCGCCTAAATGCGCTTACTTTTATTTATGCCTTTTGTAGTAAAAGGCTCCTGTTTATCCTACAATGTAGGTTAATATAACATGTCCAGTACCACTGCCTGAGTTAGATAGCCCTACTGTGATCTGTGTACTGTTTACATAATGGTGCATTAAGTCTACTTGATACAATCCAGTTGATGTTGGATCTATATCGTCTGCCGCAGACAACGCATCTGGATCACTCACATCACCAATGATAATCGATGTTGAGGCACCGTATGCTGATGTAATTGCAACCTTTACACTTGTAACTCTTGCATTTGCTGGCAATGCGGAACCAAGTGATACTGAACTTGAACCAAATGCTACTTGTCTAGTAGCTTCAATTCCTTTAAGCTCTGTAGCCACTGTCCAAACATTAGCACCAGCATTAGTAGTAATAACTTGTTCGTTAGTTCCTGTGCCAACCTCAATTTTTGTAATAGGTAAAATACCTGATACACTATTGGCTAAGTCAACTGTTCCATAACCTAAGTTACCGCCTGCGTCAACACGCAAAACAGTATTGGCTGCACCAACACTTAGTTCTGTTGTCGAGTTTCCAGTTAAGTTACTAAGGTATATACTCTGATTTGCAAATGCACTTACTTCTGCACCCAGTCCACCACGAGCTCTAAGTAATGTATTTTGTGTTGCTGATGTTTCGTTTAAACTAACGGCATTCCATGCGGCTGTTCCGCCTGCACCGTCGCTTATTAATGTCTGATATTGTGTGCCACTACTTTTAACGGCCACATTGTCGTTGTCAACATGTATTGTTGTGCCGTCTGTTCTAACAAATATTTTATTACCAGTTTTACCTAATCCGTCATCAGCATACACACCAGTGACACGACTAAACTGCGAAAATATAATAAGGTCTGTTTTTAGTACGGCTGTAGCTTTTGGTGATGTTACTACCCAACCACTGTTTGCCCACACTGTACCTTCAAGTACAAATACAAATGTACCGCCGCCAATTTCGTTGCCAGTGCCTGCCGCATCATTATCAGCATCATCCGCACGAGTTAATTTGGTAGTTGTAACATCGTATACAAATATACCATTACCAGTTCGTTCTACACCACTTGCGTCTTTAACTAAAACACGGTCGCCAGTTACAAGTGTTACGCCATCAATAATGCCACCAAATAATTGCCAGGTATCATCGTTTGTGATATACCCCAACGATGCCATACTGCTTACTGGTGTTCCTACTACATCAGCGTCAACGTTTGTTAATAAGTTTGTTGCAACACGCACCGCCGCCTTGGGGTCAAGACCCTGTGCTACGCTGTCAACATAAAATTTTGTAGCCGCATCGCTATCATTTACTGGTTCAGCAACGCGAGCGTTGACTAAACTGTTATCAGCTAAGTTACGTACAAGAAATACGTTTGCGCCTTGGTCAAACTTGATTCGTCCATTGCCTTTGCCGAACTGAACGTTATCGTATAACCCTGCGAGCCCAAACTGTTTAATAAGTGCCATATTTGCTCCTAATATCCTCTATACGTATTTATGCATAGGTGATTAAAACCTCTGCTTCGCCTACAGTGGCTGCACCTTTATTCAAAAAGGCACTAACATGAATTTCCGCTCCGAGATCGTATAAATGGTTTGGAAAACTGTAGTATGTTCCTACTTCACTGAGATCATTCTCACCAGCGGACATATGTCTTGTAAAATTATTATTATCGCCCACTGTTACTGACGCTCCACCATTAAATGCGGTGGTAACTTCAACACTTACGTTGAGTACTCGTACATTATGGTCTACACGATGTATGTTGACTGTATTCATTCCACTATGTGATATAGTGGCCTTAAAACTAGTTTGGCTAGCGGCTCCGCCACCATCCTGTGTGCTTAGTGTATTCCAAACACCACCTTGATATATGTAGTATGCCCATTCGCCCAACCCCAGTGGGTTGCCACCGTCTATAACAAATGCTGTGTCGCCATTTCCAGGTGTTAATGCCGCCAATTCAGTTTGGTTTGCTACTATAAATGCCTGTGTTGAACTGGTATTGTCTACTAGCCCACTGGCAAAAAATATCGCTCGCTCATTGTCAATAATAATGTAAACTGGGTCAGCAGTAATGCTGGCTGCTTGTGCGCTGTTTGGATCTAAATGAAACAGTTGGCCAGTTGTACTTGATGGGTCAACAAAATAAAGTGTGCCAGGGTTGCCGCCCAACATTATGTCTATAATTGGTCCAACTGTGCGTATACGGAAGTGGTTGTCTGTTGGCCAATTTGGCTCTTCAACAATACCAATAATACGCTTGGTCATCGTTGCATCTGCGGCTGTATAATCAACAGCTTCATACTGGCCAGTATTATTTAAAACAACTGCTTGTTTTCTCGCAAGACCGTGCCCTGCTTGTTCGATTGTTAATATGTCTCGTGTTTCACGCAGTAAAAATCTACTGAGGATCTGTGTGGCAAATCCACGACTAAATCCTGCTGGCAATATGCTGGGTAATGGAAACAGCACCGGCATTTGGTTTTCTACTTCAAAACAAATTCCTGGTCCACTAAGTATGCCGCCATCACCAAACTGAGTTTGGTCCATGAGTGCATTTAGTCTGTCTTCGTCACTTGCTAAACAAACAACTGTACTTACATTGGCGCTTTCAATCGTGTCAATTTTCAATAATAGTCCGTTAGCACCAGTTGCAACGTAGTCGCCTACGGCAATGTTTCTACCATCATACTGAAAAGGGATTGTACTTTCAACAGCACTGTGTAGTTGTGCGTTGACATTCATTTGCAATCGCCATTGTTTAGCGTTGCCATCAATATCTTTTTGTGGTGTGCTTGCGGCCCAGTAAGCTGTTACTGATTGTACTTGTATTCCAACACTCAGCAACTTTGGCGGATTAAGATTACTCATTTTAGAACACCAAGTTTACATATGCATGCTGGTTTACATCGGCCCCTGCAACAGAAGATATAAGCTGAATTTTAAATTTACTAGTATAAGTTCCAGCATCAAGTAATACTTGATAGTTGCCAGTTGGGTAGCGTAATTTATATTGTTGATTGGTATTATCAAATCCAAAATATGTTACACTCTTTGGCCAATCATTAAAACTATGTGCTATTGTTAATTCGTTACCAATTCTAGTAACAGTTAAGTCTGCTGGCACTTCACTGAATGCTTCAAGACTACCATCTGTTTCAAATGTAACTTTAAATTTTCTTGTATTAGCAGTTGTTGTACTCCACTCAAGTCCACCAGCGCCGCTCATTAAAAATGAACCAGTTGCACCTGTTGTTAGTGTGCCCAAAGCACCACCATTAACTTGCACTAGTTCGCCTTCATCGCCAGCAGCGAATCCGTAGTTTGGAGCAATTGTAATTGTGTTATTGGCTGTACTTACACTTAGTTGTCCAGTTACATCAATGCTGTTGAACGCTAAGTCTGCGACTGTCTTTGCATTGAATACAGACTGTCCAGTACCCAAGTTACTTGCCGTGTTAATTTCTGCTGTGTTATTAAATTCTATTTCATCGCCATTGGTTGTAATAGCAAGGTTACTGCCTGTTGCAGTTAGTGTACGAAATTGTAGTACGTTAGCAACTGTGCTTTTGTATACTTCTTGCCCAGTGCCAACATTGCCACCGGTGTTAAGTAAAGCGCCGCCATTGGCGAGACCAATTGTAACGTCTGTGCCAGTGCCAGTAATCTCTAAGTTGGCACCAACCTTTAATGTTTTTATAATTTGTGTGTGGTTGCCAGCACCAGTTCTAGCACCAATTAATGATGTACCAGTAGCACCGTCGCCTGCTTGAAAGGAAGTAACCGCTGGATTGCCTCCGATACTTAAATTGGAATTTATAAAATTACCTTGCGCCGTGTTCCACTGTAAAACTTGATCGTCAGTTAATGTTGACCTGTCAAGTTTAATGGACGGGACTGTTTGTGCTGTTATTGTTGAAGAACTCGCATAGATTGCCATACTACATTTTACCTTTGTCTTTTAGTTAGTAGTATTTATGCCTAGACGTTCAAAAGTATTTGGTCAATTCGACCATGTGCTACTTGAGAGTATGCGCCGGCACCTAAATGACTACGATCAATTTTTGCTCTTAAATAAATTGCATTTACACGGAATGTAAATCCGTCTGTGCCGGTGTCACCAACTGTGCCAGTTGGTATTGCTGCATTTACTGGGTACTGTTTATATGCCGTGCCTGACGACAAATTAATTGTAAACCAATCTTTTTCTGTTGGTGTTGTGGCTAGTGTGCCTTCAATATAAACTCGTCCAACAAAATCATTAAATTTTACACTTACTGTGTGTAAGCCGTCAGTGTTGCCATAGAAGGCATCAGCCTTGATATTGTCGCCTGTATAGCTCAATTCTGCTTTGTTTATTAACATTGTATAACTGACGTTGCTCATCTCTTATTCCTTAATGATCTCTACAAGTGTACCTTCACCTGTTAATTCCTGTACAATTGCCGCTAGCTGTTCAATAATTGAATCATCTAATGGGCCATTAGCTTGTTCATTGTCTCTAACCAGTCTACTGGCCTTAATTACTACTGTTGATTCTGCAATTTGTGCCATAAACCTTCTCCTTAAATTACTATAGTTATTTATCTGTTACAGGTCCTCTTGTAGGACGACCTCATACTCATGTAGGGTATCTCCGCCCACCATCATCTTAAACATTACATAATCTTCCTCATCAGCAAAATATACACTGATGGTATGCCATGAATTAATTCTAGAACGATAATTCCATGACGCCAAATTCTTATAGTTGGTGCCATTGGGTGCGTTCTGCTTCATTGTCTGGGCAGTTTCCATATCTCTAATAAGTCTATAGTAATTACTGCTTACTTTGATATTTTCTGGTGGAGTATCTCTGAGGTACTGTTTTAGCACTGGCAGTATTGCTTCTTTAAACTGTGTATTGGTGTTGTATGCAATTTTAAAACGATACTTCCTGTAATATAACTGGTGCTTTACAATTGCTTTACGATTGGAATGCAATACATTCAGATGCTGTTCATTTTTTGGACCGTCAATGGTTAAAACGTCTTCACTCATGGTGTTTAAGATGCGCCTTACTATGGTGTCATCACTCAGATACAGATTAAAGTTTTGTTCACGTCTAAACCGATAGTCAATGCCCAAACGATCCATTAGTTTGGTTATCTTGCTTTGTTTGGCAACCAGTTTAAAGTACTCACGTTTTATTTCGTACTTGTTTTCACTATCACGTTGTTGCCACATGGAGATATTCCGCAAACTGATGTTGTATGCATACTTGCGGTAAAATACTTTATCGCTTAGTTTATATGTAACACCCAACTGTTCACTTAATTGACGTATATTATCTATATTCAATTTGCACTGCGTCATCATTAATATCCACTAAAATATTGTTAAGCTCTGAATCGTCAAACAACATCTTACGTGCTAATGGCTTCTTGATATTTTCATTAATTTCTCTTGCCATTGGCCTTGCGCCCATTGTCTCACTAAATCCACGATCACTTAGCCAATCAGTTACTGCCTGTGTCCACTCTAGTTTAACACCACGATCCTTGACCATATATTTTAGTTCATTAAGAAACTTTTCAGTCACTTTATTGATATGGCCACGATCAAGTTTCTTAAACTGTACTGTTGCATCTAAACGATTGCGGAATTCTGGACTAAAGAAGTTCTTGACTGCTTTGTCCTGTGCGGTATTATGTTTACCACCGCCAAATCCAATTATATTTTTCTCACTGTCAGCGGCACCAAGGTTACTGGTTAAGATAATAATGGCATTTCTAGCACTTACTGCCTTGCCATCACTGCTTGTCACCATGCCGTTGTCCATTACTTGTAACATAACATTTAGTACATCCGGGTGTGCCTTTTCCACTTCATCAAGCAGTAGTACACAATTTGGTGTTTTCTCCAACTCATTAATAAGTTGGCCACTTCCCATTTTGCCGTCACCATGTCCAACATAACCTGGAGGTGCACCAATAAGTTTAGCAACAGTGTGACGTTCTTGATATTCACTCATATCAAATCGCACAAGATGCATGTTTAACAGTTCGCTTATTGCTTTGGCAGTTTCAGTTTTACCAACACCGGTTGGCCCAGTAAACAAGTAACTGCCAATTGGCTTATCTCGGCCTTTTAGTCCAGCTTTACTGATATAAACTGCATCAGCTAATAAGTCAATTGCTTCGTCCTGTCCAAACACTCGATCACGTAGTTTTTCTTCAATGTTAATCATCTGCGTTTCACGCTTTTTAACATTTACTACTGTGTCTAATGGAATACGGGCAAGTTTACTAATCTCATACTTGATAAGATCTTCGTCAATAATATTCTTACGCAATCCTGTTTCAGTTACACGTTGGCGTGCAAATGCACTGTCGATAACGTCAAATACTTTGTCTGGCAACTTTTTATCGTGTAGGTATTGTACACTCAAGTCAACCGCGGCTTGTATGGCCTCTGGGCTAATCTGCATGCTGTGATATGTTTCATATGTTGCAATGCTCTGTGACACAATCTCACGTGCCTCACCAGGAGTTGGTTCCGGCACATCAATTTTATAAAAGCGCCGTGCCAATGCACGATCCTTCTCAAACTTTTCACGATATTCTTCGTATGTTGTACTACCAATACAATGCAGTTTGCCTTTTTGTAATGCTGGCTTCAATAAGTTAGCAACATCCATTGCGCCTTGTCCTGCTGACCCAGCACCCATAATCATGTGGATTTCATCAATAAACAAGATAGCATCATCACGTTGCTCCAAGATATCCAATATCTCTTTCATACGTTCTTCAAAGTCTCCGCGATATTTTGTTCCTGCCAACAACGCACCAATGTCTAAACTGTATACAGTATGTCCTTGGATAGTTTCAGGTACATCAGCATTAACGATACGATATGCCAAACCTTCTGCAATAGCAGTTTTACCAACACCAGCATCGCCAACTAGCACAGCATTGTTCTTCTTGCGTCTGGCCATTGTTTGTGTTAACAAGTCTACTTCTTCTTTACGCCCAATCAGCGGGTCAAGTTTATTTTGTTCAGCTTCTTTGTTTAGGTTAACACAGTATTTCCGTAATACTGATTCCTTTTTATTGCGTGGGTCGTTGTTAAGTCGTTCATCTTCTTCGTTTTTGTCTGCAATCAACTCCAGTAATGTTTCACGTGTTACAAACTGACTTGCACAAATATATGTTGCAAAACTATTCTTCTCACTTAAAATACTCAGTAATACGTCCACTGTTGTCAATTGCTGACGTCCATTAAACAATGCTTGTGTAAATGCTCGATTAAACACACGCTCAAGCCCCATTGTTTTGATTGGCCGTTGTTCAGCTACAATTTTAATTTCTTCTAATTCAGTATGACAGTATGCATATGTATGATCACTAATTTCAAGTGGGTCGCCGCCCAGTTCCACAATCACATCAATAACATCTTGATCTTCTAAAATTACACACAATACGTGTTCAAGAGTTACGTATTGATGACTAAAATCTTCAGCAATCTTAAATGCTTTTGTTACCATTAATTCTAAACGTTCGTTTGACATTCTTTTATATTTCCTTATTAAGGTCTCGTATACATGTATTTACATCAGATATAGCAGGAATAACTACGTTTATTGTTACTATAAGATCTCCAGTACGTCTGGTGTTCAGTATAGGAAATCCTGCTTCTGGTATACGCAACCGTGTTCCGGGCTGTGTTCCGGGGTTAATTTTCAACTTGTATCGACTGTTGTCAATACTACTTACCTCAAGTTCTCCGCCTGTCATAGCAGTATAGAGGTCTACATTTTGTTTAATACAACAGTTATTATCTTGACGTACATATAATGGGTGCAGTTGTTCCATTACTGTAACATATAAATCACCAGAAGTAAAGCCTTTATGCGTAGTTTCTCCGCATCCAGCAAACTTAACTCGCTGTCCATGTTTGATACCTGGTGGGATCTTTACATGTACTGTTGTTTTTTTGCCTGCAGGTAGAGATATTTCTATGTCTTTATTTACACCGGCTACAACCTCTTCCATTGTTATGTGATAGTTTATGTGTATATCTTTATTGGGATTCATCTGTGGTCGACGACCATTCTGAAACCCAAAATTAGCAAACATATCTTCAAATCCAGGAGGCACACCGCCGAACGGGTTGCCTTGTGGCTGTTGGGGTCGACGGAGGGTATCACGATCCTCTTGTGTGCGAATCTGACGATACGCATCGTTAACTGCCTTCATCTTATCTTCATTGCCGCCTTCGCGGTCAGGATGATGCTGATGAGCTAGCCTACGAAATGCACTCTTGATTTCTTTATCTGTGCTATTGGGATCTACGCCGAGTGTTGTGTATGGATCTGACATGTTACAACGATTTTACTCGATTGTGACGGCATTGTCAAGTGTTTCTTCAGCTTTTTGGTAATATTCTTCATAGGCAACGATAATTGCTTTTTGTTGTTGCACCAATGCACGAATATCACTAAAGTTCAACCCTAAGTTGCTGTAGCCATCACCTGTCAATACAAACATTGCCAGTGGCTTTCCGTTTGCTGTTAACTCTGCCAGTTTTTCATCCAAATTTTCTTGATTGATAACTACCCAATCAACGCTTCGCATGTTAACTTGGTCTACTGGTGGTAAAATGAGTTGTGGTTTTTCGACAGGTTTTGCACTGATTTCGACACTTTGTGGTAAACTACTGCAACTCGCTAGTAGTATTACCAGGCCAAAGCCAAGGGCACTCTTTGTTAAATTGTTCACCGTTTTCTGCATTTGTTTCTTTCTCCGTTAGCCTTGCACCGCTTAGTATTTCAAAACAGCGGCCAGCATTTATGGTTCCTCTATTAATCGCTCGTTCAATACTGTCTGGTTTTTCACTTGCAATAAGACCTAAATCTAGGTCAGACAGTTTGTCTCGGAGGCGATTGTTTTGTTGACGAATGTCAGCATATTCTGCTTGTATTTTATTATTTTGTTCTACAACTTTGGTATAATCTTCCTGCAACGAAGTTATTGTTTCTTCGTTTAATTGTATTGCTGTATCAAGTTTAGCATTGTTTGCTGTTAGTACCTGTATAGTGGCTTGACTAGTTGTGTAGTACCAATATCCCACTCCAGTGAGTGCCATAATTACGACTAACAATAATGCTGAAATTTTATATCCCATTTGTATCTACCTTATTTGTGTCTATAAACAATGCGTCCTTTGGATAGGTCATATGGTGATAACTCTAAGTCCACACGGTCGCCCAATAGAATGTTTATGTTAAATTTACGAATCTTACCGCTAATAAGTCCGATTATACTAATGTCACTGTCTTCAAGTTTAACTTTAAATGTTGCATTGGGCATACAATCAGTTACTTTGCCAGTGACCGTAAAAATCTCTTCTTTGGCCATTTTAATAATTGACTAAAAAGTCCATACGCTCTGCAATCTCTTGACCAGCCGTTGGCTCAAACTTTTCACGATATAATTGTGGATCAGTAATAATATCTCTAGCAAATCGTTCTTGATCAAAACTACGTGGGTCATCAAGTTTGTATCCTGTATATTCCCAATCGCCATTGTCACTTGTAATCTTAGTAATGTGTGACAGCATTCCTTCTATATTCTGAAACAACTTTTCATTTCGATCAAATTCAACAAATACTTTGTACTCGCCATCTTCGTTAGGTGCTGGGCTAGCTTCAACATCAAGGTGCTCGTTAACGCCAGTTTCTATAAAATTGCTCAAATCCTTGGCAGGCTTTTCATACTGTACAGTAAGTGCAACAACCACAGTATCGGAATTTTCACCAATTTTAGGTTTGTACTGGTCAATACTAATTACACTATTGACTAGCCCTTGCATTTCTTCGTGGGTTAATCCTTCAAATATCGTCGTCTGGGTCATTGTCATTTTTTAAAGCCTCTTCGCTGTCTAGTCCTTGTTCGTAAGCATCACTAACATCGCTCATGTCGATGTCAACGCCGTTAACTTCAATCTGTTGACTTTTAAATTCGTCTACAAAGTGGCGTGGCATTACAATACGTACTAGCCAAACATCTTTTTCAATTTTCTTAGGCTTACGTTCGCCTCGGTCATCTTGTTCAAGATCGTCTGGTGTGTTAATTTCTTTACTTACAATGTATGTTTCTTTCTGAAAATACACATAGCAACCATGTTTAGTAAGGCGCAACGCACCTTCTGGGTCTGGCATAAAATTAGCTGGATACATCACAGTCGCTTCAATCCAGTAGCGACTAATTTCTGGTCCACTGACGATTTCGCCCTTGATCCAATTTTCATATGCATACAGATGCAGATTATCAAGTACGCCCTCAAATTCGAGTAGCATATCTAGCTTACTATTACCGTCGTAGATACTAGTGATTGTGTCTGTTATATCTTGTGGTTCGATCATTTTACTTACCTAATTGCTGTTGTAACTATTTATACAAAGGAGAAACTATCTTGTATTTCCATTATACTATCAATGGCTTTTGACGTCAATCTGTTAAATACTATTGAACAATTTGGGCTCAAGTCTAGTAAATCTTAACTACAAAAGGAGAAATGCGTAGTGACTAAAAGAGCTAGAAAAACTAAATCGTTCAACAGTTCGGAGCCAATTGTTGACTTCGGGAAATATAAAAAGCGTAATTCACGGGTAACTATATTACCCAAAAATCTTGCACAGGAGGATTACTTGACACAACTTGACGATGCAGAAAAGAACATCGTATTTGCTACAGGCCCAGCGGGTACTGGCAAAACCATGCTAGCAGTGCTAGCGGCGGTTCGGGCGCTCAAGGAAGGCGACTGTGAAAAAATTGTTATAACTCGTCCTGCTGTAAGTGTGGATGAACAACATGGCTTTTTACCTGGAAATCTCTTAGAGAAAATGGCACCTTGGACAAGACCAATCTTCGACGTACTCGAAGACTATTACACTCCAAAAGAAATAACAGCAATGATTGAAGATGGCGTAATTGAAGTTGCCCCACTGGCATATATGCGTGGGCGGACTTTCAAAGAAGCATTCATTATCGCAGATGAAATGCAAAACGCCACACCAAGTCAAATGAAGATGTTACTGACCCGTATAGGTGTTGGTAGTCGAATTATTGTTACTGGAGACTTAGCTCAACACGATAGGGGGTTTGATAATAATGGATTAAAAGACTTTATGTTCTTATTGAAAAAAACCGACACACAACGTATCGGCTTTACTGAATTCAGCAAAGGGGATGTGGAAAGACATCCTGCCGTTGCTGAAGTTTTGTCAATATATGGAGACGAAAGTATTAACTAAACGTATTACAAAATAACATCACAGACTTGAGCCCAGTTGTCGACGTTAGTAATTCGTTTATCCATATAATTGGCGTTGTGGCCATGATTTATTAAAATCGTGGTCAATCCCAAGTCTGCACCTAACTGTGCATTTTCTGGTTTGTCTTCAAGCCAGTATAGCCCTGTGTCCTTATAAGGAGCAAGTGCATCATCTTTATCAGCACCTGTGTCCAGACACACAACATCAGTAAACACACCTTCACCAAATACTGTTGCCAAGTTATCTTCCCGTAGTTTCTTTGCATAGGGATCTAAACTCATACTAGTGATACAAATAAACGTGTATCCAGCTTCGACTAGTTTGGCAACTCCACTCCGTGAATCACGTAGTGCTGGTAAGCAACACATCCAGGCACTGTTGTTAAATTCACGAACTAGCCGCTTACATTCTGATTTTGCAATACCATAAGCAACTTCCATTTCATATACATTTTCAACAATTGTTTTGTATCCATTATCAGCCATCCAATTATGGAAACTAGTTTCCCAATCAAGCAGTACACCATCACAATCAGTTAAAATCGTTTTATTAGTATTTTTCATATTTTCTTTCATATTTTCTTCTTTAGTTCTTCTTAGCATGTAATCGTTGTAATTTTCCTGCATTGACTGTTTTCCTTAACTTACTCTTACACTATACAGTAAACCGTCTTGGTTGTCAATCCTCTTTAACGATTGATTTGGTTTTAACAACTTGGGCTTTGCGATCAAAGTAATAAGGGTCAAGGTTCAATTCAACAGCTTGGCGCTCTGCTTCTACAAGGCTACGACATGTTGTGACACGATATCCGTCTGCTCCGCCTAATTTAATTTCCCAACGTACTTCGCCGGCAGTGTTGGTTGTTTCGAATACACGGTAGTCTTGGCGTTTACTGGCCTTCATTGTATTTCCTTTTGGGTTTATATTTAAATTGTACACTCATTATGACCAATCCATGTCTACTTCTTCTGTAGATTGGCCTGGGTTAATTATCTTACCGCCAACCTTAATGGGGTTAGGACCATACCAGTCGTAATATAAGCTATCACGTGTTGCTACTCTTGCACTCCAGCCATTGTCACGAAAGTCGCCAATACAAACACTGTTGCTTGATCCGCTTGCATCATCGACATCAATCAGTACGCCTGTTGTAATGGCATCTACTGCTTGGTCGAATAACGCTTTTTTATCTTCTTTTGACATCACTGTAAACATTGTTACGTCCTTTTGTTTAACTTATACCTATATTATACGGTAAGACGTCTTGGTTGTCAAGCACTAATTTAACGTTTGTATCGGATATCCTTGTTCATTTCATTCATAATACGGTCAGCCTCGACCCTGGTATTATATTTTGTTTCATCCATTGCAATAGTATCAAATACGTTGCCCCAGAATTTACGTGCCCATGGAGTTAGATTGTCCTGTTGTAAAATAGTATGGACATTTGCTTTACGTTCTAACTGTGTCATTTCATTAAATGGCATCATGTGTCACCTTCTCAAATTTGCGATAGCTTTTAGACCATTGTTTCATTGGCTTGGAAAAAATAATTTCTTGGGTAGTGCCTTGTTTAATGTAGCCCACTAGCCAATCTACATCGTTAATGATGTATGTGTGATTTTGGACAGGTGTGTCCCAAACTGTAACTTCTTTAAGATACTTCATACCATGTACTCCGTGTTCTTCTTCAAGTCCCACTTCTCTAGCACAGGAAGACCAAATTCATCTTCGTCTACGCATACATATGCAACCGTCTTCTTAACAATACCATATCGGTAACCTTGATCGTTAACAAGACCACCTACCCAAATCTTGTGTGGGTAGTCTTCGCATAGTGCAATAGGATCATCATTAAGGGAGTATTCAAAGTTGTTGCCGTACTCCTTCTCTACGAAGTTGCCTATTGGTGCTACGGTGTGTGTCCAGTATGCCATGTGCAATGCCCTTGCTCTGTTTAACTTATACCTATATTATAGCACTTACACATAGCCCATGTCAACCCCTAATCTACAATATCGAACTCACGTTCTTCTTCCTCTTCATCATAAGCACTAAGTTCAAACGTTACTTGTTCTTCTTCATAATCTAATGTTGGCAATTGGTTTTCCATTTTTTATCTTACTTCTCTAATGTTGCGTGATTTTGGACCAGGAGTAGTAAACTCCATGCCGTGAGCGTTACCCACATAGATTTTACCATTCCATTGCATGTGTATTTTTTGATTTGCAAGAAACGCATCAAGTGATTCCGGTAGTCCTTTAGGAGTCTCTCGAACATTGTCAATTTCTGCTTCAACGCTTTTCTCAGAGCGTGTGTTAGTTAACATTGCGTTTTTTTCATATACTGTTTTCATTGTTTTTCCATAAGTTATAAAATATTTTGATTACTTGGTGTAATATTATCTCCATATTCGATTGTTTTGATATTGTGACAGTTACTACACAGTGTTACCAAATTGTCTGGCTCATTGTTTTCATGGTTGCCATCAATATGATCCACTGTTAG